>Ga0209780_1000551_pt1 | contig 20528 bp, 16 predicted proteins | sample WorMetexBAHAMAS2_FD_187384 | JGI IMG/M metagenome (GOLD analysis project Ga0209780, IMG submission 187384) | Marine gutless worms symbiont microbial communities from Max Planck institute for Marine Microbiology, Germany - Inanidrilus exumae... | ecosystem: Host-associated > Annelida > Digestive...
TAATCGTTTTCGACCCCCTACATACAGGTCACGTGATTTGGCGCATGCGCAGACATCGCGTTCGTACGGTGGCCTATGAAAAGGTGACTGGTTAGCACATTGACTCTATGGCGATGTGCTGATAAGTAATATCACCTTTTCTTTTTGATTTTTGCTGTTTTAGTTGTGCGACATAGCCACTGTTGTCCTTACAAGTCGTTTTAAACTGATAATTTTTTTTACATTAATATAGTATATAAATGGCGCTATATAAATACTCTTCCTTTTCTTTCCTTTCCTAGGGTAGGTTCAGATTGGCCCATAAAACTTCTGCCATTCATCCCAGAGGTTCTCTTACAAAACAAGGGGAGACAGAAAACCGAGAGGGCTGACTAACCCGGGATCACCTGGTCATTAAAATCCAGATGGTGATGGTGGTGGTGGAGGTGGTGATTATTTACAACACGTGTGTCACGCTGATGCAGGATGACTACAGTCAGGTGGAGTCAATGGCAGGTGAGAGGCAGAAGGAAGTGGAATCACTGTTAGAAGAGTTGACTCAAGTTCGAACCACTTATGCTTCTCCTGAACTTCAGGTTCTTACGCCGAGTTTATTTGCATGCGTCGAAAGTTGTTTCCTGTACAGAAGAAAACTCATCTCAGTGCAGTAATATTGTATTTTTTGTTTATAGAACAGTTATTATCTTTTGTCATTTGCAGGCAAATCTCGAGTTTGAGATGCGGCGGCTGCAAAAAGAGTCTCGGGAAAAACAGAACGTGATTGATGAGAAAGAAGAGGAGATGTATGAACTGGAAACTCGTATTGAGAAACAGGTTTTGTGTCTGTATATTGTGTTGTAAACAGTAGATCAGTGTTAAAGCTGCTGACTGTACTGTGGTGTTACCAGCATTTCATTACTATTAGCAGTGTTTAGTACAAGTTTTCTGACAGTTGAATTCTGATTGACAAGAATTACAGAATTTTGAATGTTGACTACTTTTGTAGTTTTATTGTTTATTTTTTAATGTCTATTTGTTTACCATTTTTGCCACTTGGGAACTTTTTTTTGTGTGATAATGGCTTAATAAATTCAGCCATTTCATGTTGATGATGATGATGTTGCCGGAGCACAGGAAGCTGAGCTGGCAAATGCGAAGCTGCTGTCTGAGAAGCAGACGAGTGAACTGGCCCAGCAGACGGAAGAGATTCGTAGACTGCGTTCACAGTTAGGCAGCTCATCAGCTGATGTAGACATCATCAGGCAGCGTGATGTTCTACTGCAGCGAATAACTGTTAGTAATGCTTTGTTGCTGTATATTTGCTATTCATTCTGCTCCATCCGTTATCTCAAATTGTCTTGCGTATGTGATGCTGACTAAAGATTTAGTTGTTCATGCTGTAGTTTAAAGTACCAGGGCGTTAATAGTGTTAATCGGGCATCACACATCAATTTAAAACAGTCTATATTGCTAACGAGTTTGATAGTTTCCACTATATTATATACACACCATCATTCAGTGTAAGATTGCTTGGGCAAGATGTTGCCCAGTGGTTGTTAATATGTGTTATTCATACTGCATTCCTTGAGGAAGAGTCAGTCAGAATGACATAGTGAAATGGAATGACAGAGGACAGAGATAAATGGAGAAAGTACGTCCATGGTGTGGCCAACCCTCGGATCGTGGATGGTTAAAAACAGGACATTCGTTGAGGACATGAGAACTAGAATTTGCGATTGTGAGAGTTGTTCTCTGATCTGTTGTTTGCTTGAGTGTTTTGACACTGCTGGACCTTGGGTGGTTGCAAGGACCTGCGGCCTGTAATAACCATTAATACTTGCCCAAAGGTTCTCTTCCACCACAAGTGGAGAAAGAAAATGGAGAGGTTTTTTGGAATAACATCTGTTAAAGCAGAGATGAATGCATTTTGTTTTCTGATTGTGACTTTTAGCCGTGCAAAGTGATTGATTTGTGACATTGAAGTAGTATGCATGTTGCGCAAAGAATCCTTTAATGCTTTTGTGCCAAGATGTACACATGCTGCTGGTTCACTGCTGGTACGCGTGCCAGTGGGAGTCTGGTGGATTGATATGGACTTCATGGGCAATCTTTTGTTGATCTGGACAGATGATAGAACCAAAGTGTCACTAAGAAAACAGTCAGTATTGCCACTGACATTGGAATGTGTTACAGGAGCAAGATGCGCTGATTGCTGAGCTGCGTGCTAGTCTGGAGCAGCCTGAGGTAGAGCGACGACATTTGTCAATTGACAGTTGTCGTTTGTCTGATGATGATGACACCGTACACGCCGATACGCTGGACCGTGCCGTTGCACGCAACATTGACATTGACTTCACTATGATTGAGCAAGAACTGAATGGCATCTCGGAACCTCTCAGTGTCAGCATCTTATTTACATTGCATTCACAAATGTACAACTCTTTTAGCTTTATCGTCGCCATAATCACGTCATAATCATCATCATCATTTTCCAGTAATGTACGGAAACCACTAGGAATATTATCATGCAGGACACACCCTTTCAATTATAGCCTGTGAGTACAGCCTACATGTGCAACAGAATGAACAAGAAAGAACAAAAAACAGAAATAAATAGGTACTAAAATGTACGGGTTGTTGTTTTAAAAACAAGTTTAAAGACAGTAGTTGCATTAGTTAAGTAAGGGGGCCAAACTTGCCAGTTAATGTATTTTTAGGTTATAACCAGTCTTAAAAACTTGGAAATGCTAGAAAACTAGAAAACGTAATCATATTTTTACTTTTTTTCAATTTGCTTAAGTGCATGAAAAACTCTGGATTAACAAAATAGCGGCAGTTCCAGAACTGTGTATGGCTTGCGAATCCTACTGTCGTTTTGTTTCTGTTGATGAATGATGTTTTTGATTAGTTGTTTACAAATGATGTAATGAACACTTACTTTTTTATTCGTTTGTGAACTGACGGTTGTGCTTTTAGAACTTTGACATTGCTGGTTTGTCAATGGGAAGATAGCATCTGCTATCTGTTCTGTTTTTGGAAACCCAGTTTAGCTTGTGAATCTGAAAATAGGTTGGTTAAACAAAACTGACATTGAGGTTTGTTATTTTCAATGCTACTGTCAGGGCCTTACAGTACTGACAGTTGTAGGGGCCAAAGAGTTGTGAACTGCCACAAAAAATACTTAGCAGTAGACCAGCACATGGAGTAACATAGCAACATGAGCCACATTTTGTGGGGTGCCACACAGTCGCCAAATACAGCTCTGGGTGTTTTGCATTTTACCATTTTGTTGTGAGAATGATAGGAGATGATATATTTCTGTGGACTCAAAAGCTGATGAACATCCATCTTAATTTAGTGCACAGTACGAAAGATGGAAAAAATCAGGAAAAACTTAAAAAAGAGTTGCTCAGAAGAAATGGTCCGGGTAATAGTTTGTGGAATTGTACGTAATCAATCTAGCTTTATGGCTTCAATAGACCAATAAAAGTTTATTTACTCGTTAAAGTTTGCTTTAGCTGAATTTTTGGCTGTTTTTGTTGACAGACTATACTGAAGAAATTGTATGCTGAGAGTCTTCACGTCCTGTCACTGTCTGATCTGCGCTATATATGTGCACTCGGAGAGCAGCGGTCATCATACAGTGGCATGCTACAGTCCACTGATGGTCAGCCGGTCGACTCTGAACCACAACTGGTGACTGAGCTCCGCAGTGAACTTGCCGCTGCACAGCAGTCATGGAGTGAAGAGAAACAGTGTCTGCAGTCATCTGTCGAGTCGCTGAAGAAGCTTCTTACACAGATTCAGGTACATAGCAATGTTAGTAACACCAACTATGGAGATTGTGTTGTACAGTTAATCCAGTTTGCATCAAACTGTGTTATGCGATCACTCTGTTACTTCAGGGCTTTTTGACGTTGTTGGTTTGACCATAGCAAGGGTATCTAGCCTGTAAAAACGTGCGACACCATTTATCTTCTTAAGGGCATTCTGTCGCATCTGTCTGTCTCTGTTTATCTGCGCTCTAACAGGAAAATGGCTTCAGCTATCAGCTCCACTGAGATCAGAAGGTCAAAGGTCAAATCCAAACCCTAGGCCTCGCGTTAGGGTTGAAGAATGTGATTGTGTGTGTCGATACGACTGCTTATGTTTTCTAGTTATGATTGTCGTGATTCTTCTACAAAGGCGTGGTCTTCTGAGATGCTGTATTGTGACGTGTGTAATTCATTGCAGTCGTCAGATGCAGCAGCTGGTAGCAGTCCTGTAGTGTTGGACTGGCGAGCTGATATCCTGCGTGCAGTTCATGAAGTGTTTACCAGGGACTTGCAAGCCATCCATGCCGACCTGCACACGTACGCACTTCTTCACTCTGGTGACGGCAGCAACATCCTCGATGCTCTTGAAAGAACCATCTCTGCACAGGTGAAAAGTTTTTTTGATATGTAGACTGATTTGTAGTTGTGTTTTTTTCTAGAAGAAGAAATAGTTTGTTAATTCTTTGAAAAACTTTTAAATTCTTAATACATATTTTGGTAGCATTTGAACAAAAAGTGTGAAGTATATTATATGCGATGAAATAAATAGGCCTGGTGTTGTCAAATTGATGCTGTTGGCACGTATTTAATATCCATGCAATATTGCCTGAACTTTTACACGTTCATGCTGTCTGGCTCAGGTGTTTGCATCTCAACAGCAATGTGCTGTCTTTCTAGTTTGGTTGAAGCTATTTTCCATTTTCCTTCTTTAACAGTCTTAGCGATTTTCTTTTGGACCTTTAGACTGTCGGCTAAAGTGGGAAAAAGCCATTGAACAATTTTGTATGTTTAAAAATAGGTTATTTGCGATATTGTAGCATATGATGGTGATTAGATAATGTATGCTGGAAACACAAATTTAATGAAAAAGAACTGAAAATAAAATGCGGTTAGCACAGGAAATCTGGTCCAAGCCCTAATACTGTTTTTATATTAATAATTGGGGCAGTTAGCTGCAGTCTTCGTATTTGTTGTCGGTTTTTGTTTGAGAAATTGTTGGGTCTTTTGGATATCGTGCTGTTGTGTTGAAAACACACAGAACATTACTGATACAGATGTTAATAACGGCCGTGATGATGCAGGAAACGTCCCACCGTGATGCCATTCACCTGTTGATCACGGCTGACCGTCGCTCACTGACCATGGAACTGAGTGATGTTCGAACTGAGACGGAGTCACTTCGACGTGAACTGAATGCCGCTAAAGACCAGCATGCCATGGAGCTACAGCATGCTGAACAGCAGGCTCAAGCCGTGCAGCTCCAGGCCAAAGAACGTGGTATGCTACAGCAGAAATGGACTGGTTTTAGGGATCGTCCGTAAAAGACATCCACATAGAAGGGAAGGGGAGTGGTATGTAAAAAGTGGACCATGGTGGGCAGGGGGGATGTGGTATTTTAGCTGAAAGTGGATGTCAGCTTCAGGCACCACATAAGATATTAAGCAGCACTGAAGCTTTCTTAGTAAAGTGTAGTAAACAATTACTTCAGACGTGTTAATATAAGTATAGCTCTGAAGTGTTGTGTCGTTAGATGATGCAAACCCGTATGCTAAGTAGTGAATCAAGACCATATGGAGTGGATGCTCACAATAGGGGATGGACGGGTAATCCAAAAGTGAAGATTCGTGGATATAGGGGAGGGGACGTAAAATACCATAAAAGTTTGGACGTCTTTTATGGATGACCGCTTACAATACACACCAGATAAGTCATTCGTATTTTCCCTTATATATACGCTTCTTTATTTACTATGAACCACTGTGTCTTTAGCATTTAAATCCACACACATCCACACGTACGATTTTAACACTGTTTTCCACGTGACTGAGTATTTCTGTATTCTGATTGTGTTTTGGTGTAACTCTAGTTGAGATGTTGGAAAACCAGTTGGAGCAGCTGAAAGCATCAAACGCTGAGCTGCACTCGACCTTAACATTGGAGCGTGAACATTCTGCGGAGCTTTCCAGTTTGTTGGCAGCCGAGCGCCAGACGGCCGCCAGTGCCCACGAGCAGTGTACCATCTTATCAGAGAGATTGTCAGAGATGCAGAAGACTCTTGTGGACACGGAGAACCGCCTTCAAGCAGTCTTGTATGCTCCATTTTACTTCTCGCATTTCTGTTGAGCACTTAAAATGAGGCAGATTTGTATGTGTGCCCTATCGAATTGCTAGAATACGGCAGATTTGTTTGCATGCATGGTGAAATCTACATCTAACAGTCCGATTGTCAACTATGATGGCCAGGGGCGTGGCTTATTGGGCGGGCAGCCGGGCGGTCACGTGGCGCTCAACAGTGGCGTGGCAGGGGCGTGGCTTACGTGGGTCACGTGGTGCAGCACGGTGGTGACATAACGGTGGAGTGATGGGACGAGGACAGGTGACAGGCGGGTACAAGCCGTCCCGCTGCAGAGCGGCGCAATGGCTTGTTGTTTTTTATTATGTCAAAGGTTTAGGCGACGTTCACTGTTTAGAGACAAAAAGGCTTAGCTGTGACTGTAGTGATAATGATGAGTAATGATACATGTCAGAATATTGTGATGTATAAAATTTCTTAAGATTTCTGCGTTGTCACTTTGCAAATATACATATACATATTTTCTAGTGGACTTTATGCTTTCTCTTATGTACGTAGAGGGAAGTGATGTCACAGTAATCTATGGTCACGATACAATCCCATGTTGTAGGGTATGATGTTGTACCATGCGAAGTTAACTGGTGAAGATTTGTTACGTTATTTAAATAAAACTGAATCAGGAGGTTTAAGAAATGCTTAGTGCTAGCACCAGATCAGCGATCTGACTGTAAATGCTGCAGAATGTTTACATTTTCTTGCCCTAAATCTCGGCGGCCAGAACAGCTAGCATAATTCCTTCATTCCTATTTATATAGGAATGAAGGAATTAGGTCACTGTAACTGTTTGTTTGTGTTTGTTAAATGATCTTGATCGACATTGAACATCTTCAAAGCCACAAAGGCACTGTATGAATATTCAGTCACTTAATGGATGATTATATTGATGCTGTATGTGCCAGAATTTTATGAACACCAAACCTAAAAACGTAATAACAAAGTATACATAGGGTGGAGCATTGGAACTGGGCCATTCATCACTTTGAGTCAGAAGGTTGCTAAATATTTCACAAGGTGGGTGTATTGACATGTTTAAAGTGTCGTTAATGACGACTTTGTTACAAGTGAACTTGTAAGTCTGACAGTGAAAGAAAAACTTTGAAAATCGGTCAGCATTTGGCAAAGTTACAGTCAGGAGTAAAGTGTCACCTTCTTCAACTCACAATGGCAACAACCCAGGCTTTTTGTACCACCACATAGAATCCAGGGTATACAAGAAGAGCGAAATTTGCCCGTTTGTTTTCGTGCAGCACATTTACTGCTGTCGACTTTACAGGTCGAACCAAGTGGAGCAGCAGATGGAGAATGATAGAGTGATCGAGCAGTTAACACAGCGTCAAGCACATGTTCAGCTGCTGGAGCAGTGCAGTGTCGAGGCAACTGAAGAAATCAGTGTCAGTATCACTCGTCATTGAGTGGACTGTTTTTCTCTTTTGTGTGTGAATCAGCTTGTTATTGGTTTAGTTGTTTGTAGCGATAGCAGTAACATAAACAGAATCAATTTGCGTCGGAGGACTATTTTATCTTGCACTGCTCAAATACGCCTTTAATTATTATTAGGTCGACTCTTCGCATTTGTATATATGTATGTACATCCGTCTGTCCACAAAACGTTTCTGCGATTTCAATGAAATTTGGCACGTAGATAGAGGTTGATTAATGATGCACGACGGTATGCAGTGTGACCCGATCCAAGGTCAAGGTCACGAGCCCTTCCAAGTTGGAAATCCAGCCATTTTCAAAAGCTGTCTCCTCTGCCATTTACAATGGGAGCTGGCAACTGACCACGGATTCTTAAACTAGGGCACAATATCTAAATTTGATTGGGCCGGATTTTTTATATTTATCCTAATTTTTGTGTCGTGACTTTGAACGTGGCAGAAACGTCAGTCGTGAAGAGTCGACCGTCAGTCCCGTATGGAGCTGATTTATTATTATTATTATTATTAGTCCACAACACATACACGCAATGCATAATATGTAGCATACTGCCACAGATGTTGCAGGTAGCATGGTCTGTTTTTATTGCTAAAACCATGACTGAATGAGAAAGTTTGCATTTACTGCAGCATTTGAAGTCGGAACTTATCCACGCAGAAGAACAGATTTGTGTTTTGCGGCAAGAACTTGAGATGGCAAAGGATGATGGTGTCACAGTGGGAGAGTTGCGTGCTGCATTGGACCTGGAACGGAGCCGCAGTAGCCAGTTTTCAGATGTCATAATGCAACTTCGTTCAGATCTTGCGTCTGAGAAAGCTCGTAGTGACGAACTCACACGGTAACTGCTTCAAACTCGTACAGTTTTGAGTTATTTATTTCATGTCATTAATACACTGCCTGTGACCAAGGTCTCTTCCCCTTGGCCGGTACTCATTTTCCATCTTACACATGGTAGGAGGCTGAGTTAGCCTTAATTGCAGGTTACATAGCAAGATTTATACGTGTGAACGGTCATCCATCTCGGTACAAACTGGGCTTGACAGAGAGTAATTTCATTGATACAATAAAATGTTTGTGTATGTAAGACATAAAAAGGCAAAGATATCTGCATGTTAGCAATCTGCACGGTGATATCTGCTGTGACTGTTGTGTGTATGTCTTGTTGTACCTGTCCATGTGGCCTAGTGGTCAAAGCACTCTGGCTCAATGTGCAGTAAGGCGTGATGCGCTCAGTGGTCTGGGTTCAAACCTTAGCCCCGGTCGCATCTTTGAATTATTTCTAATAATTCCTGCACACATGATGAAGAGGGAGATAATCATCCTGGGCAGGAAAAGAGGGTTCAACGGTCTCCTCTATAAGCTGTGACCATTGCTGATGCTTTGATTAGCGGCATCGAGGTATTAGCCGCGCTGACGTGAGCCAAAGCAGATAGATGTAGCAAGTCCACTGGCTGGCACTGCATAAGTGCCAGCTGGGGCTTAGCCAGACAGTAGGCCACGCCTACGTTATAGAAATACCCGACTAGCTGTTCACTTAACCCTCCTTTACCCTACACGTCAAATGTACACTCGCATACACCAACCCATTTCCTTCCTCTCCTGGGCTAGCGCATTGGACCTACATAAGGTCTCAGCGCTGGGATCCAGAGTAGGCTGGACCCCGATCCGCGATTACGAACGAACGAATGAATGAACGAACGTGTCTTGTTATAGATCCAATGCTGTGGAGCAGAAGAATGCTGCTGATCAGCCAGATGGTGTTGACAGTGAAGTCATCGACAGCTTGCGAGCTGCACTGGATCTAGAACGTAGCACAGCACAGCAACTGACAGAAAGTCTGCAGCAGGAACAGGAGCGTGTGGCACACTTGACCGCGGAACTTTCTCGGCTCAGCGAACAGTTTACTGCGGAACGCTATCTGACTGTGCAGTTGAAAAATAACATGGACTCGATGGTAGTCAATCATCTTCTTCAAGTATTCTGCTTTGTAGCATGTTCATCATAAGCCCGTTGCTCATTGTCTTTATTGACACTTGTTTTTATCCCATTTCCAGTTTCTGTAAATTGTAATTTAATATTTTTGCTTTAAGCTTTCAATCTTTCTTTTGTTAGACTTTTTTTGGTTACAATTTTCAGGAGACTATTTTTGTGAGCATGAATAATTTATGGTCATTGTTTTTTGAAATTGTTGACATCGTTGAGTTGCAGACTGTTGTTACATCAGTATGTTTTTATTATAAAACATGATATATGAAGTTAATAGTTTACTTGTTTCTCATTTTTGCTGAAGCAGAGTAGAAGGAAACATTGAGTACTGTGCAATATAATTTATGGTGTGTATATTTTGAAACACAGGAAATAACTGTAACATATTATTGCAGCTATTATGTTTGATGGACTAGTCTGTAACTGGATGCCATATTTGTTGCTGGATACCATATTCGTGAATGAAATACAAACTTTGGGGGTTTAATTTAGCGATGTTAATGTTTGTAATGTAAGTGAAATGTGCGTCTGTTGCAGCAGACACGTTCGTCAGCCATGGAGACTGAGTCATCAATCATTGTTCAGTGGAAACAGCTTGAGAGCCTACAACAGCGGATGCGGCTCATGTTGCAGCATTTGCGTGATGTGATATTCACTCTTCAGACGCATTCACGGTAAGCGTCACCAGTAGTAGCTGTAGAGTGTACCAGATCTTTTGTCTTTTTTGATGCAAGTGAACCAGTTTTGGTTTTTAGGTCGACTCTTCTGAGTCGACCTAATAAAGTGGGTCTCAAATGTCCGTCCATTCATCTGTCTGTCCGTCTGTGTGTCCGTCCGTCCACAAAAAGTTTCTTTGATTTCAATAAAATTTGGCATGTAGGTAAAGGTCGATGAGTGATGCACGACGGTATGCAGTACGACTTGATCCAAGGTCAAGGTCACAAGCCCTTCAAAGTTGGAAATTCTTCCATTTTTAAACGCTATCTCGTCCGCCAATTTACATCGGGAGCTGACAACTGACCACTGATTCTTAAACTATGGCACAATGTCTAAATTCGATCCGGACGGATTTTTGATATTTGTTTTAGTTTTTTGTGTCACATGACTTTGAACTCGGCAGAAACGTCAGTTGCGACGAGTTGACCGTCAGTCCCATATGGGGCTAATTTATTTAGTTTTTTTTTGGATTTGGCTTTTCAGATTTCTTTGTTTGCAGATCCAAAGAAAATGAATTAAAATGCACACGTTTTATATGGCTTTTCATCACTGTCCAGTTTCATCGACGCTGTTCTTGGTTAGGCCACTGAGGCCATGTCACTTTGGATTGTTATTTATATGTCACGATGCATTACAGCAAATATCATGTATTAATCTTTCCACTTTTGGCACATAGGCGCATTCACCGTGGTGACTAGTACATAGTGGCATAAATATAAGACCTTTAGATGGTTAATAAGTCGAGGCATCTGACCTCCCTGACCGCCAAGCCCCGTTGCCTAGCAAGACGAAGAAAAAATATGGAAGATCAGAAGTCTTGTAAAATACATTATAAATTGCAGACAGCAATGATGACCATGGCTGCACTGCAGTGTGTATTGCTGTAACGTTGCAGTTGTGTATGCCCGACTGAGACTTCTTGGGTATTAATTCTGTAAGCTGTCTAGCCATGGTGGATTTATGGGGTGTCAATACCATAAGCCTGCTGGTCTATGCCACTGGTAGGATCCTGATCTTAGTGCTGAATATGAGCCAGTCAGAGCATCGCTAAGCCACTGATAGTACGGTGTATGCATACAGTGCACAGGTTTTGAAATGTGATGTGAACAGTAACATTATGATCGTGTGTTTTAGTGTTGGTGCCATGTCACAGTCCATTGACGGTGCCAGCCTGAGTCAGGAGTTGCATGGACTGAATGCTTTCCTGCTGGAACTGCAATCAATTCAGTCGAATCTGTCCGCTGAGTTGCCAGTACGTCATGTTCTGCAGTGCAAGCATGCTAGTAGTTAATAATAATAATAATCTTCGTTTATTTTAACTGCAGACAAACCACGCAGTCAGCACAGCACAAACATCCGCCACGCAGGGCGGGACACATAACATCCGCCACGCAGTGCAGCACTATGTACAGAAGGGTTAAGCACGGCTATACTGCTGCCACAATAACGGCGCACAGCGATTAATCAACCACACCGGCTTAACCTCGTGAACATTCACCAGATGGCGCGACCAGCACACATCCGATAAAGTAGCTCACTACTCAGTTTATCGACCCCGAAAGGATTTAAGGCTGAGCTGGCATAGTTGGCTGAACTATAGCGGACGGCTTAGCCACATAAGTGGTCACCCGTCAGCTGCAGGTCGAGCATGGGACAGGGACAGTTCGCCGGTCAAAGACCAGCGTTCTACCACTGTGCCACTCAGCCAGTTAGTCAGCAACTTTGTATTTAGCAGCATAGTCGCTGAAATGGTCACAACGGCACACAACACAGATGTCCCCAGCATTAGTGCTGTAACAGGTGCGCCTTCAGCTGATGCTGGAGTGAATGCAATTGAATCGCTGCAGATAGTCTGTTCCAAGTTCTTAGTCTGTATACAGCAAATAGTAGTAGTCATCAGTTTGAGCTAAATGAATAATGTGATGGTAATGGTCGTGTATTCAAATAGCCAGTTCTGGACCAAGCCAACTGATTGAGTGCTGTGGGGCATGCAGCATCTTGTCCAACAAGACAGTGCATTATAGTGATGTTACATGGCTGTGTAACATTAACAGCCTATATCAAGGTTTCATTAGTATTGGACTAGATTGGCCAAAATATTGACTTATTGTGAAGTGCTGGGTTATACCCATCTCTGGCAGTGAAGTTTTGCAACATTGTGTTGTTTTGGAATTGTTATTGGAATTATTTTAGATTGGTATCTGTCATTTGTGAAGGCAAATGCAAACCAGCTGCTGACATTAGTGGTGCCGGCTCTCAATGACTCGCTACTGCAGCACAACAGAGAGTTGATAGCGTATGTAGGTCAGCTGTCAGCAGAGCGACAAGGACTGCTTATCAACAATGCCGAGCTGCAGCAGAAATTGACGGCACTTCAGCATGCTGCAGACACTCGTACTCAGCAGGTATTCTTTTTGTCAGTTTGTCTGTGACGCTTACGGTGGTTTTGTCACTATCTGTCATTTCTTTTACGATGCTTATGATAGTGTCACCACTCTGTCATTTATTACTGGCCCGCCTACACATAGTGTAGGAGGGGCAGACTAGCAACGCTCGCTGTCGTCTGTCGTCGGCGTCTGTAACACTGCACGATGGGCTTGCAGGTGGCTTCACCTGTGCAGGCCAGGCGATGACGTCATGGTGCCTCCAGTCTAATTATAGCTCCACGGTAACACTGCATGGTTGGCCAGTAGTGTTACGTCCCGTTAAGGCGACACCTTGTTTTATCTTGCATGGCTAGAAGTCTCTGTTACGGCCTTTTTTCATGTGAACCTGGTTAGCTAGTTCCTGCTCTGTTTTTTTTCCATTTGTTCTGGAAAATAACTTTTTACCCATGCAATGCTGTGCTATTTGCAGTATGGTCCTGTGTCTGTTAGTCACAAGTCACGAGTTCTATCAAAGTGGCTGAATAAATCGATCTGGTTTTTGGCTTAGAGGCTAATATGAACTTATCATAGATTTTTAGAAGAGAATTCGGCTATCTCCAGAATTAAGGGTAGTTCCCTGTGAAACTCAAATGAACTTAGCCGATTTCTCCACTTTTTGCCGTTTGAAGCATGTCAGTCATCACAAGTGTTGTCAGCTGATTTCGACCAACGACCATTTCCAGGTTATCACACTGAGCTTCCACCTTTGTTTACGACATTATAGGCGTGACTCAGCACATTGCTCTGGTTCGTCTGTGCCACTGTGCCGTTCATGTCGACCAACCAACAGTGTAAAAGCACTGTAGGAAGAACTTCTTTGTTGTTGTAAATGAAATACATTCCTGACTGCCTAAGTTGGGCCATTAATCTTACTATCCTGTAAATGTACTGTATATAAATTTAATATTGCACTGTTTAATGACTGTGCAGCCCCTCATGCTGGGTTTGTAGTCTGTAGTGAAAAATGCTACTGCATATGCTAATTTGTGGTTAAACATTAGTTGTGGCCCTTCACATGCTCTGTGACTGACAACCAAAGCTCTAGCTTCTGTGGGGTCTTACACACTGAAAGTCACTGTAACTGCTCTGTAAAGCAAATCATGATTGTCGAATACGTTTGTTGTTAGTATCATATCTGGCTGTGTGTGAATGAAAATGCTATGGCACACGTATACCATGACCCAACATGACCTGCTACTTTGTGATTTTCATTGTCCTCTAGTGCAGTCATATTTGGCACATGATAACCCGCTACCCTTGCATGCACAATTTCCCGCCTCACCTTGTTATGTTCCGACACAGGAACAGGCGGGCAACTTGGCGTCACAGTTGAAGGAATCACAGAAGGAAATGTCGCGACTACGAGCTGATCTTTACCAGGCCGAGTTTGATCTGGAGAGAGAGCGCTCACAGTTGCACGAAAGTGCTACAGTTGCAGACAAAGACAAGGTAAGTTGATACTTCTCTGGCTATCTGCCTGTTATTGCTTTTTTTGTTGGTTCGTGGCTATACAGAATCATCATATCTTCACTGACAATGCTTTGTAAAATCATTGTTCATTTATTACAACTGTCTCTTTTACAACATGACTTGTATATGTGTGTATGTGTGTCATGAGCTAAGCTGATACCATTGATGCAGATGTTTGTAATTGCATAAACTTGACAGTGACTTCACTTGCCTTGGAGTCAGCAAGTGATGAAAGAAATGGATGGATGAATCGCCAGTGAAAGATTGCCCCTGTCTGGCATCAGGAAGAGCATCGAGCCATACAGAAATATAACCCCACTCACCCCCTTAGTGTCAATTGGCAACTGTCTGACGCAGGTTCAAGTGTAAAAATGACCGTTAAATTGATGTAACTTTGTGTGTGACATTATTATTTGCCCAAAAGATCGAATCTTGCAAATACTCCATGGGCCCAAAGAACGGCCTTCGCGCGATCGGCTATAACTCTGTCCAAAGTGAACCAATTTGAATGAAATCTGGAACATTGTGAGCCAAATGTTGGGGGCTGGCCCTGGCAGAGTATGGGCGCGATGCGCGCAGTAACGACAGTTTGAGAAGGAGTCGAAATTTTGTTTTTTTGTGATGTAAATAAGTTTTAGACCACCGTGTGAGTTCCGCCCAGTTTTTACCATTTATACATTTCATGTACGTGATATGCATTGTAGCATTATGATGAAACTGCAATGCAAGACCTAGAGGATGAGGTATCAGCAGTAATGTTTTGCTGATAACCCACCCACTTAATTACCATTTTTGTTGGTTTAGAAGTACATAAGTCATTTTATCTGTTTTAGCAGACTCTGGCTAAACTTACTATAGTATCCTGTTAATTTTTTTCATTTAGCCTGCTTTTTATATATTATAGTAATGTTATATGTTAAGTTTAATGCATTTTTGGCTATTATATTTATACTACATATTTTCCCTGCATGGAAGCAACTGTAATTTTGCATATTTCTGATCTTATAATTATTTTAATATTTACATTATTTTGCGTTTATGCTTGTGGTGCGTCATTGTGATTGTGAATCAGCTGCCAGCTTTCTTTGTTGCTAGCATGACTCTAGACTTATCACCTTTAGTTTTTGTTCGATTACGACAAATGATTCTGTAGTATTGATCACGAGTGAAATTGAATATAAAACATGGCACACAGTTTGTAAGCTATTGCCTTAGTTAAAGTGGTAGGTTGTACTGTATTGCAGTAAATCCCGTTGCTGCAACACCACTCATCATTATATTCCCTCTAGCAGTGAATATTTAAAATCAATAGAAAAAGTATTTTCACATTTGTATAACCAACGTTCTCTGAAAATTTTATTAATGGCAGTTATTTTCCTTGTAGCTATGTGAGAATGCAAAAGAAACTGGATGTAGATATTGATATGATTAAGCACACATCACCTTTTAATGCAATTCAGCATGCATGAAGAAAATCAGTTTTATATGCCAGTGATACATTAATATTCCTTCATTCCTAAACACAGTAAATATAAATTTTCAATTTGGTCGAGCATGGGAATAATAGACATGCTGTGTTGAGGTATTAGATAAATGATTTGTGATATAACGTCGCACAAATTGCATTGTTGACATCATCATATGATGTTGTACTGTGTCCGCAGGTCCAACGGTTATATGGCAAGTATCTACGTGCCGAGAGTTTCCGTAAGGCACTCATCTACCAGAAGAAATATCTACTGCTTCTGATTGGCGGATTTCGTGACGGTGAAGAGGAAACGTTGTCAATGATTGCACGTATGGGCGCTGAGCCGTCACCATCCGACCTCACACGTAGACGACTCAGTCCACTGTCAAGGTTCCGCAGTGCAGCCAGGGTCATCATTGCTCTCTGGAGGTACCTCACATTTAGTTCAATTTATAATGATTTTACAAGAATTCTGATCTTCCACCATTTTATTTCACTTTGTCGTTACTCTTTGTAGGGGTTCCCGACCAGGGAGAACTTACCAAAGAAGGATTTCAGCATTTAGGGGGAATTGGTGCCACAGATTGGCAGACTCAGACTATTGGAATTTAATCTTGTAGCAGGTGTAGCCTAATTCCAATCATTGTTTAGCCAGGCCAAAATGTCTGCGCTCTACTAATGCCAATTACCATATAGCTTGTAAGGGAGACCATCTGCGTGACACATTTTTGCCAGTCTGCAGTCTGCAAAAGCTGTAGTGCTTGGCAATTTCAGTGATGCGATTGGTCAGATGGTCTCAGACAGCATGATGAGTGCTGGGACCAACTGCTGTGTGACATCTTCTCAGACAAATGACAATATATTGAATAATAATTGACAATATATTGACAATATATTTTCCATCGACCAGGTTAACTACTTTATATCATATCATATCATATATCATATCATAGCTGCATTTATAGTGTGCCTATTACTAGGTAGAACATGGGTGCATTACAGAAGTCCGACTAGATACATATACACACTAAAAACATTAATAAAAAAATTATAGATTTATAGTCACGTTAATAGCGCTTTTATTCTTAACAAGTAAAATGAATTTGTGTGGCATGCATAATGCTGGTTGCAGAATGAAGTTTGTAGTGAGGAAATGGCATAGAGCTACTCGCAATGGAACAGCATCTGGCATCACTAATTTTGCTGGTAATACATAGATTATCCATCTATCTATATAGATTTTGTCATTTTTGCATCAAAGTATGATGTAAAGTTAATGAAAATAGTCTGTAAGTGAAATGAATGTGAATTTATGTTTAATTTTGTTTAGTGGTTGAAATTTCGTTTTAAATTATGATGCACGAATGGAGACGATGGTTAAAAGGATTTTAATTTCACTACAGTGTGCAAGAAGATAACAGACCAAGGTAGTTGGACATGTGACGGAAGAGCATTGCGAATGTTGTAGATAGCTGTAGAGTGATGAAATAGCTGTTACGGCTGAGACGTGGCAAAGATGTGATGCGGTTTGTGCTATTCTAAAAAAACTGTAAAGATGTGTGTATTGAGTCATATGTTATTTCAGCCGTGAAGTCAATGTTATTTCAGTCTACTGCAGCTGTTTTTCACTGTCATCTCATATACCCAGCAGATCAGACAGAGCTGCTGAAGTGCTTATACATTCTTCATACTTGTAATATCCTGTCCGTTATCGGGGTGATGCAAAAACTGTCTGCAGGACCCCCATGACCATATGCCTGTTATGATTATAACTGTCTTTGACGTGATACAGCATGATGTAGGTTGTTGTGTAGTTGTATCATCATCATTATCACTGCTACTGCTACTGCTACTACTGCTACTGCCGCTGCCACTGCCGCTGCTGCTGCCGCAGCAGCAGGCCGCTGCCGCTGCCGCTGCTGCTGCTGCTTTATAATTTGTCTCTAAAATTTACGACACTGAGAAGTCACACATGTTGTAATGTAATATTATTAGGTCGACCTAATAAAGACGGTCTCAAATGTCTGTCCGTCCGTCCGTCTGTGCATACATATGTGTGTATGTACGTCTGTCAGTCCACAAAAAGTTTCTTTGATTTCAGTGAAATTTGGCATCTATGTAGAGGTCAATGAGTGATACACATCGGTATGCAGTATGACCCGATCCAAGGTCAAGATCACGAGCCCTTTAAAGTTGGAAATCCTTCCACTTTCAAAGGCTATCTATCTCCTCCGCCATTTACAATGGGAGCTGGCAACTGACTACTGATTCTTAAACTAGGGCACAATATCTAAATTCTATCGGGCAGGATTTGCGATATTTATCCTAGTTTTTGTGTCATGTGACTTTGAACTTGGCAGAAACGTCATTTGCAAAGAGTTGACTGTCAGTCCCGCATGGGGCTAATGTATAATGTATAATAATGCATAAGCGTGCCACATGTCATATTGTTATTATCATAGGTACCGAGTTTGTGATTATATACTGTCTGTGCCTGTAGGTACCGCTAACGTTCCTGCAGCTACAAACGGCTTTGCGTCATCTTCCTCGTCTCAAATACAGTTTCATTCAGCGACGGCCGTACACTCGGCACTGCGACCCACAAGTGCACGCAGCACTGCATCGGAGCGATCACATCACTTGCGTAGCACCGTGCCGCCCACTCCACCGACACGAGACCGAACGAGGGCCGAACCGTACACTGACCGCAACAGCAGCAGGTGCAGTTTGGAGTTGACTTTGCTGCATTGGTGTGAGCACGCCTTTAAACCCCTCGACAGACAAATGGCTTGTCCTGATAAAAGGTACAGGTAAAAAGATATCACACTCCAACTGGCGCATAGGTGGCGTGCCGTCTTACATTCTGAGGCGATTGAGCTTATAGATGGATATGCCACAGAGTCTGCGATGATGCCAGGCCTACAGTTTACTTTTCAGCCAAAGAGCACTGCCGATGCTCCTTGGCCAGTTCTGCTGAGAGTCAATGGCTGAAAAATGACCATTTAAACAATTTTTACAATTTTATTAATTATTTACGTACACACAACCAAAATAACGTACTTTTTATCAGCATTTCGATCTCTGGCATCAGTAATTTGTCCCAAGTGTGGAATGTTTATAGCATATTTATTAGAACTGTAATTTTTACAGAATTAAATTTGCTGGTGATCTGTAAGAAAATAAAAGTTGTTTTAGTTGACGTCTCACAGCTTATTTTTGTCACCTTTTTCAGTTTATGGGCAAACGAAATTTGAAGGGTGTTGTGACTGTTGTAATATTGCAGTATTCTTGGGTTTTCAGCAACATTGACTTTGTTCTGTAGGCGGCGAGCTGCTGGAACACATTACAATGTCGCTGGTTTGACTCCAATGCGTCCAATTCAAAGTTCTGGCACCGATGAATCCGTGTCAGAGTACCTGCGGCATCTTGAGGGCCTTCAAGTCAAACTCGGCAAAGGTTGAATAATTATCGTTATCAATACAACTTAAGAGAATTTTAATGTGTGTTTTAAGAGCATAGAAGCCGAGTGCTTCCATGTTGTAGTTTAGATCACTGGCATCTGTTGTTTGAAAATCAGTGAGATTATATAAAGGCTATCTGACCGTTAATTCTCATTGAAAATGCTATCAGTGATGATATGAGTTAAGTCGGCTGGATTTTTAGACGTGTGCATTATTCCGGTTGCTGATGTGTGACTGAGTGAGTTGATTGTGTTGTGTTCAGCCACATCGAGTACCGTCTCATCCTCCGTCACTGCAACTTATGTGAAGAGATAGTTCAACTTACATCACATAGCACCGTTGTCATTCCTGATGTGTCTTACACAGTCATGCTTATCAACTCTCAGTTAACAATTGTCGACTTATTAAAACTTATTGTTATTGCTGTGTATAAATTCTTGTCCTCGGTGATGCTAATTTTATATGAGATTTATTGACAATATTATAGTCATATTTTGTAGTCAGCGTTTGGTTGAGATTGAAAAACTTACAAACTTACTTGTTATGTAAGCATTCTGTTGTATATAATTTTGTAACTTGCAGTCACTGTTGTCATTACAAACGTCCAACTGGTTTTTTACCCATTGTTGGTGGACTACATTCATGAGGTTAAATTATTCTGTCCCTATTTTCAAACTGAGACTGGAAAGAACATTCACTTCCATCGCACTTCTCATGCGGTGAACTCGCATTCCAGTCTGCATAGACTGCAGTCGCTGTTTCATAACAGTCCTTTCGAGGTCCAAAAATGATCTGTGGTTTCCTTTTGCATTTGCATTAGTGCATGGAACTTGTAACAGTGCGTAAATATGCACCATTTCCAGCTAACGTATTGAAAAAAAATGGTGAAGAGGGCTGTGCCAATGACGTCATACTCATACCTCATGCCGTTGTGGCCTTCCACCACTAATTTTGGTCCATACTTTAACTTCGTTTTGTGCTTATGTCCATCATCATTCTTGCTAGTGAGGACTAATCCGTGTATAGCATTGTCGTCAACTGCCAAATGTACTTGCACGGGTACGAGTTTGTCCCAGACTGCCCTATGTGTCCATTGTGTTGTTTATACACTGTTACCCATGCCGGCTGCAGTCACGGCATATGGTTTTTACTTCTGTTTGTCTGTTTTTTTCCACACGGTGTCTCGAAAACTAGTGCAGCAAGGATCACCAAACTTGACATAGAAATGTTCCAAGACAAGTCCTGGAAACCTATTTACACCGTGTTTCAGAAAAAATATCCACTCATATTATTGGCTATAAGTTGAGGAATAGTTGTCTGATTTTAATAATTTTTGACACCAAAATTCGTCACATAATTTGACATCGCATGACAGCTTAGTTGTCCACCTCACCTAACTAATGTGTCTACACTACC
>Ga0209780_1000552_pt1 | contig 20513 bp, 12 predicted proteins | sample WorMetexBAHAMAS2_FD_187384 | JGI IMG/M metagenome (GOLD analysis project Ga0209780, IMG submission 187384) | Marine gutless worms symbiont microbial communities from Max Planck institute for Marine Microbiology, Germany - Inanidrilus exumae... | ecosystem: Host-associated > Annelida > Digestive...
CCCTACTTTTTTCTTAGTTCGATCACTGCAAACTTGACCTATATTTGTTCCATCCAGCCGTAAGCCCCACGGTCAGCTGATTGTAGTTGATTGGTGGCATTGTGTCGTGTGGACGTCAGGTGGGAGTGAATGTGCCAATTCCGGTTCCTCTGCCGATGTTCTCGTTCACTGGGTCGCGAGCGTCGTTCCTTGGCGAGGTGAACTTCTACGGTCGACAAGGATTCAACTTCTACACGCAGACGAAGACCGTGACTCAGGTGTGGAGAGCCGAGGATGCAATGTCCACTGGGTCGGCCACCGCAATGCCCGTCATGCAGTGAAGTCCGTCTCTCGTTTATCAGTCACCCTAACTACCCCTATCAGCGTCCACGCAGAGAGACGATTTATTGAAGAAGTGGAAAATTTAGGGTTAAATTTTTAGGCCACATCGCAGATATAGTTGGATGTGGCCTATCGCTACAGACGGAGTAGCGTGGTCTGTCTGTATGTCTGTCTGTCTGTTGAACCGATCGTGATGCTGATTGGAGGGTAGACTTGGGTGGGCCCGAGGAACCATGTGCTAGATGGGGTCCAGATCCCCCAAAGGGAGTGGGAGTTTTTTGGGGTTTTCCGGCCCATTGAAAAGCATTGCGAGTCACTGCTGCGGTGTACGCAGCAAACAAATCAATAACGGCATCAGTGTGACTGCTGTGCAACCGACTCGCCTTTGTCACATTAACTTTTTCCCTGTGAAAAAAAATCCTCTCCTGCGATGCGGCCTCTGGACAAAAGTCTTTGTCCACTTGTTTTAGTGGCTGAGCAACAATTTGCACACAAAATCAGCTTCTCTTCATTACGGTCCATTTAATTTTTTGTCAAACAACCTATTAAATTTTTGTAAAAATGTTCAGTTTTGTACAGACTTAATTTTGTTGTGTCCATGATGGCTGAGAGGGTTTCCATTTGCTTGTTAAATTTGTCCCCGATCCGTTGCTTTTGATGATGGGAGTTGAATATGGAAGTGGAACCAGTTGATTTGAGCAGAAAATCCATTTTTCACTTTTCCATTCTACCAGCTGTCGCCCTGTCCCACGTTTTCCTTTCTACATATTCCAGCTTCGCTCAGCAGATGTGATTTTTTAAAAACTGAATCCTGGATTCACGTGTGCCTTAACTATGACATCTTACGTCAACACAGCGTAAATAAAAATTAAGAAGAAAACATCTAGCAGTCTTATGTTGCGTCGTTCATTAATTTCTGCAGTCACTAGATAGTTAAGTGTGTAGTGTATTATTTTTTAAAATGATTTTTGTATGTTGATTTTCATTGTTTATCCGAATTACAGATGATGGTGACACGTCCCAACATGATAGTCCCCCGGGGTATTTTTGGGGAGAAGGCCCCCAAGACAAGTGGGTTTTTGACTTGTGATGGATTTCCATGGTTGGCTGGGCTGAGTTGTTATTTGAGGGTTCTATACGAAAGTTTGGGATCCTTGCCCCCTGAAGAATTGGGGAGAGCCCCCAGAATAAGAGGGGCGTTGGGAAGTTGCATCGGCGTGGAAAACGTTGACAACAATTGCGCTGATTACCGTTGGCTCTTGTTGAGATTATAGAGTTGTAAAGAAAAAAAGATCATAGGCATTGCTTTGACGGTCGGAAAGGCTAATCATTCCCGTTTGAGTATTTCAACATCGTTATTGTCAGTCCTGCCAGTGTAGCGGTAAACAGAAGTGTTTTTGGTCACAAAGCCGGCAATGGTCACTCATCGAGTGACCAATGACCCAGTTGGTAGTGACCCGTGACCCAGTATGCGTGACCCGTGACTCAATATGTTTAGCTGGTGACAGATAAAACAAATTATCTCGTCTTCTTCTTACATGGCAAATTGAAAGATACTAACCTGGAATACTTTATAACGCTGGCCGCGTCTAGCAAAAAAGCGTAAGGTTTTAGTTTGGCGTCTGTCCGTCTGTCTGTCCTGTCTTTCTTCCAACCTTAATAGGGCATGCAGCGCATTCTGAGCGTCACGCACCAGGGGACAGTACGGAACGCGGCCAGCATACATTTCAGTCCGACTATTAGGAGGACCGACAGACATGTTGCATTAGCAAAAACGTGGGAAATAAGCTGCTTGATTTGCTCTCATTGCTCGCATTCATGGTGGTTGCCTGTAATTTGTGAAGAATATCTATACGGTCTAGTGTTTAATTACACTGACGAATATGACACCCGTCTGAAAATGATCAGTTGACTGTTATTTAAACACCCTGACGATTTTGTGTATCAAATTCAATCAATCAATTAATCAAGCAGTGACTTTAAAACAGTCAGGTCGCTCACCTTATAGTCAAGCATAGGCTCGAAACTGAGGCCATACGACACCCGTCTAAAATGATCAGTTCACTATATCGATCCATTGCCGGCTCTGTTGGAAACGTTTGGGACCAATGATGATTGATGAACTCGGGTAATCCTAGAAAAAGCCGGTAAACGGTTGTCTTGTTTGTAAGATGTCCACTTTGCTTTATTGTTTATTTGAACTTTTGTATGCATAAGCTCAACTTGATTATGTAACATATGTCTGATCATGCTTGATGTTAGGTGCAGACTAATAGTTTCATTTATGCCCGTATTACAGCTGAGATAAAATGTTTTAGCTAAAACATTTTAGCTAAAATTTTGTTTTAGCTAAAACATTTTGTTTTAAGACCGATCACAACTGAGATAAAATGTTTTAGCTAAAATGTTTTAGCTAAAACATTTAGCTAAAATGTTTTAGCTAAAACATTTTAGCTAAAATGTTTTAGCTAAAACATTTTATCTCAGTTGTAATACGGGCATTACAGTGAATCATTCGTTTATGTAATTATGCGTGTAGTGAAAAAGGCATTGTAGCAGATGTATTTCTAGTAGTGATTGGTGCTGAAACAGTTGGCGGTGGCGGTGCTGTTTATTGACGTGTTAACAGGGTTGTTGCCAAGGGCTGGACTGGGTAAGATATAATTCACCTTTATTCACCAGAAGGCTGGTAGCAATAATAGAAAAGCAAAAAAAGACAAACGCATGAAAAAAAATCAAACACAAAAACAGTGTCAATCCCACGTGTGTGATAGATTGCTACAGATCTGGTGAGTTTACGGAGTGGAGATGAGGAAGTAACAAGTTCGACGCATTGATTCAAAAGTGGCCGTCTGCTGCCCTGCTGCAATCTTCCTCTTTCATTGTCCCATTCGTGCTCCGGGGTGGTACTGCGCCGTGATTCTTGCGTTGATTTTGGCGCTATATTATTTGTTTATGTCATTATTTAACTTCCTTTGTCGCTTTCTTCCCAACTTCCTTCTTTCCTTATGCTTTCTTTCTTACTTATTTGCTTCCTTATTCGACGACCAGATCTGGTCTGGCTTTGTTTTTTTGTTAATTTTATGTTGTAGTATATTTTGTTATGGATACATGTTTGCTTTTATTGTGCTTGTTTTAGTTTTTCAGTACTAAGCCAGTAGATTTGCTGGGAAGAACGTCTCCGAAATGACCTATTGTGTGTCGGGTGTGGAACGTAAAATCTTAAGGCAGTCAATTCTGTCTCGGTAATCCACTCGTGGTTGGGAGGGGAGACCTCTCCAACCCTCACTCCCATCTGTTCTCTCAACTCTGCGTGTGGTCCACCCCACATTTTAGACTTGGCGACAGCCCTGTATGTAGATTGGGATTTGTTTAACTATAAGTGCTTTGCATTACATTTATACGCATTAATCATGTGCACCTGTCTTGTCTATTGTATGTCGTTAATTTTTTGTGATAAAATCAATATGATTAAACATACATATTTATAAGTTTTTTTCCGTTTCATTGGTTATTGACTCACCACCATCGTATTTGAGATAGTTAAATAAGAATTACTCTATGGCGTGTATCAGTGTTATTGTCGTTGATGAAAAAAACACCATTCGGCGGTAAAACGAATTTGTTGGTATCGTGTTTTGATCATTCATGTTTGGGGGCTACCTGTGGGATTTGGGGCTCATATCACCCTTTGTTCTGGCCCAGCCCGCCATTCGCTGCTGCAGAACTGGCGTGCAAGACCGTTATAGCCAGTCCGCTCCGAGTAATTTCGTGTCGATAGTAATTACATTCTTAGTCGATAACGCTGCAGTTATCGCTATTAAATTTTCCCGTGCGCGCATTGACAGCCCGTGGTTGACTGCCGCCTTGGTTGACCTAGCACTAAAGCCCGTGACACACACACGCCAACCTTTCTGACGTCCGGCAATGTTGACCCGGGTGTATTGGATGCTTAACAGGCCTACTCACATATGCCTAGATCATTCTGTCGCACTCAGAAACATATACAGGGTGGGCCAAAAAAGTGATACCTCTGGTACATGTATTAAATTGTACGAGAGGTATCACTTTTTTGGCCCAACCGGTAGTGCATTTAACCAGCGGCGTTGCTCCCATGGGCGGCGAAATGATGTGCCCCGGTCGATGGCCATTTCGGTCCTTTCCGGTGATTAAGCGGCACCGATGACCACATAGAATGTCAGGCAGCTACGAATTTATGTTTACGTTTAGTAGTTACCAACTTACCACGGATCGATATCGGTTGGTTTTCGAGATATTGACGAAAGTTTTCGCTGTCAAAGACTTTTTGGCCAATTCTGGTATCCATGCGCGGCTACGCTAACAGGTTGGTGTGACTTCCAGCATGGGGTTTCCTATTAGTATTCTATAATAACCATGGCGTTTTTAGAGCTACGGCCATGTGACAGTCGGATAGACGGACGAACACCGGCTTCGCTTAATAATAATATTTATTCGTCATGAAGGCAGAAACAGTATGCAAAATATAAAAGAATTAAGAACGAAAAAACGAGCCTAAAACAGTAGGTAGACAGATATATTCAATGTGAGCCGACAGATTAAAATAAGCAAACTTACATGTGTGAAATCAAGCAAACGCCTAGTCTAAAAATCAAACTGCCTTACAAAGCACTGCCGAACAGAAGACTTTCTGGTACAACGTGTTTGGCAACATTTCCATATTTCTAATTCAGCAAATCAACAGCACCCTGCATGTCAATAAACACAGCAGCTATAGGCCTAATGATATTCTTACAGTTATGCAAAAAGTTCCATTTGCATAGGTCATAGATATATTCGAATGGCATCTCATGACAATTGTACTGAAGCCCAGTGACAGATTCCCATCGGTTGTAACCAAATATTTTCCGAAAAGTATCGTTCCAACACACACCAAGATCTGTAACTTTGTAGCTAGGCAGGTCCAGTGAACCACTACAGTATATAAGTAGTCTAAGTAAAGGGAGACTTGACTAGGTGTAACTTCACAACTCATTAGCATATTTACAGTCAGCCAGGACAGCATTAATTAATGCCCCGGCCCTTTGGTGACGGGGTATAACAATACTTAGGCTTACGAGTTACGACACGATACGATATATTGACGTGTGCTCGAAAGCTCTGTCGCACGGCACCAAAAGCAGAAGATGAGGGAAACTTAAAAACCGATCGAGTTGCTGAGAAGAGCGATGGTCCCGGTGAAAGCAGTCCTGATAGAAGAAAAGAACGGATTTCGGGAAACTGGTAGTTTTTAGCCGGGGTGAAACAGTGAGGGAGTTATAGATGAGGAGAGTGCTTTGCATGTTTTTACCGCGCGACACCGTGCTAGCGCGGTATATGCTGTCATCGTATGTGTCCGTCCGTCTGTCCATCACGAGTCGTAGTTCTACTAAGACGGCTGAACCTAGGATCACGAAAACAACGCCATACGATAGCCTATGGATTCTAGTTTGCCCATGCCAAAGATCCCGGCGAAATTTAGTCACCCCCAAGAGGGGCCCCAAATAGATGTGGGGTATGTTCAGATCGGCGATTTTGGACCTATATCTCGCTGTATATCTCGGAAACGGTCAAGATAGGGACATAGTTACTATGGAGGGTTAATAGCTAGAGCCTAGAACTCGTATGCCGCGGTACGCGCTCTATCGAATGGCGTTATTTTCACTGACCTTGATCAGTGATCCCTAACTACCAAGGCACCTTAGGCTCGTGCCGCGTCCTGAAGGGGTCCTGAGCTGGAAGGGTGTCAGAATTTCAGAATTTTAGAGCCATTCATTACTCGCGGAGTTTGTCGAGTATACCGCTAGCAGATCACTCAACCAGCTTAGACTTGGGCTTCACAGTTTTTGGCGTCACGTCTAGCCGCATGAAGGGGAAGGGACTGAAGATTGCAGGTGCCTCAGGGCCCAGCCAGCCATACAATACAATACAATACAATACAAATACAAAACCAATTTGTAACGCGCCGATTAGTCTAAGCCAAGCCGGACATTGTCATCTAATAAGCGTGTTATATGGTTCCTTTGGCGCTCATCAGTCAGCTGTCCCCCACTCCCCACCCAAAACGGGCTCACAATCGGTTTATCAGTTTTTGCACGGCACACCCGTGTGACCAACACACAGACACACACAGATAGACAGACCACGCTACGTGCGACATCTGCTGCAGGCCACACTATGCGATGCGGTCTAGAGGGTTAAGGGGATTTCGCAGTGAGTATACACGATTTAAAATAAGTTAAAATATTGGGGGGACGAGTCCGCCCTTTTCCCCGGAGTTGGCGCATATGGCGTGGGGAGTTGCTCTTTCTCAAATTATCGATACGCCACTGCATGCAATGATACCGGAACCGTAACCAAGGACGCCGTTTTGATTGTCGCATAGCCTACCTGTCTGCTGGGACAGGCCGACATAACAGTGGTCGATCGTTACGCACCCTGCTGCTGCTGGTGTATTTCCTGTATTCGGTCTGCCCGTCATTCTTATTGTGCTGTCGTTGATTCGATTTATTTGAAGTCGGCTGATGTAAGCTTGGTTCAAATAATATGCCAGGTGGGTGCGTGCTAACTAAGTACGATAGAAGCTAAACGCTTGTGCACTAAAACAGACTGTAGTGTTCACCGTAGCTTACTGGCAAACTCCACTGGTATAGGCGCCTATATAGCCTATAGGTGGCGCAAAAACCTGGAATAGGGATATTTAGTTAGATTTTCGTTATGATCATAAAGAGTTACAGTATTACTATAGATTATAAAGGGTTAAGCTGTGAATAATTAACTGTATGCGGACATTTATACATTATTGTAGCAATTAATTACACCTGACTAGCAACCGGACACAGCTATATACGGACATACTTGCAGCAAATTTTCTGTTCATGTTATCCGTGGTTGTGACTTGGTACTTTTCGTCAATGCAGTACGTTACACTTCCGGTTTTGTGAATGACATTATGCTTTCACATAATGGGACCAATGGGCCAAAATAAGCATACGTTATGCTTCGTTCAGTTTGCCATATGGCGGCACCGTGGGCGAAGTCTGTTATCTCCGATTGCATCTTGGGTTTGGTGGGATTTTTATTGCTAACACTATTTTTACTGCTGAGCCTGGCATCGAAAGGATTCTGAAAATTAGTCAACCTTTGAGGTTAGAGGGGAAAGATTATTGTAACACCCTTTCGATTCAGAATGGTCGGTTGCCCGTTCTTGCGCCACCCTATATACTATTACATTCCATTTCCAACCTTGCGGTTTCGAGCTATTGGTGGTGCGGTGTGCGTTAGTTATCAGGCGTCAATTACTGTTCGAGAATTTTGAACTAGAAGTTGCGGTTGGCTGTTATTTAAACACCCTGACGGTTTTGTATATCAAATTTAATCAATCAATTAATCAATCAGTAACTTTAAAAACAGTTAGAGCGCACACTGTAGTCAAACGCAGGCGCGAAACTGTTAGGCGCGGACGTTTACTAGTTTACAAGGGTTACTCAGATTATGACTGCGTGAACGTGAAGAGGTATAGACGAAGTTTTAAGATGAGACATGAACTTGGAAAAGGTTTGTATCATTTTGTATGCTGTATTTTTAGCGTGCGACTCTCTGCTAGCACGGTATAGGCCTATTCTTTGGCCGTTAGCCCGATATTTGTCCATTTACTTGTTACAATCCGGTGTTCCATCAAAACAGCTAAATGGATAAAGCTCGTTTTCGTCTTATGTCATACATTGCGACTGAAAGATTTAAAGGAATTCGGATATATTCAAAAATAAGGGTAACTCCTTCTGGATCCTCGTTGCAAACTCTGAACGTTTTGGTCGATTTTTCCAGTTTTTTTTGCCACGGCAAATCGACTATCTCAAAACAAGTGAAAGTCAAGCAAAGCAAAGCCATCTGAATAGGGCTTTATCATGAGCTACTCAATCGTACTCGTCTTTAAGGCGCTCAGGTATGGATGGCACTTGTTGACGAGGATCACAGTTTTACCTGCCTTGTACGTTTTATTACCGCGCGACGCTATGCTAGCACGGTATGCTGTCATCGTGTGTCTGTTTGTCCGTTTGTCTTTCTGTCCGTCACAAGTTGAAGATCTACCAAGAAGGCTTAATCTAAGATCACGCAGCAACGCTGTACGACAGTCCAGGGACTCTAATTCACTGACGCCAGAGATCCAATGCGGTCACCCTCAAAGGGGCGCCAAATGGAGGTGGGGTAGGTTATAATCGGCGATTTTCGACCAATATATTGCTGTATCGCAGAAACGGTGCAAGATATGGGATAGGCCTATAGTTGCCATGGAATGCTAATAGGAACTCGTATGTGCTTTATCAAAAGGTGCTATTTCCAGTGACCTCGAGTGACCCTAACTTCGCCAAACCACCCCATTTCGACATTTTGTATCGCCTGTCATGTCTACGTGGTGGGTTGAGATAGAGACTTAAAATTTGGCAGATAGGCTGATCGTTGCAAGTGCTAGCCCACCGATGGCAAACCATCCCTGAAAGGGGCGTGGTCAGGTCACGTAAACCATTTAAATTTTGGTGTGCACCAACCATATCTCTGGATGGCTCAGGAGCTGTCAACTGTGGTGGACGTCAGTGTGGTAAACTGGTGACGGTCGTTCGTCGGTCACCAGTTTATCACACTGACCATCTACATCGATGTAAAACACGGTGGGCGCGAGGCACCGCGTCGCGCGGGTCTGTCAGCGGCAGCGCAGACCAGTTCATACAGATGTGCAGCTGTTGACAATGTTTCAACTGGGATAGCGCGTCTCGTGGTACCTCTGTGGTAGCTGAGCTTCTTGTTTGTACGCGTTCTGCGACTCACCCATGAACAGTACTTGCCAGTCGCCACCACTTGTTGATGCACTGTGTAAATTTGGTTCGAATAGATGCAGTAGTTTCGACAATAATGCAAGTTTTAATATTTCTGCGAGTTTGGCTTGATAATTCATAATCACGTCAGCTGGCAACGTTTTCGTTCTTGTACTGACAACACAGCGATGTACTTATCTTAACCCGGAATGCTTGTGTCAGCATTGTGTATGCTCTTTCTACAGATGTTGCAGTGCATCGTCGGTGTCATAGCGTTCGACGTCATCAAATCACCAGATGACGACGTCAACGCCGAATAACTTGCTAGAAACTACTATGGTATTGTAGGGTTTAACGACCCACTCGGCACAGTATAGGTCATTTCGGAGACGATTTTACAGGTCAGATGACCCAACCAACAGTGTAGTAGCACTGAAGGATGATAGTCTTCCAGGTCAAGGGCAGATCCCACAGGCTTAGCACACTAAAAGGTAAAGAAAGGATGTAATGAAATTTTTTCTACATATAGCACCAAGTACACCAAAGACAGAGGCGCTCGCAATGCAGCTAAGCCAAGCAAGATCGGCGGAGTTATAGCCGAACGCGTGAACACCGACAAAACGCCCCCTAAAATGAATCCAATATTCGGCTGATGCCGAGCTTCGAACCGAATGATTAGCTCAGACGAAACGGTCCGGGCAATAGGCCGTGAAGGCATTCCGGAGGAAGTAATGAAACTACGGAGAGGAGATTAGAATTTGTAAAACACGAAGTTTTAAGCTGGGAGTGAAACGCAAATGATGATTGATTAGCACTTTAGCAGCGTCAAGGTGTTAGCAGCGCTGGCGTGGCTGAAGTAATAGACTTGGCAAGCCACTGGCTGGTGCAACACTCAATACCATGGCAGTCAGGGCTAAGCCAGACAGTAGGTCACGTCTAGAGGGGGCGCGCTACAATTACCCGACAATCTGTTCACTCCTACTTAACCCCGCCTTCCCCGCACGTCACGCACACATCGCACACGCCTACCAAGTCCCCTCCTCTCCCTCGGTAGTGCACTATACCGTTACATACGGTCATAGCGCTGAGGTCCAGAAGTAGGCTGGACCTTTGTCCGCAATAAAGGAAGGAAGGAAGTAACACGTGCGATTATTGAATATCTCGGGGGTATAGCCAGGTCTTGAGAAGTGAGGCGGACGTTAACAACAACAGCAAAAACAACAGCATTCTTGATTATCAAAATCTTGTTTGTCTATTCAACTGCAGTATTTTATATAGACCTTTCCAAGTGTCCATTTGGCCTAGAAAGCCATAGAGGTGACGGCTTTGCTTACGTCAGCAATATAGACCCTAAACAGTTTTATTTAATACAGAATATTCTTTTCAGTGATTGTCAGCGCCTTTTTGAATTTTACAACTATATAGCTCTAAACTTCTTCTTCTTCTTTCGAAAATTTTGCGACAAAACTAAATGGCGTGCCACGCCCATTTGCAGGACTAGCAAAGCGGTTAAATTTCTACATAACAACGGCAACGCAAAACTAAACAGATGAATACAATGCATTTGATCGAGACGCGTATAAATAGTATGATACAGTGCGTCATGTTGTGTTGATGCGTTTCACAGTCTGATGAGATTTATTGTCAAAAATATCGACGTGATGACTTATTTCCAATCAATACATGCAGTCAGTATAGATAAGGCCTGGGCAGAAAATTGCTGACGCAAAAAACGTTTAAAGCGTCTCCGAAAAGTCGAGGTTTTAAAAAACATAAATTTTGGGATTAATAACATAAAAATACATGTTTTTATACGTCAATAAAACCATTAAAAACAGAATAAAACATGTGCTATACGTGCGTTATTTGCAGTTTGAGAGTGCTACATAGACTAATCAGGCCTGTTATAGTACATAGTAATTGTGTTTGTTGTCTATGTGAATTGCGAAGTTATGCGAAATATGATTAACTGAAAAGAGTAATATAATATCTTATAATTAACATGACAGCAATTGGTTTTAAATTAGCAATTAACGTCATGACGTATAATGATTCTGATTAAACCATATACACATAAATGTTGCGTCAAAACAAAAAAAAATCAAAAACACATGAAAACATGTTTTTATTGACAAAAGTATACAGTGAACCAGCCAAAATGACGTCATTAGATAGTCCGTTCCAGATATGCGGCGAGGCAGCGACGGCAAAGGTTCGACAACTAGTGGAGACTGGGGAGTAGTGGAACGTATGGTATCTAGTTCTCAGACAGTAGGACCTGAGCCGCCGCACTCAGGACCGACTGTAGTTGGTGCATCAGGTAAGCCGGAAGACCTGCCGGCATTAGTGCGATTGTTATGCTCAGAATGAGATCATTTCAACACATATCAGTGTACTATGAGCGAAAAAACTTCGCTGTGGTTTTTGGATATATGGATAAACGAAGCCACCGTAGCCTACTGATGTTGGTGCTAATGTTAATATAGACTTGAGGAAATTACCGGGCCTACATATAGCTTCAGTAGTTTCTTTTGAGCAAGGAAATAAGCAGTAAGCCGAGAAAAGTTTATGAAACAAAATATCGATCAATTATTGAATGTTCAGTAGTTACATATTTTAACGACTAAAATTTAATTAAAATACTCATGCTTTCATATAAGGGCCATCCATATGCGTGGATGGATTCTCATCGGCGGGAATGTATAGTGACAGTCTAGCGATGCGTGCCGGTCGTGTGGCTGGCTGCGTATCGTGGACGGATCCGGTTCACTGGGGCACCATGACGAAGTTGCTGTCTACGACTGCCTTGTTTGTGTCTGTAACTGTTCATTAATAGAATCTGTCACTTAACGTTTGGATTTCCGACATCTGGCATCCTTGTGCCACGCTGACTGCAACCCCGGTTGACGCGCAATGCAGGTTGGGAAACATTGATCTATGGTGCCGGGTTGAAAGCAGCGTAATATATGTCGCCCTTTACAGACCGGAAGTGATTAGCCGGTAGCGCCGGAAGCGGAAGTATTTTGACGAGATCATCGATTACTGCGCGTCGTTTCGATCGGGTTGTTTTTTACTTTGCCGGAAATCCTGCCAGATTAGGCTCGCCAGGAGATCCGTGTCGCGTTATAATATGAAGTTAATCAAGATTGTCCGTTCTACGGAGTAGAAACGACGGACGTAATCCAGTGTTAGAATTACAAAAATGTTAATGGGAAATTTTTTTCCGCCCTTAGGGGGGCGGAAACGTTAAAAGTAAATTGTTTGGTTGTGACTGTAAAGATCACGTTTAAGTGGTATAATAATGTTGTAGCAACTAATATAGCATATTGAAATATACCTTTTGTTACATTGTGTGTTGCTGATTTTAGCGTGATTTTATGAAAATTCGAAAACTTTTTAAGTTGTTGGTCTTATGCGTTATTTAACTCCAACTACACCAACATTTTAGGAGTATTCTGACCGTGACAGCGATGAACAGTAGGAACTGTTTCATGCTGTTTTATTACCAAATAGTAACTTACTTGCAAGTGACGTGTGCTGCTGCTGCCGACGTGCGTCTGCATGTCGATTCGACTACCTGTGTTTTCCAGTTAAAAATTCTTTCAGTGACGTGATCATGAATGAACATCTCAAGCTAAAAACGGTCAACGGGCCACCGTGCTTCAAAGTTCAAACTTCACTTTTGAGTGAAATTTTTAATGAAGTAAATTGCAAAGTTTTCTAAAAAAAATATGCTAATTCGAACTGGCCAATTAAAAATATAGGTCATTTTTGACAAAACTTCCTCTTTAAGCATACTGATTTATCATTGCTGTCTTTTTAGAGTGGCTGCCTGTTTTACATGATTTATTTGCGCCCCCAAAAAAGTGCAATTCTAACACCTACTGGGGGCGCTGACTCTATTGGGGGAGGCCCTACCAGGGGTATTGGTAATGCTAACATTGGTTTAATCTTTAGCTCGGTCTTTTTTCACTACAACTCTAATCACAGAGATGCACTAACGATGATTAGCACGTAAACTAACGGAACCTTCAAGACGGTTCCGCTATCTTGCGGCTACGGAACCGTCAGGAATTGACGGTTCCGTAGCCACAAAATAACGGAACCGTCTTGACGGTTCCGTAGCCACTGCTTTATAGGCTAATAATCAATCTCTCAGTTACAAATATTAATTTTTGTGCTAATTTGTTAAGTGGCCCTACATGCTACACTACATAAGAAAACAAAAGTAGGTGTTTGGTGTTTTTTTACTGAACACACCGTATTAATAACGCGTTAAAATTATTGTTGTGTATTTAGCACCATCACTACGACTTCAGATTATGCTGCTGTTTGCAATCGTCGAAATAACGGTGTTTATTATCTATATTAACATCGACGTAAATATGACCGACGAATATTTGTCTCCGCAGGTGAGCTATTCGTATCCTATCAGTTTGATATACCTGTATTTGTTGATGATGTTGTATTTCGTATGGCAACGAAAAGCTGGATTAATACAAAATACAAGATAGTAAAACTTAGCAGAAATGGCACAAATATTGTGTTTGAGTAATTGAGCTATATTCTTGAGAACAAGGAACAGCAGTATATGAAGCACAATTTTATAGTCTTTGCATCTAGCATCACACTTATCGATTGATATAATCGTAAGAGATTATGGAATTTTAAATTTATTACGCTGATATGTTAGCCTATATATACAAATAAAAAACGTCGCCGCTGTGTACTGAATTTGTTGGTTGTGCTTTTGAATACAACTGTCCGATAAAAAAACGCCAAAAATTTCAGATATTTTATAGCAAAGTTATTATGGGGCGTAACTCCCTTCTAATACTAAAAGTCATCACTTGCGCTGTCGTCGATCGCTTTAGCACAGATAATTCCACAAATAACGCGACAACCAACCAACTAGCTGTTTACTTATTTATAATTTCAAAATGGCGAGCGCGAGGAACGAGGCGCCGAGACGGCGAGGCGCCGAAAGCGCCGAGGGGGTTGGGTGTGGAGAGCGGGTGCCACCTCCCCAGCTGGAGAGGGGCTTGGAGAGAGGGCCATGTCTCCTCCCCAGAAATTTTCTTAGATGTTTGAGCTCAAAATGGCAAGTTTTGATGCATTCTGGGAGCTAATGTCATTGCAGTTGAACTTGAACTGCCTTTCTTACACGCATTTATAAGCCGGTAAGCGTAAGGCTCGTAAAACCTGCTATTGCATCATTGCAAGCACGCTGCTCGAAATTATAAGTCGTGTGTGATCATGAATTGTAAAACGTTTAGCAGTGGAGCTGGTGCCTTTGAGAGGTTTTTACAGGGGATTCCTGCATCAACTCGAAAACGCAAAATCTGCTGGAAATTGATGCCAGTAAAACGTAAACAAGCACGTAAGTAAGTAAGTAAATGAACCCACTTAGTAATGCTGTCTACGCTATCTATCAGTCGCTTTTTCACTTTCACCTTTAGCAGTTGTTGGGTGTCAGTGTCAATGGCTCTGTCAGTGTTGGTGGCAGATTTTCCGTGCATTTTTGTGTCAAAAAGTCGGGGAACGTTTGCATGATTGCCCCTGCCTGAAATCTGGGAGGACACGTCCCCCTGTTTGAGGACACGTCCCCCTGTTTGAGGACACGTCCCCCTGTTTGAGGACACGTCCCCCTGTTTTCTCCTGTGGATACGCCACTGCTTACAGGCGTGCATTATCTCTATAATTTCGCACGAACACGCGTGATTTTTCCGTTTAGTCGTATGACGAACTACAAAAGTTATTTTTAAAAATTAATTTGAAAAATAATCTTCTGGGCAGTATCAATAGACTCGAGTTCAGACTAACATGCACCCAGCATACCCCAGGTACGTCGTTGATTGTGCCAGTATAAACCCAACTTTATGCAGATTTTTTTTATGCATGTTAACTGTGGCCGTCGCTCGGTCCTCCCCTGACGACCATGCAATACGTTATGTACTTCCGGTTTTGTGGATGACGTCGTGTTTTACATAATGGAGCGAATGGGCCAGAATCAAAGACGACGCGTATGTTTCGTCCAGTTCGCCAGGTGGCGACATCAGTCGGACGATAGACAATGTTGTTTGGTCGAGTTCGAGAGGGTGGCGGCACCGGGGGCAAAGTCTGCCGTCTCAAACTGCATCTTGTTTGATGAATGTAGATTCAGCGTCGGGTGGTCGCCGACCTCAAACCAAGCCCACGAGCGTTGTCTTTGAGTCAGCATGTAAGTCGACATTTATTATTATTAGTATTATTATTAGATCTGCTCAGCATGTAGTCTGTATTGATGAAACGTAATAGAAGGAGGCCAATAAATTCATCTGATCAGCCACCATTCAACTACTTCCCGTTTCCCTGACGTGGGCTGTCATGCCCCGAGTGTTTCCCAGCAGGGCCTATTGCGTTGCTAGTAACGTGATACTGTAATTAACTATACCGGTACTTTCAGACCGCATCACATGCATTGCATAGATGCGGCCTATTGCGACATATGTCACACGCAGCGTGGTCTGTCTGTCTGTGTCTGTCTGTTTGTCTGTCTGTTAGGGCACAAGGGTGAGCCCTACAAACGCGGCTGAACGGACCGAGATGCCGTTTGGGCGATGACTCACGTCGGTTCAAAGAACCATGTATAAGATGAGGGTCCATATGTCCCACGGGAATGGGCAATTTTGGGGGTTGACAGGCCCATTGAAAAACATTGTAAAGCACAGGATCTTTGCAGGTTTGGATAAAAGGGCGAGCCAATGCGCATATAAATAAGTCTTTTGTCTGGGCACATTATCAATCTCAGCTTAGTGTATCATATTGCAGAACTGTGCACTTGCTTCTAGAATTGCTGTTTGTAAAATTTGGGTATTTTTCTGTTTCCTGTCTATCTCAGGCTGACATTACCTATGCTGTTGACTCTATTTGTATCTCTTGATGTGTGATGTTTTTTTATGGTTTATGTCATATTTGTACTTCGTGTACGATTTTATAATAAATAAATAATAATAATAATAATAATAAAACTTGTGCTGGTGACAGTCTGTGCAGTCAACGATGAAGTTCGACAATGCAACCTTTCCTGCGCATAAGTCAATGATCGAAGTATATCGATATCGCACTGGCCCGGCCGTTGTTGGTAGACCACCTCTGGTCGCCGAGCTGTCGCTGTATCCCGGTGATCCGTGGATGCTGGACAGGCTCGGATTTCCAGTCGACACGTTCCATCAGCGTGAAAATCTCTCGCAGTTCGTCTTCATCACCGCAGCTGATTCGGCCTACTTCTACGTTGATATGGACGCCATCGCCCGCATTCAGACGTTCTTTCCGAACCATTCCATATACTTCTACGACCTTAGCGACGGCAGGCTGGACCAGCCTGTCCTAAATATCATCGATAAGGTAATTAATGCATGCACGTTCCACTCATCACTATAGTTACGCATTTTTACGCTGGCCGAGTCTAACGGTAAGTGTAACGTATAACGGTCTAGCGTCCGTCCGTCTGTCTGTCCGTCTGTCCCATTGTCGCATACTCAGTGTAACTCAGCAAGGGCAGCACACGACGCGGCCAGCGTACATTTCCGTCCGAGTATTACGAGGACGGACTTACTTGTTATTGTATATATATGAATGGGTTACGGTTGAAATTAGAACAAAAAGACAAAATATGTTACAACTTGTAGAAGGAAAAGTCGTGGCTAACGTAAATATTGACATTGAAAACTTTTATCGCTTTCCGTATAATAATAATAATAATAATGAGTGCATTTATATAGCGCAAAATACACAGTCCTCAGATGAAACCCAACGGGAATAAAGAAAAACTTGGCATACTGCCGCATAACTGAAAGTATCTTAGTTAAACAGTGTTATTAATCAGAAGTATCAACTCAGTGATGGATGCTGCAGAGGCATTTGTGAAACTAAGCTAGATATTCTTTTCTTCACAACAGCGTGTAGCTTATAGCTAAATGTTGGGGCCCGATTTCCAAAAAGTCTTAACGTTTCTTTTAAGATTTGTCTTAATTGTATTGTCATCTTACGACTGTCATAAGTTTATCTTATGTGGAAAGGTTATTTGAAGTTTATATTAAGACTCGCTGAAAATCGACACTGGCGTAAGACTATCTTAAGATAGGCATTAGTTCTGATGTTGTCTGAGGATTGTCCTAAGATCTTATTTCGAAAATAATGCCCATGATCCATGCAAAATTAAAGAAATTGTGTTTAATGGTCACGTGGATTTATGTTGAAGATATACTGTGTTAAGCGTTTTGGCATACTCTTTTAGGTTAACTTTAAGGGGAAATCTTGACAGATGCGTTATATTTTGTCCCACTGTCCAATGTCAAAGATGTTAGTTAAAGCATCAGGCCATGCTTACTGATTATCTTAATGTTGTTGCTTGTATTTTGAGCGCGCGACGCGACGCATATGCACCTTCATATGCACAGCACGGTATATGTATGTGCCAGTGTCTGTCCAGCCTTCTGTCCGGCAATCGTCTACAATAGCTGAGACATGTTACGCTCTGGCCGCGTCTAGCGGAAAGCATAATGTAACGGTATGGTGTCAGTCTGTCTCTCCTGTCGGCATACTCACCGTGACTCACCAGGGGGCAATATGCGACGCGGCCAGCGTACATTTCGGCCCGACAATAAGGAGGACCAATACACTAATTACTAAAGAGTAATATGATTGTGATTTACTGAATTTTCGATATTTTCTCTTTCTTTGCAGATTCGTCGGTTATGCAACGTTCACTATCGGAAGTTTAACTTCACGAATTACCCGGCACACGTACAAGTACTGGGCACCTACGCATTCAAGCCTATCATCATACACGTGAGTCTAAACAGTGGCATTGTTACGAGTTTAGAAAGGGGCCCATTCCCCCGTTTTGAAATTAAAACAGCATATTTCACTTAATTCACTTATGTCTCAACTGAATGTGACTCGTGAACATTGGCGTTTCTAGCACTCAAAAAGTGGGGGTTCATTAAATTTTGAGGCCAACATAAAAGACTCGAGGTGTATGTACGGAGCAGTTTTTATACTGTAGTTAATTTACTGGCGTTGTGGAGCAACCACCTCGTAGTATATTGCACGTTATAGGCGGCCTAGGGTAGGAAAAGTGAGGGGCAACCTGGAGACAAGCCGAAAATCTGGGGGCATGGCAAATGCCCCCCATAGAAACGCCACTGCTGCACTTGAATATGAATTAATTATTAATAGTTACCAACCATTTTGTGGTCCTGGTCGTGCAGTCGATCGACTGTGTGTATGTGTGTGTGTGTGTCTGTGTGTGAGATTTCACGTGGTAACTTTCGAACGAAATGACTTTATACCTAGATATTTAATATGGCGGTTCATCTAGACCTTAGCTAGGTCATTTTTGTAGGTGAAAGCTATAGCTAGGTGTTCACGGTCGGAAGGAAAAAATGTTCCTTTTCAGTTGAAAAATATAAAAGTGAAATTGAAGTCTTGTATCGGCTCGAAGCTAGGTTTCAGCCGAATATTGGATTCACGTTACGACGCGTTTTGGGGTGTTCACGCGTTTGGCTATAACTCTGCCGAAAGTGAACCGATTTGGATGAAATCTAGAGCACTCTGAGTACATTGTCGGGGCTGACCCTGGTAGATTTTGGGCGCGATCCGCGCAGTAGTAACAGATGAGAGCCAGGCAAAATGTTTTTTTTCAGGCAAGCAACGCACGATTTCACCGATTTCCCGTCGGCCAAATTTCACGAAATTTGAACACAACACGTCGATCAGTGTCACGATGAAAACATTTGGAACAAAATTTTGAGAATTTTACCGCAAGGGGTCGCTTTTCCGAAAATCGCAAAAAAAAATTTCAAAAATGTTAACGTCTTGCGATTTCAGGTCGCCACGAGTCTGCAATGATTACAGATCGCCGGAAATTCACTACCAAACTGATCCTCTACTGGAATTCACTACGAACTAGAAACCTCCTCAAATTTTCTGCGACGTCCAACCCGGGTCGACAACACGCAGATAGCACTGGCAGATAGCGCTCAGTCGCAGGCAGCCAATCACCATCGACTAATAAGTCACGTGACACTAGGCCTCGTCGAATGCAGGAAGTAAACAGCTTGTGCACAGATAGCCGCCGAGCACTTCGAGCCGAATACTGTATGGTGGGCATTCAACACAATACAGCCATCTAGTTAATAATACTAACAGGAATTCAATGCTGTCAGTAAGTCCAATAGATACGTCATATATTATACCACGAGGAAGTGGAATTATAATTAATTTTTTGAGACTTGTGATATTGAAATTGATGTTCCCTTAACCTTTGACCTCATCCTGGGTTACGTTAATAATCCAGTGATGTAATGATACTATATTTAGGAGATGCTGCATATTCACGAGACAATTTTCTGGGTCGATGCTTCGATAAGAATGCTGAAGTCGGACCTCGACCAAGTCTATCAGCAGGCGTTGAGCACAGGTCGTGGAATAGTGATGTTTGACGTTACCGGACACAACATTTTCATGGCGACAGACGCTCAGATGTATCGCTATTTGCCCATCACCAATAGTTCGGCCATCATCGTCAATATGCATGGTGCCAATGCTATATTCATTCGCCGCTCTAAACAGGTCAGAAACTTTTCTCCAAAAATGCATCAAGTTTCTTTGCAGCTCAAATATGCTGAAGAAGTGTGACTGTTGCTTTAAAGTTCATTGAAAGGTCACTACAACTGTTGTTAGTTTGAACTGACATTAAATTGCTTAATCATAAAGGTAGGCCTATTCTGCCGTAATTACAGGCCTGTCAGTTATTCAAATGACCAGAGCAGGCAATGGGTCACTGGCATTGACCCATGACCCAGTGACCCATGTAAACAGTGACCCATGACCCATTATGCATGACCCATGACCCACCAGTAAATCCATAAGCACATAGTGTCATAAAGCTGTAAACGGCAATTTAATAACATAATATGATTATGCACAATATGACAACTGCAATGCTAACTTGTCAACACAATTGTTAGGCCTACTGAATTAGTTTGTTCTTATAACCCTCTAGTACTATAGACAGTGCCTCGACAGTTTCAGGAAACATCAGGATCATCTGGAGTGGTGTTTATCACGCGTCAGTCTAGTCCACGTCGACATGTTTTCTGGCGATGACTCATGCGTTACGCTACTCGAGCGATCAGCCGATCGCCTTGGCCAGTGTCGCACCTGTCCGTCTTTCCCACGACGTACACGGGCGAGTGCGACAACTGGGATTTTCCCGTCGTCATCGTGGCTGTCGCTCGGGGAAGTCAGCACGTTCCAAGCGTATGCAACTACAACCGGTTGGCAACGGCTCTTACGTCATTAGCGGCAACCGAC
>Ga0209780_1000553_pt1 | contig 20507 bp, 10 predicted proteins | sample WorMetexBAHAMAS2_FD_187384 | JGI IMG/M metagenome (GOLD analysis project Ga0209780, IMG submission 187384) | Marine gutless worms symbiont microbial communities from Max Planck institute for Marine Microbiology, Germany - Inanidrilus exumae... | ecosystem: Host-associated > Annelida > Digestive...
GTATTGGGGGCAGAGCTGCCAGCGGGGTCCAAGGGCAGAGCCCCTGGTCAGGTGTCACTGGGCAAATCCCCCTGAAGCTGAAAGCCTTGTAGCTCTTCCACGACCAAAGGAGGACCGCAATATTGGGTCCACTTCGTGTACTGTTTAAAATGCCGAGTTCCCGCCAATAAGGCGCCAGAAGAACTCAATCAGCTCAAAATAATCACAAAATGACAGGCGGCATCAGGTGCCGCAACTCAGTTCCGCCTTATTTTGACCATCGCTTGATCGGTTCAGTGCTTTGACACTGTTGGCAACTGGGTGTCCTGCGTGTAAAAAGCCACTGCCACCTATACCCACATTTTCTCATCCGGCCGACCCAGCTTCATCTGGAAAATGGCGGTTCAAAGTTGAAACGGAGATGTTAGTGTCACGTCGTGGTCGTATTTGATCACTTGCAACTTTCAACTACTTCATATACTGAGTTAAAATGAACAAAATTTTGCTGTTACAGCTTACAGGTGTCAGTAAAATATAGAAAATGCATTGACCTGTAGCTGTATTCTGCTGTAACTGTTACTCTGGTAGCATATTTTATGAAGTATAGGCCTAAATACATCATTAACATGACAATGTATATTAATTAGGCCTACACAAAACTCATCCACAGTATGGCCTGTACACACACACTGCCTACGATCAGTCTGATTCCGGCTTATGTCACTTCGTAATGGTTTAACCGTTACATATGCCTAGTAAAAGTTTCTAAATGAATACTGAGTATAAATGATTAATCAAGTTATTCGAATTGCTTATTTATTTGTACTGACAGTGACAGTGGTTGAAGAGGCTATGGACTGATAATTTGTGTTTGAGCAGGCATACTTGGTAGCATGCACGACTGCTTTGCATTGTATTATTATTTAACATACACAGCAAAACTGACTGCACTGTGGTTTTCGTACAAATCAAGGGCTGACGACTGCAGACCACGAAACACGCGACGACTGCTGTGCAAACTTTATTACCAGAATTCTGGTGACAGTATAGTAGGCCAATCTGTAGCACTGTATGGCGGAGTCGACTACAATGTTGTCCCTAACTGTGTAAGCGATATGTGATTACGCTGTAAATAAACGTGTAATCTGCGATTTCTGCTTCATGGATTAATAAGCAACGTGCATTACACAGTGCAATTTCTGTAAGTACCAATTTCACACTTTCTTCAGTACGAGGAACAAGAGGTTCAGCTATCGTCGAGAGACCGCGCGACGCTCTGTATCAGTTGAAATATTGCCCTACTGTTGTATGAATAATGCAAACAGGTCACGTGTCAACCATGTTTTATTCCACTACCTGCATAGTTTTATACACGCATCGTTGCACTAGGCACAACTATCGCACAGCGAGTACGCAATGCCGTGCGTGTAATCAACAGACTTCCATACAACCAAAATTGTTGATGTCAACTGGACCGTAACTGTGATCAGCCAACGTCGACTGCCACCAATGTTGTTGATGACACCGCGTATAACTAGCGCACCATCGTGGACGTGAACCACCGTGGGGATGGACACATAGGTTTCAAACAGCAAAAGTGACACCTTCAAAGTCACTAAAGATTATCCTTATTGGTGCCATTCGATAGGCCACATACGATTTCCTATTAGTCTTCAATTGCAACTATGTGTCCATCTTGCACCGTTTCCGAGATATTACCACTCATTTCCCCAAATTTAAAGAGGTCACGTGACCAAGAACATACCCCTTTCGGAGGTAATCTGTCATGCATGCACTAGTGCTCCTCTCCGTCAACCAGGACACGAAAATTGAAACGCCTAGCCAGGGTCGGTTCTAGGAATTTTTATATGGATAGGCCAGTCAAACGGCCAAGCACATTTTGGGTAGGCCAACAGGAGTGGTGTATCTGGGGCAGAATTTCGTTTGGGTAGGCCAGGCACGAGTTTGGGTAGGCCACGGCCTACCCGGCCTAATAGCTAAAACCGCCTCTGTGCCTAGCTTCACCGATTCCAAAGATATGACTGAGGCCAAAATTAAAAAAAAACGGGTCACGTGACCATGACCACGCCCATTAGTGGGTAGTTTTATCTCAGTTGTGATCGGTCTTAAAACAAAACATTTTAGCTAAAACAAAATTTTTAGCTAAAATGTTTTAGCTAAAACATTTTATCTCTGTTGTAATATGGGCATAAAAATGTACGTTTACAGTTTACACTATTCACGTCATCGTATTACGTTAGTGCAATGCAATACAACCACATCAAGTGTAGAGTAGTCGCCGCAGTTCACATAAGCATAGCAAAGATACAGTTCAGTTCGTACTTTATTGCGACGTTTTCAGTAAACGCTAAAGCACAGTAGACATCCCGGAGGCGCCACTTTATCTCGGTATGTAACCAGCCACCCAAGGCCAACCCAGCCTTTCATCCTTTCGGGGTCGATAAATTGAGTAGTGAGCTACTTTATCGGATGTGTACCGGTCGCACCATCTGGTGAATGCTCACGAGGTTAAGCCGGTGCGGTTGATTCAATCGCTGTGCGCCGCGTGTGGCAGCAATTTAGCCGGCTTAACCCTTCTGTATATAGTGCTGCCCTGCGTGGCGGCTGTTGTTCCCCGCCCTGCGTGGCGGATGTTTGTACTGTGTGATTGCGCGGTTTGACTGCAATTGTAATAAACGAAGATTATTATTATTATATTATTCTACCTCGTTATTTCATTTCCTTCAAAACACATTACACACTGGAAGAAGCGAGAAGATGGACGTCGAAGTCCCAGCATCGACGTGGACGACTTCGCCAACACATACTTGAACTGAGGTGTCACCTTGACCTTTGACCTCCAAAATACAATCAGGTGATGAGTACGGGCTAATGGTAATTCCCTGTAAGTTTCATCGAGATTGATTGGGTAGTTCATGAGATATGGTGCTCACAAGATTTGATCTCAACGGCCTGCTATGATGCTGACCTTTAACCTCCAGAAACTAATTAGGACTTCAGTAGGGGCTAGTGAATATTCCCTGGCCGATTCGTCCATTTTTGGCTTCTGGGGAGCAAGGTTCCCCAAAATGGGAGATTGTCTGCCTTGGACACCGATGAACCGCCGTGCAAAATATGGCGCCGATATATCCACACCTGGCCTATCGGCATGTGTGGATAATTACCAGTATTCCTGTTATGCCAGATACAGATAGCAAAGAAGCACTAGGTGAGGTGGGAGAACAAAGTATCTTTTGAAGGTTTACTTTATCTGTAACACTTCTCTACAAATTATCAAAGCTGGTTGGTGTATGTCACAATTATAGCAAGTGGGATGTTTTTTGAGACAGTGTACAATTTTTGACTGGCGTTGACCAAGAGTTGCCAACAGTCAGACACTGCATGTACTAGGATCTCTCACGCTGGCGATCTGTTCACTGTTGTGCAACTCAGTTTTTCTCTGTCCAGAATTAACAGTAATTTACTGTTTTCCACACAGGAGTCAAAATCACAGACAAGGATCCAATCAATTGTCGCTGGTCTCAAAGCCTGCCCCTCAACAGCTTCAGTGATTCACTGAATTAAGGCGGACACAAAATAGGACAAGTTCCTCCCATCCAATTACTTAATCTGGTACTGGAGAAACTAAACCTAACACAATAAAAGGAGTCGCATATAAGACTGATGGTCGACTCTTCGCAACTGACGTTTCTGCTAACTTCAAAGTCACGTGACACAAAAACTATGACAAATATGAAAAATCCGGCTCGATCAAATTTAGATATTGTGCCCTAGTTTAATCATCAGTGGTTAATTGCCAGTGTAAATGGCGGAAAAGATAGCTTTTGAAAACGGAAGGATCTCCAACTTTCAAGGGCTCATGACCTTGACCTTGGATCGGGTCATACTGCATACCATCATGCATCACTCTTCGACCTCTACATACCAAATTTCATTGAAATCGAAGAAACTTTTTGTGGATGGACGGACGTACGTACGTACGGACGGACGGACATTTGAAACCCATTTTATTATGTCGACTCAAAAGAGTCGACCGAAAAACTAGACAGGCAGTAGTAAAATCTTAAAAGCTAGAAGCAATAAGACAAAATAAACATTAAAATATTAGCTCAGCTTTGACCGCCTTGCATAACATCCGGACTCAAAAGACACATACAACATACAAACAATCCCAGGGCCTGCAAGAGGCAACCAAAAACGTTTCACAAAAATGTAACCACGACTTTTTCAGTGATCCTACCCCCTTCCCTCCAAAAGACAGCATCTGAGCTGTGATGACTGTCTAGATGTAAGGAGGAAAAATAATTAGAACTGTTCTGTGCTGTGTTGTGTACGATAGTTGTGCACAATGATACACACACACATGTGAATAGTTCTTAAATTTGCATGTTGGCTTAGGTTTAGACTTCATTTTTGTGTATTTGTTCAGGTTGAACATTATATTATTAATATTATTTATTATAAAATCGTACACGAAGTACAAATTGGACATAAACCATAAAAAAACATCACACATCAAGAGATACAAATGGAGTCAACAGCATAGGTAATATCAGCCTGAGATAGACAGGAAACAGAAAAATACCCAAATTTTACAAACAGCAATTCTATATGTGTCGTTATGTTAGCTTAGATCAGTTTATTCCTGTGTTTCTTGCTTTTGTCGTGTTGGGTTTAGTTTCTTCAGTACCAAACCAAGAGATTGGCTGGAGAGAACGTCTCCAAATTGACCTACTCTAAGTCGAGTAGGACGTATAACCTTAACACAAACTCAATTCTCAGTGATCCTGCAGCCAGCCAGACAAATAAACACAAATACGTTGTGGACGTAATCGTTTCCGTAAACAAACTTGGCATCATACTGGAAGAATTCAGTTGACACAGCAGCAAGAGACTTGCATCAGTACCACGGCTCACAACGACATTATGCACTGACAATGACAACAACAATTCCCACAAATCCTGCGGCTTCCCTTGTGACCGACTTCACAAGCTAGACACGATTTACAAAATATCTTATGATAAACTTAGGATAAAGTGTGACTTAGGAAAATCTTAAGATAGACTTAGGATGAACTTACACAAAACTTAAGATCAACTTAATAACTTAACATTTCTTCACAGAATTGTCTGCATATATATAGGAAGAACTTAGTAAATTATAAGATTGCTTTAGTAAATTACATGTAAATATTTATTAAAATCTTAACTTTATAACTTAGGATAAACTTAAGATAAACTTTATGATAAACTTAGGATTTTTCCTAAGATTTTTTTGTAAATTGGGCCCCAGATCTACACGTGCCAATCGGTATTCATGTGTCGTTCATTACATACGCCGACGGCATTTGTCCGTGAGCCCTTTTTTCCACACAATGTTTGTCTGTTTAACCGCATGATATCTAAAATACCGATGCAGCTAGGATCATCAAACTTGACGTACAAATGTTCCACAATGAGTACTGTAAACCCATTTATTTTGGAGTCAAAAGATCAATGGTCAACGTCACGGGTCACAAATACATTGCCGGCGTGGGTCTTTGCACTCTTGTGAGTGCTGGATTCTTCTAGTTTTCACTGTTTTCCTGTTATGGGTCCACGCTGTACACAAAGCTGGCTACCCGTCCACTTAACTGCATACATTTTACATTCACTGTTGTATATTTCTGTACATTTCACAACAAAGAAGCAGCAGCTGATCTGCTGTTCCATTACAATAAATACAAGTGTACTAAAGCATATAAAATTCGTCTCCGTCGGCAGCAACATGTATTAAAACGACAGTATGAACACTGAACAAACTATGACAGAGACGAATCGAAGACAAATAGAGTATCAAGTATTCAATAAATTACACAATTGCAAGGAAGCCATAATACACGTACGCTGTGGGTATGATGCATATCTGCATGGATGCAATATCAACTGACATAAATTAGCCCCATGCGGGACTGACAGTCGACTCTTTGCAACTGACGTTTCTGCCAAGTTCAAAGTCACGTGACACAAAAACTAGGACAAATGTATATATAAAATTTGGCCCAATCAAATTTAGATATTGTGCCCTAGTTTAAGCACCAGTGGTCATTTGCCAGCTCCCATTGTAAATGGCAGAGACAGCTTTTGAAAATGGAAGGATTTCCAACTTTCAAGCGTTCGTGACCTTGACCTTGGAGCGGGTCATACTGCATACCGTCATGCGTTACTCATCGACCTCTAACTAAATGCCAAATTTCACTGAAATCGAAGAAACTTTTTGTGGACTAATCGAAGTACATGGACGGCGGGACTGACAGTCGACTCTTTGCAACTGACGTTTCTGCCAAGTTCTAAGTCATGTGACACAAAAATTAGGACGAATATAACAAATCTGGTCCAATCAAATGTAGATATTGTGCCCTAGTTTAAGAATCAGTGGTCACTGGTCAGTTGCCAGCTCCCATTATAAATGGCGGAGGAGACAGCTTTTGAAAATGGAAGGATTTCTAACTTTCAAGTGCTCATGACCTTCACCTTGACGAAGGTCATACTGCATACCGTCATGCATCACTCATCGACCTCTCCTTAAACTTCAAATTTCATTGAAATCGAAGAAACTTTTTGTGGATGGATGGATGTACCTACGTACGTAGTACATACGGACGGACATTTGAGACCCACTTTATTAGATCGACTCAGAAGAGCCGACCTAATAAAACATGCCATTGAACTGTGCACATAACAAACGTCGCATTTCAATAGTGCATGCCACAAATGACGAAGCATGTTTGACAGAATACAGCTGGTCACCATCTGCAAAATACAGCACAGATTGGCTTTATTATGTCGAGTGGTCGACTCTGTCAAAGATTGGACCTAAAATGTCCACAATAGTTAAAATAAAGACAAAGAGTGATGGCGCATATAAGACATACTCATAGACACGTGGCTATGGCTTGAAGACAGGTCTGTCGGTGACAGCTGCTGATGTTGCTTTGCTTGATGTCGATGACCGACCAGTCGACATCCGACTGCTTGCTACAGTTGCTCGGCTTAGTCGGCCTACAGTGCATTAAACACAGACATCGATGAACATCAGCTGAGTCCAGAGGTCACAAAGCATTTAACAAATACACTTAATGTAGCCATTACAACCAGAAAACAAACATACTCATTCTTTGTTTAACTGAACTGGCATTATTTTTCAGGGTTACTGCAGGTTAAGTAAGGTTCCTCATAAGAACTGTAAGGTCCCCATAAAAACCATTGAGAACAAATGGAGCTGGTAGTGGCTATATTACAGGGGCTGGATCCCTTCCTGCCAAAATACAATGAGCTCAACAAATAACAACAGTACATTAGAATTATTCAGACAGTGCAGTCAGATATACATAAATAGTGCCACTGCCAATGCAGTGACATTGCTTAGATTGATTGCTTGAGTTGTGGTTTTACGTTCCACTCGACACCAAATAGGTCATTTCGGAGACATTCTTCCCAGCCAATCTCGTGGCTTAATACTTAAAAACACATCAAAAGCAAACATGCATCCGTAACAAAATATACCACAACATAAAATTAACCCCAAAAAGCTATAGCCAGGTTTAGTTGCATCCTACGACATCCGGCCTGGAAATGGAGAGGGCCTATTCTGGTATCAGCACTTCATAAATTTGTCACTTACTTACTCAGACACTTACCCACTTACGTACAGCCCCGGCACTCACATGGGGCGACGTTGCTTAGAAATGAAATGATATTCTGCAACCTACTGAAAAGTAAGTCTATTTATGCAACTTGTAAACAGAATCACGTGAAGGTTTCGTTCTATTCAGGATAAAACAACAATAAACAGACCTTTGCCTGTGCATGACTAACCTTTTACCTTAACCCTATGGAGTCTCTAAAAATTTTATATCTAGTAGCACTGCAACAATTTTCAAACTTTGTATGTATAAAAACAACATTTAACTTCTATGTTCACACGTACAACTCAGTGCTCCTTTGTGTTACACATACGCACAATATTTCTCTATGCCGTGCGCTAGATTAAGCTGGCCATCTCGTCAGCTTTTGAGTGCACGTTAATCTACCGTATCATATCGTATCATGTAATAATTTCCCGAGTTTTCCACAATGAGTTCCTCTCAATTCTTTGACACTTTTGGTACAGTGAGGGCATCCAGACACCATAAGCTGCTTCAATTATTCCCATATGTCCATATGTTCTCTTCTGAGGACCCCGCCGAGCCTGGAGTAACTCCATATTATTCCCTTTCTCCAAACCATCAGCCACACACCACTACTATGATGCATTGTAAATGTGCAGAACTTCAGTGAAGTCATGTAAACTCACTAGTTGTGCCTTTGTCGTCCAACGCATTGTCGAGGTAGATCTCCACCTTGTTAATGTCATCGTTCGTGAACCCAGACTGATCGGCCGGTCGTGTCACTTTGGCCTTCATGCCGGTCAACTCGGCTGGTGGAGTGCCGGTTGTTAACCCTTCCGGAAATACCTTGAGTACCACCTTCAAACCTTCAACAGCAACATTCACAAAACTTTTTTTTGGTCATCGACATCAAACTTCTATGCATAAACTGTGGCATTTTTACATGTCTTTAGACTTCCTGCAACTTGTACCCAACGTTTACCGTGCCTACGTAACCTAATCTACCGGTATATCATAACCTCATGAGCTGGATACCCAACCAAATACTGAAGGAAACAAAAGCACTGACTGGAAGCAGGAACAGTCTCTGTTGTCATTCACAGACCCACGCATCTCTGAAGCTCAGGACATGCTAAATATTCCGTATCGCATCATATGGTAATCAAACCATTTCTTCTACTCGGCCTAGCTGCTGAATACAGATCTCATGATGGGTGTGATCAACAGTTGTCTGACGACCATCAGAAGTTTATGACACACACCGGCAACTAAGTTGACAGTGCCTGAGACGATCAGCCGTTCCACAGATAAGGTTGGTGCCAACCAAAATTTAAATGGTTCATGTGACCTAACCACGCCCCATTCAGGGACGGTTTGCCATCCGCAAGCTAGCACTTGCTACTGTCAACCTACCTACCAAATCTGAAGTCTCTGTCTCCACTCACCACAAAGATATGAAAGGCGACACAAAATGTCGAAAATGGGGTGGTTTGGGGTAGTTAGGGTCACATAAGGTCACTGGTAATAGCGGCAATCGATAGATAACGTACAGTTTCCTATTAGCATTCCATAGTAACTGTCCCAATTTTGCACCGTTTCTGAGATGTAGCGAGAAAGTGGTCAAAAATCAGCGGTTGTAACCTACCCCACCTCTATTTGATGCCCCTGTTGGAATTTCGCCTACATTTCAGGCGTCAGAAAACTAGAGTCCCTAGGCAATAGTATGGCGTTGTTTGCATAATCCTAAATACAATACCGGCAAATTACAGATGGACACATGACGATAGCATACACCGTGCTATCATAGCATCGTGCCGTAAAAATCAACTACTGGCCTCACTGATTAATGAATCAACATTATCCGAACTAATATCATTCCCTGAGAAAGTGAGAATATACTGTCACTAACAGTGACATCAAGACCTATCTAGACAGTGTAATCATATTGTAGGACAAAGGCACATAATTGAACAGATTATATTTTACATGTAATTACAAAAAATAGCATGTTGCGGAAAGAGAACAACCTAAGGCTGTATTCAAAATTATATAAACCAAGAAGCAGCAAACCCCGCCACGAGACCTTGCTTGCAGTAAAACGACTAAACGTGAAATACTCACCGCCTGATAGCATGAAGATGTTGTCATATCCTCGCTGGACCAAAGTTGTTGCAGCGGCAGGTGCAACTTTCTCATCATTATCGTACAATAAAATCACCTTTCCATCTTTGTTTTTCTATCAGTCATGTTAAAGTGACAAAACGACATGATATGGTATACGGGATGATATAGTATACGTAAGTCACTCGACACATGGCAGCTAGACAATTAAATACTGTCACTAACAACATATGAAGACGTGTAACTGTGATATCAGCAAGATTGTTCAAACTAAAAAAGATCATATACTGTTAATGTAGAAGCCAAATGAAAGACATAAATTAGTCCCGTACAGGACTGACAGTCAAAAGTTCAAACTCATGTGACACAAAAACTAGGACAAATGTCAAGAATCCAGGCCAAATTTAGATATTGTGTCCTAGTTTACGAATCCGTGGTCAGTTCCAGCTCCCTTTGTAAATGGCAGAGATAGCTTTTGAAAATGGCCGGATTTCCAACTATGAAGGGCTCGCGACCTTCATCTTGGATCGGGTCATACTGCACACCGTCGTGCGTCACTCATCTACCTCTACCTACATGTCAAATTTCATTAAAATCAAAGAAACTTTTTGTGGTCGGACGGAAGGACGGATGGATTCACGGACGGACATTTGAAACAGGCTTTATTAGGTCGACTCTATCGAAGAGTCGACTTAACAAGAGAGAAACGTTCAGGTCACTGAGATCTGTGACAGCCATTAACTCACAACGGCATAGCATCTGTGCAAGTTCTAAAGTGTTATTAACTACTCATTACCAAACAGATTCTGTTTTGACTAATTTTACTTACTGAACTGATTACTGACTATGATCAGCAATCATTTTGCTTTGGAATGATAAAAAGCAGTAAAACAGCAAAAGTGAAGTTTTACTTTCTAATGTCACTAACTTAAAACAACATTAATATTATTTGTGTGCTCTGATCCAATATTCACATTTGTCTGCTTAGAAAATGATCATCATTGTAATCCACTGTTGTTATCTAATGTCAGAGTTATCAGTTAGATTTTGTACATCGGCAAAATCTGTAAAAATGAAAATGGCTAAATATGACTCATTCAAAAATTGAATTTAAAATGCCTTACAACATCAAGTAAAAACACAAAATTATTCTCGGCTACAAATGCAGTCAGTAACAAGAAAAAGATACATATGTTAACATTTCCTTTGTCTCATAATTTGTTGCTCGAGACAGATATGCTTTTGGGTAGCTGAGTGCTAAAAGAAAACCAACAATCACACTTGTGAACAAGGCTGCCCGCATAACTCACAACTGAGCAAATTCAAATGTGTTAATGTGAAAATAAACAGAGCACAATAAAAAATGTCAGGTCCAACTTATACTGTAAGTTTGATCTAAGTTAAAGGTAACGGGAAAACCGTGTCTTTTGCTGCAATGAATCCTAACTTGTTACTGGCCCGCCTACACATAGTGTAGGGGGGCCAGTATTGTTTTACTTTGTGGCATCTATCGTCGACTGTAACACTCCACGGCGGGCCTGCAAGCGGCTTCACCCACGCAGGCCAGGCGATGACGTCATGCTGCCTCCAGTCTAATTATAGCTCAATGGTAACACTGCAAGGCGGGCCAGTAGTGTTACGTCCCGTTAGGGCGACACCTTGTTGTGACAGTTAAAAACGATATTCTGTCAGCAACTGCATATCTAAGACTGGGGCATTACAAGCTGTCACACATACACAAAATAGCAAACGTGAGCCTCGTTTGTATAGTGCTTTATTATAAGCTGCTCATCTCCAAATCTCTAAGGCGCTCAGGTATGGCACATGTAAACAAAGTCACACATTTTACCTGCTACCAACATGTTTATCAACAAGTGCAATGACCTATACCTGCCTTTACTTCCTAGCCACAGAGCTTCACAGCTCTTTGGCCGGTACACATTTTCCATCCTGCTAAGGGTAGGAGGCTGAGTTGGCCTGGGTGGATGATTACATACCCATCTCAGTACTAACCAGGCTCGACGTACAGTAACTTCAGTCACTGATACGCCAAATGATGCTACCACTGCGCCGTGCCACCACCCACATTATCTCAGCTTTTGGTTGGTTGCATGGCACAGCGGTAGATCGTCGGTCTTTGGCCGGCAAACTTTCCCTGACCTGCGCTCGACCTGTAGCTGACGGGTGACCACTTATGTGGGCAAACCGTCCGCTATAAGTCAACCAACCGGGCCAACTCAGCCTTTCATCCCTTCTAGGTCGATAGATGAGTAGTAAGCTGCAATTGGATGTCTCCTACCTGAGTTAGGGTTAGCGCCATTATGGTGAATGCTTACGAAGGAAAGGCAGGCATGGCGCATTTGCAGATAAAACTGTGTGATCCATGCCTGAGCGCTTTGAGATATACATAGTATATAAAATGGCACTATATAAATACTCTTCCTTTCCTTTTCCTATTCCTTGTGTAATCCACTTTCTCTAGTGCTGTCATTCGCAGTTGGGCCGGGTCCCAGAAACAAAACCATTAAGGCTTTTCGAAGCAAGCAGGATTTTACAGGCTAGAAACCATTACAACCAAAAGTATCAAAGTACGAAGCACAGACCACCAGTGGAGATCACCTACTGAGTCATCATTTTTGAATCCATCAAGTGATTTGTGACCGTGAGGGAAGAAATTCTGCACACTCCCAGATGCCGGTACCCATTATAGACTGTCGACACGGGACAGAGGCTGCAAAGAGGAGAATTTGCCGGTTATATTTACCGCCGATTATGTGGCAAGCATCATACTCGTCACGGTCTCGAATATCAAGTACGAGGTATGGACAAGAGTCATCAACTGACTGGACTCTGGACTGAGGCAGAGGCTGATTCACATCCATTTCTCCAATGCCTCTCATCACACTAAATACACAATCAACGAGACACATACAACTGTCATAACCGCTGTAGATATAACTCCCTTCGCAACACAGTTACTGTAAGTCGCTCACTGCAGTGTTATTTAAGTTGCGGTTTTCAGTTTCGGTTTTGACTTTTTAATAATCTTCAGTTCAGCTTAGTGTCACTTACGGTTTTCAGCCGCAGTTTCAGTCATGGTATGGTATGGTACTGTAGAGTTTAACGTCCCACTCGACACATTATAGGTCATTTCGGAGACGATTTTACAGGTCAGATGACCCAACCAACAGTGTAATAGCACTGAAGGACGATAGTCTTCCAGGTCAATGGCCAATCCCACAGGCTCAGCAGACTAAAAGGTAAAGAAAAGGATGTAATCAAAAAATTTTTCTACATATAGCACCAAGTACAACAAAGACACATAGGCACTCGGGAGACAGCTAAGCCAAGCAAGATCGAAGCCCGATCCAGTCGACCGTGTACAAACTGCTCATTATATAGGTGTGCATATGATGTACACAATTATGATGCACAACAGCACAGAGCTGGTCAAATAATCTCCCTTCTTACCCTCCAGACAATCACCATAGCTCAGATGTTGTCTGTTGGAGGGGAGGGGGATTCAGTTGTGGATTTTTCAGTTTTAGTTTTAGTTTTTTTGCACACTGTAAAATTTTCACATCAGTCACCTTTCTGTATGCCGATCTTGCTTCTACCAGCTACGTCAGCTGCGCGTAGTCCAGCAGTCACCGACAAGGGATGTTCTGCAATCCCTTGTTCCGGCTTTTGACCACAATCGTCTGGACTACTGCAATGCGATACTGACCGGAGCAGCGGATGGACAGATGAAGCGACTCCAGGCTGTCCAGAATGCTCCAGCTCGCCTCGTGTCAGGAGCTCGACTCCGTGACCGCGTCTCGCCAATACTGCATAGTCTTCACCGGCTACCAGTACGACGACGAGTCACTTTCAAGTCCGCCGTAATTGCATGGAAGTGTGTCAATGGAGTCGCTCCAACATATCTACGAGAACTCATTGTCCAGTGGAGGATGTCCACGGTCGCCCACGATTGCGGTCAGCGTCAACTCGCTGCATTATACTGCCTTGAGTTCAGACCTCTACTGAACAGCGGAGCTTCGCGTACGGCGGTCCTGCAGTGTGGAACAGTCTGCCATCAGCCTTGCGTGAAAACATGTCACTGGCTGCATTTAAGACAAAACTGAAAACGGATCTTTTCCGGCGTTCACAGTAATTCTCGAAGACCACCCGGCGCTGTTGGACAATTTATCAGGTAGGTGGACTGCAGTGGGTATCAGTTACAAACGCTACTGTCACCTTCTGACAGTGGTGAAATCGTTTGTTGCATAAACTTCACGTGGTTTGTCATCAAATCATATTCTCAACATTCTTGCGTTATCAGCATTCTGTGCTTCACATACTGCACAAAAATTAAGTAAATCAGCAACGTGACATTTCCGTAGTATTTGTCATCAAACTGTTGTTACGTTTTCTTAAGGTTCACGTAATAACGATTAATCATGATGGCAAAAGTTCAGCCGTTATTTTCGATTTTTCAATTTCGTAAGGTAGTGTAGCAACACAGTTAAGGTGAGGTGGAAGACACTGTAACAGTTACATAGACAGTTTCCTCAGGAATCTGATAATGAAAGAATTTTGAAAATCGGTCTACATTTGCCGAAGTTATGATCAAAAGTCAGGTGTACTGTTTTTTTTGAGACACAGTGTATATTGGACATTCAGTGCAACCTGGAATAATTCGTAAAAGGCCCGTCGAACAAAAACCGTGCATGTTTTTGTAAGTGTGCCTACACATTCATAATATCATACAGCGCTAACAGGTGCAAGTAATTAACTACCTTTATCTTTCCGTTAACCAAATTCACTGGAGTCCAAAATCACAGACTGTAAGTAATGCAGAGGTGAGAGTAGACCTGAGTAATGTTGAGCGGCCGGTGTCGGGTTCTCCCTGGCCACCGCCAAAGTCAGTGTCCGTGAGTGCAAGAGACGGCACAGGGCTGGCGCCGCCACCGTTCTGCAGTTGCATCAGCTCCAGATCCACTGACTCCGGCCGGTCGTCCCCCAATGGCGACATACCTAGCACATCATTTGGCAACTGCTGCAACAATGTCTCAGTAGTATTGTAGGGTTAAACGTCCCACTCGACACATTATAGGTCATTTCGGAGACGATTTTACAGGTCAGATGACCCAACCAACAGTGTAATAGCACTGAAGGACGATAGTCTTCCAGGTAAAGGGTCAATCCCTCAGGCTCAGCAGACTAAAATGTAAAGAAAAGGATGTAATCAAAAAAAATTTCTGCATATAGCACTAAGTACAACGAAGACACAGGCACTTGGAAGACAGCTAAGCTAAGCAAGATCAAAGCCCGATCCAGTCGACAGTGTACGAACTGCTCATTATACAGGTATGCATATGATGTGCACAATTATGATGCACAACAGCACAGAGCTGGTCAAATAATCTCCCCTCTTACCCTCCAGAATATCACCATAGCTCCGATGTTGTCTGTTGGAGGGGAAGGGGTAAAAAAACGTCTCAACGGATGATAACACACAATGCTATATCTGTACGTTTGCAGTAACAGTTTACGTTAGTTTCAAGAAAAGTTGAAAAAATAGATTCTAAAGTGCCAACATTGTTGGCATTTGTCAAATCAAAAACGCTACAAGGACACACAAGTTACTGACAATGGCAAGCAAACATAATGCAAAAGGAAGAGAACAATTACCCTCATACTATACATACATATACATAGTATAGTCTGTCTGTTTGTTTTTAATCTTTGCTGTAGGCCTATTCTGTCTTTGTGACGAATAAACGTATATATAAAACATGAGATTCATGCCTACCCTTGTGGCTTGTAGTGCCAGAATGTTCATTCCTTGGTCTGGCAGTCACAATCTTTGTAGGCAAATTAGTGCGCAACTGCACTCTTTGAGATTAATTTCTTGGGCAAGCAACGACGTTTGATAGTGGTTTACATAATCAGTAGTAATAATTATTGTTAATATTGTTACTGGCGTTTACAAATAATGGTGGGCGTTTACAAATAATGGGTGCGACTTAAAATCAAGCACATCATGCAGCAGGAGACCATACGCATATAGGCCATGATGAACCACACATGCCATGGTGATTTGACAGTAAGTCTATCCTGCCTGGGGGCACCTGGGACTGGGATATATTACAACTGAGGTGTCACGGCATCTTCTGAGAGAAAAGACATACCATATGCATCCTTATCATATACTCTGTCAATGCCAATGATAACAGTGCACTCATCTCCACACTGCTTCATACACAGACACATCGCCTAATTACACAATCCTAACATGCAACGGGTACTGGACTTGCGATCAACAGGTTGTGGGTTCCAATCCTACTCCGGGCAAAGCTGCGTAACAAGTAACAACCTTGGGCAAGTTGTTCACACCTATGTGCCTCTGTCACCAAGCAGTATAACTTGGTTCCGGCCAAGGGGTGGTGATGCTCTGTGGCTCGGAAGGTAACCGCATGCCTGGCGAAAGATTATGACAGCCTATCGCGGGGTGGATGACTTACAGTCACCTGCAGACTGAATGCTTGTCCACCGGGATCAGCTCCAAGCCCAATGCTCGGTAACAACTATGGGAAGCCTTTACCTTTTTATTAGTAATTAGACATCTTCACAACATCAACAAACAAAAAAGTGCATTGGGCCTGAAACAAATCAGCCTCAGTATCAGTGACTACAAGCTTGGCTGAAGCCACTCCCTGCTAAAGAAAAAAGAAGAAATTCTTACATCCATCGAAGTCATCAGGAGATGTAATTCTGTACACCTGTACAAGCTGCAACAGTTGCACAACAGACAGCATTACAAAAGCAGTAACTCACAAGAGTACAAAGAGCCACGCTGGCACTGTTTTTTGTGACTGACCCTGCCTTTGACCTTTTGACCCCAAAATATATTGGTTTCCAGGACTCCTTGTGTAACATTTGTGTGTCCAGTTTGGTGATCCTAGCTGCATCGGTTTTTGAGATATCGTGCGGACAAACAGACGGAAAAACGGCAGTGAAAACCCTACCGCTGTGACTGCCGACGGCGTGTGTAATAAGCAGTACAACAATGATAACTTACACACACAGGCACACGCTGCACACACACAGACAAGCATCTTCATACCAGGTCTACTGAAGCAGAATGTTTCTCACCTCTGCCAGGTGGCAGGTAACACTGTGTGATGCCATATGGCATGTAAGTTTCCCACAGCGGTAAAAGCTAACTTGATGCTAACTGCTATACACTGTTTGCTTACTTACTTACTTACTTACTTACTTACACACATGCACACACAAACACATACAGTCATTAATAGTTTTTCCAGGTGGACCTGCATTAGGCGATTATCGTCTTCTTCTTTTATTACACTTCTTCCAACAGAATCTTTGGGTATGATGGGTGCCGGTTTTCCACAGGGATGCCCATCACGTCACCTATCGTTGGTGTCAAGGCACTTATGGTAATTCAAGGCACTGCCCAGCCACTCAACATCACCAACCAGACTCATCGTTTTCTTGACCATCAAACGACTCCTGACAGTGTACTTAATCTACATTACTGAGTAGAACAAGGTGTCGCCCTAACGGGACGTAACACTACTGGCCCGCCGTGCAGTGTTACCGTGGATCAATAATTAGACTAAAGGCGGCATGACGTCATCGCCTGGCCTGCACGGGTGAAGCCGCCTGCAGGCCCGCCGTGGAGTGTTACAGACGACGACAAATCATATATGGATGGAGCAGCATGACATGACTCTTGATGTATGCTAGTTTTACTGCTTTGCATTCACAGTGCAGCCAAATAGTACGGTAATTTTGAAGGCAATATGACTGCAATGAGTATCGAACGCCGCAATTTTACTGCCATTTTAGCAATTTTCCCTAAAATCTACCGTAATTTTGCGTTTTTACTATGATTTTCTTGCAGCCCTATTCCCTAAGTACGATGCCATGCACAGAATATTTAACCGATAGAATATGTAACAAGCAGTCACACAACTTTGACAAAAGGCCACACTGCCGTTTTGCTGCCCTTTGCAGTGGCAAATGTATTCCTCTGACCCTGACCCCATCTAATACGTGCTTCCTTAGGCCTACATGACTCAGCCCCCGAATGGCATATCTATCAGTTCACCCATTTTTGCACAGTTCACCGGTCTGCCAAAATCACCGACTTGTCACCCCTTGTAGCAGCGGATGGATTCGTCCGACTATGACCCCTCTAATACATGGTTCGTTTGGTTCACACGAGTCAGCCCCTCAAGTGGCATTCTGATCGATTCACCCATTTTTGCAGAAGTCATCCGTGTGCAGATATCTCTGACTTGTCACCCCCTCATGGCAACAAATGGATTAGTTGGACCTTGCCTCCCCCCATCTAGCACATGCTTCCTTGGGCCCATATGAGTCAGCCCACCAAACGGCATCTCTATCAATTCATCAGTTGTTGCACAGTTCACCCATCTGCACAAATCACCAACTTGTCACCCCTCGTGGCAGCAAATGGATTCATTCGACCTTGATCCCTCACGCAAGTCAGACCTCAAACGGCATCTCGACTGGCTCACCCATTTTAGCATGGCTCACCCATGTGCCGAAGTCGCCAACTTGTCATCCCTCACGGAGGCGAGTAGATTAGTCCGACCTTGACTTTCATCTAATACATGGTTCCTTTGGCCCAACAGAGTCAGCCCCTAAATGGCACCTCAATCTTCGGCTGTTTTTGCAGGGCTCACGAACGTGACCAACAGACCACGCTACTCCACATGTAGTGATAGGCTAAGGCTGCTATCATTAGCTAACACTGCAATGTGGCCTAATGATAGTCTAAAATATTATATGCCTGTGTGGTACTGCAAATGTCACAATCAAATATGATAAAACTTTCTTGGCACATTGTAGCACAATTTGATAAGACACAGTAGGGGGTTCACTTTTTCTAGCACACCCTATACTACTGTAGTTGTGGTACCCATCATCAAGTCAGCTTACCAACTGGGCAAACGTGGTTGGTTTCATACGCTTGAAGATCTCGTCTTTGCGAAACTTGTAATCTGTAAAGCAAGCAAAACATGTAACTTGCTAAATCTAACTGAACAGTAACAACATAAAGTTTAGTGTTTACCGAAAAACTGCATTATATTTTTTACTATTTTATTCTCGTCATTCAACCATTCACTTTGTGGAAACATAAACTGCGAAATGTTTGTTGTTAAGCCTACTACTGCTCTGGTCAGTTCTCGGACATGATGGAGCTATTTCTGCATGGTCGGCACTACTTGCATGCATTTCCATGTGGCCATTTCTTACATTCGTAAATTACTTAAACAAGGTATCGCCCTAACGGGACGTAACACTACTGGCCCGCCAAATGCTGCCCCGGCGAGTTACGTTGCATATGCGAGTGTTACAGAAGACAGACGACGACAGACGCCAGAGACCGTTACTAGTCTGGCCCCCTGCACTATGTGTAGGTGGGCCAGTAACAAACATGGCAGGATGACAGCAAACACAAATCATCAGTGAATGTGGTTTTATTCATGTAGTCATTACTCGCACACTTGCTAGACACTGGCTATACTGCTAAACCATCATGCCTCACACCATTCCGAGCGCCCCATCCTCCTCCCCCCAAACTTCAGTGGTTTTGCTGCAACATAGACATCAACAGCTGATGCTGGCATACTAGGCAACTAGCACACCCGCACAGCATGAGAGCAATAACACTAATATTCAAGAACTGGATTTTAAAATACTAGCTTGACAGTTAAATATAGTTGCAAAATAATTTTAAAATCACTAATAAAGTTGCACATGTAATAACAAGTGACCAAAGTAATTTGGCAAAAGGCCGCATCACCGTCTTGTCACCCCTCACAGTGATGAATGTATTCGTCTGCTGCATGCTCTGGGCGGGCACACTCACCTGTAGTGGCAGGTAAACAATGTGAAATGCACTTATGCATAGGTGTGTTACAATGGGCTGGCATGTCCCATCAAATCACACGTAACCTTCTGTACTTGAGTGTGGGTAAACCCAAATCAACCAAAAACGGGTAAACCAGTCAAGATGCCGTTTGAGAGCTGATTTGTGTGAGCCAAAAGAACCATGTGTTAGAGGGATCAAGGTCGGATAATTCGCTGCCACAACGGGTGACAAGTTGGTGATTCTGGCAGGGACAGGTATGGGTAACAGATCTGTGGAAACGGGGCAAAAATAGGAATTCAGCTTGAGGGAACGGGATGAGAACACAGCTTGCATGAATGGGTAGTGGGCATGCGGGAACGAGTGGGGATGGTGACTGCATGCTGTTCCTATATATATCTTTATTTCGCCAGTGAGGCAGCACATTATACGGTAAAGACACACAGATACACAAAACAGACACACTGAACCAATTAAAAAATAAAAACACTAAAATCTAAAAAATAAGCAGATTACGTAAGGTAAGCTAACCAACGTAAGTGTTCATTTTCTAATATATTATTCACAAATTTCATGCGACAACGTTCTACCATTACATTAATATGCAATACACTATTCCGTATTGTAGACTAAGATGACCTGTCAGCTTTCTAGCACATGTTAAACATTCTTATTACATGAGTAACATGACACAGTATTCAAATGTTTTTGCATATAGCTGCAACAAAATGTCATTTGAAATGATCCAAATTGGTCTTATTCGTAATCAATTAGTCAAACAGTCTACACGTATAATTTCAGTAAAATCTGTTAAGACTCTATATTTT
>Ga0209780_1000554_pt1 | contig 20494 bp, 11 predicted proteins | sample WorMetexBAHAMAS2_FD_187384 | JGI IMG/M metagenome (GOLD analysis project Ga0209780, IMG submission 187384) | Marine gutless worms symbiont microbial communities from Max Planck institute for Marine Microbiology, Germany - Inanidrilus exumae... | ecosystem: Host-associated > Annelida > Digestive...
GAAACTTCGCCAGCAGAAGACGAAGCGCAGCTGCCGAACAGTTTCCGACGCCGTTTCCGTTCAACAGAGAGTGCATCGTCAGTTCCAGCAGAACTGCGTCTCCGCGACGGCAACAGCCACTCAAAACTACGATATGTTGGCTTCGCGTACGGATTTTCGGCCGACGGCAGACTTCTTTTCTGCAGTGCAGCTTTAGCCGATGACGACGAACCAGGCTGGGCAGGTCTGTGTCCCTTGACTCGAGGCCGGCCTGCCATTCTTGGCCTCTTGATGTGATCAGCAGCTGTGCTTATTGAGAGAGACTTCTCAGCATCAGTATCATATTCATCTGCCGCTGCCGCCTCCGTGTCAGCATGACGGGCCATACGGACAACCGCTTCGGGATTGTCATAAACAGATGTCGACTGACGATGGGCGTTGATCACGGACTGATAGTCTCGCGCATTTAGTTTGCTGCCATTCTGCGATCGCAGTATTGCCGTCTGATGTAGAAAGATGCCTCGCTTCGACTCGAGGAAACGGTTGCGCATCTTCTCGCGTCTTGTCACCATGTAGCACAAATTGCGAACCTGGAACAACAAACAAACGATAAACATACAACTTTATTTCACATCTAGTCAAGTGCAGATGTGGATAATGTTCTTACTCGACTCAAAGCTAGGCTTCTGCCGAATACTGCTTTCACTTTACGGAGCGTTTTGGTGGTGTTCACGCATTCGGCTATAACTCCGCCGAAAGTGAACCAATTTGGATGACATCTGGAGCACACTGAGTACATTGTCGGGTGCTGGGCCTGACAGATTTTGGGCACGATCTGCTGAGTAGCAACAGCTGGACAGCCAGGTGAAATTTATATTTTTTTGACAGGTAAGCAACACACGACATAACCGATTTCCCGTTGACCAAATTTCACAAAATGTGAACACAACGTCGATTGGTGTCGCAATGAAAACTTTCGGAACAAAATTTTGCCGTTTAAAAAAACCTTTAAAATATTTCTAACATTTTTTTAACGTCTCGCCACTTCAGGCCACCATAACTCTGCAATGATTTCAGACTGCCAGAAATTCACTACCGAAATAACCCTTATGGGATATATAGTTTCCATTTCTACTGTTGGAATCATTCAAAGTAATTCCCCTGGACGTATATTACGTACAAGAAACCTCCCCAAATTTTTTTTGCGACACCCGACACAAGTTGACAAGACGGCAGCTAACGCTGATATCACTCAGTCGCAGGCAGCCAATCGACCATCGACTATTGAGTCACGTGACACTAGGCCTCGTCAAATGCAGTAAGTAAACAGCTTGTGCACAGATAGCCGAGCACTTCTAGCCAAATACTGTACTAAGGGCATTCCACAGAATTCAGCTATCTGGTTTAAATATAATATGGCGACTTAAATTCTTCTGCATCATTTACGTCCCTGGCGTCAGAGAGATGGCATGAAGGGATCAAAATCTTTCTCTCAGAAGTCTGGTGGCAGAAAAAGAAAGGAGGCTAGTGGGTGATCTTTCTGACCAGGGTCGGTGATCCAAGTTTTTTCAGTTCATCAATACTGCTGGAAGGACATCCCTAACTAAAAACTACATATAGCACAAAATCAACGAAAAATTAAGCCAGGTTTAGTCGCCTCCTACAACATCCGGCCTGGAATAAATATCTGGGCCTATTCTGGTAAGTGGGAAAGGATGAAAAAGCAAGAAAATAGATGAAGCGAGTAAGGAAGGAACAGAGGGGAAGTAAAAGATACTAAAAGACAGAGTATAAGGTGGGAAGTGAGGTAATATGGGGTACGGTTAATTGCCCAAAGCAAAACTTTCCGAACAGGTGGACAAACAGAAAGAAGGTGGCAAACAGGTTAGCAAACCTCATCTAGAAAACAGCCATTGAAACAGTGTGTGTATGTGTGTCTGCATACAACAGACGTCGTCTTTAATCTGTGGCCGTTACCTCCTTGGAGGCTACAACTTCACATGGCTATTTTACTTCAAAATCAAACATAAATGTTACGGAACTTCTATGCAATGCCACACAACAGTATACAAAATAAGGACGGTGTGAATAAATAAGTGGGTATAAAATGCACCAAAATGTGTAAGAGTCATCAGGAAGAAATATAACCACATAAAATATGCATTTCCATAAACTGTTCTGGATATGTTTTGCATCTATAAATGGCAGCAGTAAACAGAATGCTATGTCATTCAGCAAAATTTGTATCAAGCTAAAAAAAGGAGATAACAATGATTCAAAGTCAAAAGAGAGAAAATAGACCATTGTGAAAGATCAGGATGTAAATGAAACATTAGGGGACGTTAATTTTGAGCTATGTTTTCTGTGGCAAGCCATTTTTAGGTCCCACATTTCCTCCTGGACCTACAGTGATGTCTGAAACCATACTCGTTCGAGATCCTGTCGAAGATGGATGAACATTTTCAGACGAGCAATCATGCCATCTTCGTTCTGTTTCAGCAGCAGGTCACCCTCCTCCACCTTCGGCGTCATCAGCGGCTTGTTGAAGTGACACTGCGCACAACACCATCACAGTTCACAATACACACCACGCAGTACACCAGGGGTTCCCTACGTGGGAAATCCCCGCCAGGGGGATTTTGTGGTTTTGGGGAGAAAGTGGGACCAAGGACTGACCATGTCAAAATGAGGGAATACTGATCTTTCAAAGTAAGCTATAATTCAAAAATGCCAAAATTTCAACACACCACGCAGTACACCAGGGGTTCCCAATGTGGGAAATTCCTGCTAGGGCGAATTCTGTGGCTTCGGGGGAAAGCGGGATTGGTTGGTTGATTGGAGTTTAACGGACTGACTGCGACAAAATGAGAGAATACTGATCTTTTAAAATATGCCACAATTTAAAAAAGATGCCATCTTCATATGTGCCAAAATGTCAACAGTTGCAATTTCAGATAACAGACATAGGAGCTGATCACCACGACAGCAGCAACATCAACAAAAGCCATTTTACGTCCACATGCAGGTCCACGTCTGCTAGTTAATAAATGGGGGATTTCGCTGGAGCAGAGTTTTACTCTCACACGCCCTTGCCGACAGTAACTAGAGCAGTTGGATTACAGAGAAGATCGCAGAGTTCTCGGCAATGTATTAAATACACAATCTCAGTACCATACACTTACTGCTCGGAGGTAGGCATAAGTAAAAACACGCAACGTGAAATATACAGGCTGAATGGCTAATACCTTGCGCTTGAGAAGCCAATAGTGAAACACCACATCCACAGTATCAACATCCAGTTCAACAGCCTCCGCAACGGACTGCAAGTCACCAACATAGGTGTAGAATACCTCGGCCAACTTCTCCAGTCTGCACACAACCCAATTCACTGATTAATCGATCAACCAAACGATCACACTATCATTTATATAGTGGCTCGTCAACACAAAAGCTGTTTTTCTCCCCACTGCATACCGCAGAACTAGGGTCCAGTTGGTTGGTAGCTCACACTCTGTCTGCTTTAGGAACATTTTGCAGAAACATCAATTGGGTGTGATTTCCACAAATGGTTGCTATGATGTAAAGAGGCAACCAAATGCACCATGAAAATATATCCCTTCAATTTTTTTAGACTGCATCTCCCACAAGCAGTGCATAAGATGCAGCCTATATCTACAGATGTCACGCATAGCATGCATGGTCTGTTATGGGTGAGCTGTGCAAAAATGGCTGAAGCAATCCAGATGCCCTATAGGAGGCCCGACTCACGTGGGTTCAAGGAACCATGTATTAGATGGGGTCAAGATCAGACGAATTAATTCACAGCCGCGAGAGGTGATGTCGTCTTTGCCAAATTACTTTGGAAACGTGTTTTAACCAGGCAAGTCTTCAACGATTGGCAGTGTCTTCCAAACACGAACATTTTGGATTTGTGAGGCATTTTTTACCGGCAAAATGCCACTTATATTCCAACCAACACCATTAAAACACTGAAGGCCATCACACAACACTCACATAAGCTGCAGCTTGAAATAAATTTCATAGCCGTCCAAAAATTATTCCCCATTTATCATACTTACTTGTTTATAATGCCACAACTATGACGCATTCAGAATGGTGACATTCGACATAAATCTTCCGTCCGCCCGTCACACATTTCATCATGTGCGTCCATAAACTGTTAATGTGCTCAGTAATCAACGTTACCACTGTCAGTTTTTTCTCAGTTACATCACGGTAGGTTGACTCGGCCACAATTTCTCTGTATGGAATACCCACGGGACTCCTGGAGTGGAACTTCCATATTCCGGATGCTACTCACGTCACCCAAACATCAGTGAATGGAAGATATTGCACTGAAACTATTAGAAAGACAACTACAGCTGGCTATTGTGAAGACTGTACGTGTTTCACAAAGAGCCAGTAAGCCATCAGATGATTGGCTGTGAAGCTGAAGGTAAAAGTAAAGGTACGCCCAATCCTAAGGATCATACTGGCCAGTGCTGGTCTCCAGTTTACAAGTCAGTCAGCCCACAGGCAAACTTAGAAATAAACCATTAGTAGGCTGTCAGAACTCTCTGCCAGACCCACGGTTACCATCCCAGCTTCACAGCATCACTGTCCTTGGCCGATAATAACTTACACTGCCTGCTGAACTAAGGCACTGTGTGTGAGAGTTGGTTAGTTGGAGTTTAACGTCCCTTTTCAGCACAAATATGGCTATAGCAGAGACGAAACGTCAAGGGTGGAGAACTATACCTACCCAGTAACGGAAGGCCAGCAATATAGAAACCTCAATCCTGGCGGTCTTTTTGTTCAGCAGCCACCCAAAGAGGGAATGGGATTGAGAGGCTGATTTAAACTATTACGCTAGCGCCTACAACAAGCTGAGACAATCAGACCAAAAGACAAAACTAAATCAAATACGACGAAAACAAGCCTGCATCTTTAACTGAAAAATACAGATAACACAAAATCAACACACACAGAAACTAAAGCCAGGTTTAGTCGCCTCCTACTACATCTGGCCTTGAAATGGAGTGGGACATTTCAGGTAGAATGGGTAAAGATGGAAAAGCAAGAAGAAAAATGAAGCGAGTAAGAAAAGAAAAAATACAAGTTAAAAAATTACTAAATGTTAGAGTAGAAGGTAGGGAAGTGGGGAAGTGAAAGGATGGGGGATTGTCCAGGGCCCACATGGGCACGTGTGTTAATGACTTACCTAGGGTTGCTACACGAGGTGTAACAGGGATTAAAACTGGCAACTCTAGATCGCTAATCCAATGCCCTATCTACCGCATCACCATGCCACACCAATTGAAGTTCATCAGTCATATCAGCCACAATGCTCAACTCACTTCCGAGCCTTTGCTGCCTTCTTTTCCTCTTCCGTCATCTCCGAGTGCTTCTTAGGTGTTGACGACGTCGCCTTTCTTGGTGTTCCGTCGGCTTCCAGTTTCTTGGAGTGCTTTGCACAATAGCCCTGAACAACCGCACACATGCACACACCATTTCTATGGCAGGTGAACCTCAAAATACCAGTCCCAGTTTTATACCCCATGGAATTTCATGAAAACATGTGAAATTTTCCAGGGAGACTCCACGGAGTCTCCATGCAAAATTTCACATTTTCCCCATGGCATTCCATGAGGTATAAAACCGGGACCACCTTTCTGCAGGATTGCCCTATGGCCATATCCCAGGCAAGTCTGGGTTAGATGGCTGTCGGACGTCCTGTTCATTTGTCTTCTCCAGTGTTCTGCATCTACGCATCCTTCAACAGGTCAAAACTTCTTTATATCCTCTTTAACAGCACACCACATCTTCCTCAGATGTGCCCTCTATCCAGTTTCATTTACCTCCATCATTAAAAAACAGCCGATCCAACCAGTGCCATCTTTTCATTCCTCAACTCCAAAGCATCTCAGTCCATCTCAACCTCAACAACCACAGTGGTTAGAAACAAATCTATGATGAAAACGATGAGCTTTGACCTAGTGTAAATATAACTGGGCAAAAGTACAAAACATCTACTGCTTGTGGAATATACAACATTACAACATTGCACCTTTAGCATCAGTTCAGTTTCGGCCTCAAAATTCGCCTTCATGTCGAGATTGTGTTGGAAAGCGCACGTGACGTGAAAAGCCGTTTTACACTTGGGTACGGAACACTGGATGCATGCGCCGGTACGCTCTCGACACAGCGAGCAGATCAACGCCCAGCGATTTGCCTACAATACACCACAATGTACAGCATAGGAATTACACACAGAACAGAACGTAGCAGTTTTGGAGCCGACATAAAGGAAGAAACACACAAATTACTGACAGCTGCTGCCGTCACATAACTAAAACAACATTGAAGTATGACTTTTATCTTAAAAACCAAGGCTGTAAAAATCCATCATAATGAGGCAAAGCTAATGCAGCCATCATCTTCCCCATCCTCATCCTTGATATTCTATTGTTGCCAGCAGGTTTATGACTATGTTCACTGATTAAAATACATTTAACCTATTTGCAGTGTCCCATTTGGTCTTTCCATACGACTCTTTTACATCACTCATCCTATTCAACCTTTACCCACCTCTTCGTGTTGGTTGGTTGGTGACTAACGTCCCTTTTCAGCATAAATACGGCTATATCAGAGATGAGAAGTCAGGGGTGGAGAGCTATCCTTACCCAGTTAAGGAAGGCCAGCGATATATTAACCTCAACCCTGGCAAGAGAGCTATCACACTGCAAGACTAAACTCAACCAAATACAACAAAACACCAGAATAAATCTTAACTAAGAAATACAGATAACACAAAATAAACGAACACAAACTACACCCAGGTTTGGTCGCCTCCTATGACCTCTGGCCTGGAAACGGAGTGGGACTATTCTGGTAGAATGGAAAAGAAGAAAAATAGGTAAAGCGATTGAGAAAAGAAAAAGTAAAAAAAAGCAAAAGATAGGGAAGTGAATGGACAAGAGAAAAAAGGAGGGAAAGGGGGTACCTGGGACCATGCGGGGCGACATCTTCGGGACTTACCTTTCATTCTTCCTTCTAAGATATCCCTTAACAACCATACACTGACGAAGCACATGCCCTAAACAGCTTTGTTTTCTCTTTGTTAAATATACCTCTTTTGTCCTTCACTCTCCTCAAAACCTCGGTGTTGGTAATTATGTTTTTCCAACTGATTTTCAACACTCCCACCACATACACAATTCCATACAATTCCTGTCAGTTTGATTCATTGTCCAAGTTTCACCTGCATACATTACCCCACTCAAAAACAAGACTTCTTATCAATCGCTTCTTTAAATCCAAATTCATACCTCCAGTGAACAACTTCCTATTATTCATGAATTTAAATATTTCCTTCCCCTGCAGCCATACAGTAAGTAACAGGGTGGGAACTCTCAGTTACTAAAATTTCCCCAGGACCCCAGGGGAGAAGCATTTCTCCAGGATGCTGTAGTATGCCAGCGATGTCTAAATATAAAGACAAACAGTAGTTACTATGGGGTCCCGGAGCCCCGACAGCCAGCAATTTTTTCGTATATACAGATAAAATCTGAGCTAATTTTGGCCTCTGCATCCGTATCATTGTGTCTGCTTCCCACATCATAGCGTAGAAAATTCAAGGACTTTTTATGACCTTGCATTACAATTTCCAAGACTTTCCAGGACCAAACCCATTTTCCAGGACTTTCCAGGGCCTGGAAATTTTACAAAAAGAAATCCAGGACTTTCCAGAAAGCGTGGGAACTCTGAAGTAAAGTCACAGAATCAACTGGGCAATTACAGCTAATGTACAGTTACGGTAGTGAGAAAAGATCCTTCCTTCACCAGTCCATTTGTGGATGAAGAAAGTACAATGACCTCCCTAGCTGGCATCAAGACACACATCCAACCAGAAACATTTTGCCCGACTAACATGTCTGAATTAGCAGGCCAAGGATCACCTGAACAAGGCCATTAAACCAGCAAGTGTGCATGTGTGAGTGACGAAATGAAGCGTACTGGGATATCAGAGATGTTGGAAACTGGCTCCATCTTCTCAGTGTCAGCAATTACGATCTCCGGTATCCACAGAGCACAGCTCAGATGTGCCCAGCGCATCCCGTCACTAAAACACAACACGCTACGTAGACGCAATCTGTCACCATCAAATCACTCTTCCACCAAACAGAGTTCTGATATTTGGTCAATAAACGATGACAAATTACAGCTATTATAAATGATGCCTTAATATCAGCACAATTACCCGCGCCGACGGGTCAGGGTTTTACTTCCATCTGTCTGTTTTTCTGCACGATATCTCAAAAACCGATGTAGCTAGGATCACTAAATTTGACACGGAAACGTTACACAAGGAGTCATGGAAACCCAATTATTTTGAGGTCAAAAGATCAAGGTCACGAGTCACAAAACATTGCTGTCATGGGTCTTTGCAACTGGATTATTGTGAGTGCTGGGTTCTTCTAGTTGACAAAGACAGTCATCAGGCAAATCCGACAACATCTATACTACAAAATCGCCATCACAGGTGGCGGGTGGTCGCGGTCAGACCACAGCCGCGCCACTGGTCTATCACGCTGAAGTCGTCACAGCGGCCACACGACGGTGGAGTGCGGGGGACAAGGAGTGGCAGCTGCCTGCGCAGCGAGCTCACAGACAGCAAACCAAGGAGTAACCAAACGCCGTAGGCAGGAATGTGCACCGCTAGTTCCATTCTATCAATGTTCTTTGAAACAATGCTGAACATATTTAATTACTTTATTCATTCTACCTTATTTCAACAGCTGTTTTCCAGACAGACAGACAGACCAGGCTTAGCTATTTTCCCCCTCAGCTTTTTTCTCAACCTATTTTAAAAGAGAACCATTGGATTCCCACGTGGCACAGGTTCTTACCGGTCGGATGCCTTACCTGCTATTTACTGACAGTCAAAGCACGATTCATTCACAATAAATGATTAACTCCTATTTCGAAGCAGTGACGGAACCACTACCTCGTGCTCTTCATTGCTCCGCCCGTGTTGGGACACAGTACACACGACGGCTTGATACCCACAGCACAAGCTCGACACAGCCAGCTTCCTGACGGGATCTTAGACACTCCATAACACGCCTATAACAACCAACCATCAACACGTCAAGTAAAATGCAACTAACGGTGACAGTGAACAAAGCTTACACCTAGTATAATTGCCGTTGGCTAGGACTCGGACCAGAATACTACTGCTAAGCCCATGGCTGTGGAAAAATAATGTTTCTACTCTGCTGCATGATCTATGTATTGATTGCGTAAATTCATCCTGAGTTTTTCTTAAACTTTTCCTAAGTCACACTTCATCCTAAGGTTTTACTAAATATTCCCTGAGTATATGTAAAATTCCCTGAGTTTTCCAGAATTAACAAATTTCCTGACATTTCCATGTTTTCCAGAGTGGTAACTGGTAAGCACCCTGTCTAAGCACTGATGGCAACCCACAGCATGGACCCGTACTCAGGCAAATCACCCATTGGCTTCATCCTTTCACGATGTGACATCATTCCCTTTAAGCTGGCTCTGCAAAGCTAGCAGTCCAGTTACTGCCGTGAAATATTATCACAAAATATCTCGATACTGCAAAATGCCAACTGACTGACTGGTTGATTGAGTCAAGGTATTACGTCCTATCTGACACAAAGTACGTCATTTCAGAGACATTCTTCCTAGCCAATCTCATGAAGCAGATAAGTAAGGAAGTAAATCAGTAAGGAAGTAAAAATGGAAAAAAAACGTAAAGAAAGTACAGTAAGCAAACAAACAATTTATATCGTGCCGAAATCAACAAATGAATCAGGGTGCATTACAGCCCCAGGGGCCCGACAACCAATTAATCCACAGTTCTTCAGATTTTGGCCCAGTATCTTAAATTTTCTACAACAATAAGTTAACCTGGTGGACGCAAACGTCACAAACGTCGCAGAATATCATCTCGTTCCCATCTTCACCTTCCGGCTGTTATCAACACAAACACATAGTCCTATTGTAACACCAGCGTTATGCAGTTAACAGCTTGGCAAAGATAAAACAGTATGTTTGCCATAAACGACACGCTATTATCATCATCAAATCTAATATATTTACAGGGTTCCTGCAGGTCTTAGAAAATAAAATTCCCTGACAATTCTACAGCAGCACAAAATTTCCAGACTCTCAGCGTGATAAATTTAAGTAAGAATGTACAAAAACATAAATCTTCACAATTTAATTTTTTACTCTATAAAGTTTCTGGGAACAACATATGTTACATTCTATATTATTACAGTGTTAAGGCTAAGCAAGTAACGGCTCATCTCAGTTCAACAGTTCAGTTTGGCTTCAGATTTCATGATCAAAGGTGCTGAAGTCACTTGATCCACAAAATAAATTTACGTACATAACACATACACAACACATACAACAAAGAAAAGTTTTTTGTCACCATTTAAATTTTACTGTAAGGTGTGCTGCTATCTCATTGTCAAGTGCCTCCATCTCCTTCTGCTGGCCTTGTTATTATTATTATTATTATTACAGGGTTGATGTCCTTCCCGTCACCCAGCCAACAATATCAAAGCACTGAAGCTCTATGGCCAGTGCTCGAAGTGGGACAGTATGAGATGGTATGCCATACCGGCACTTGCATGGGTGGGTAAAAATCATACCGGCATTTCCGTCCCAAGACGTATCATAACGGTATGCCTCAATGGGCTAAATATGAGTCAGAAATCACAGGCACGTAACTGGAATTACGCATTGAATTAGCCTATGTATGAATAAGAGTGAAAAGTAGATCGACGGCATTGGAATGTGAATGGACACATACGTTGCAGACAACATTTTCGTTTTTCACCATTTAGGTATCAGTGTTTAAACTGTTTATATTCACAGTAGTGAAGAATCTTGCTTTGAACAGAAGAAATCGTGGTCCTGATTTGCCTCGAACACTGTCTAAACTAAAGGAAATTTGGCAAGTTGATTCTCAGTAGAATCATCAACATTGCTGCTACCAGATGTCATATTTTAAAGCTAAAATGCATGAAATGCAATTTCGGCTGCGGCTCCATCCCAGACCCCACTGGGGGAGCTTACAGTGCTCCCTAGACCCCTAGCTGGATTTAAGGGGGCCTACTTCTAAGAGAAGGAACGGGAAGAAGGAAGGGCGGGAAGGGCAAGAGAGGAGAGACAGGGAAGGGATAGGGAGGAGAAAGGGAAGAGGGGGGGAACGGAGGGAAGAACCATATCGGTACTTTTTCCTCCAATTTAAGCCCTGTCTATGGCATACCGAGCGGCATATGTCGCAGACAATGTCCTCGTCATATTCAATGCCGATGCCCTCGGTTGTTTTCATTGCCTCCTGTAAGCCATCATAGCACCTCGTTTCCAGCTGCTCCATGATTCTTTCCATGTCGTACTCCATCAGTACCGCATCACCTGCGATTACAAACCATGTTACCAGTCAGTGGCAAGACGATTCAAAGTCAGCTTCCGTGCTTTATTCTTCCCCAGTGGATGAACCCACAATCAAACAAAGCAATCGTAGATATCAGACTTCGCCCAAGATGTGCGGTCCCACCACCCTATCTTCGCGGCCGATATTAGACTCGTCCAACGCTTGCAATCAAGCATCTGCCCCTATCTGGACCACTATAATTCTCAGCAGCTCCCTTCTCCCTTAACTCTATATACTTCTTTAACTTAAGACCCACTAAAGCCAAAATTAACTTTGCTTTCCTATGTCCATGCATCAAAGTATATTTGTTTCTGTGCCAATGTTCACCATCATAGTAACAATAGCTATGGTGACGTCCATTTCGGTAATTCTTCCCATTAATTGTCAAATTTCTCCGTTCCTCTTTTACATTAGTTTGCGAGTAATTTCGAAATAGTTAGTAAAAATTATGCCCTATAATAATAGGAAATTGAATTCTGTCTGACTTCTGGTTAGTACGTAAATTTAAGCAAAACTGGTCCTTCGTAGTGAAATTTATACCACTATATGGCCCACTGTAGAACAAAAACATAATGTCATGCACAAAACAGCAGTACATAACACATCACAACGACGCCAGAGGAGGACCATAGGTAACATGCACAAAAAATAGGTAAAGATCGCACGTGTATGGTTCCAGAGATATCCTCACACAGACACACAGACGTACTCATTACAATACTTTGCAACGGCTCCTGCAGGCAAAGTAACAACCAGGACTGGACTGAACACAGTATTAATGGTCATTAATAAACCTCTTCCGGACTAACTATCGTTGTTGCGCATAATGCTGCATAAAGTAGGGTCATGTAAACGCTGACAACTGTCCATGTAGCAAACAACAACGCTCCATCAGTCAGCTCTGTCAGCAGCTGCCCACAGACCAAGATGGACGGTGATTTGCAGTAACTGAACTCAGCTAACAATGTTGCTGTTCAACGGCTGCAGATACATGTCTTGTGAATGCACACAACGATAACAATACTGTAATAACATTTATGCATCGACTGCTTAACTGAGTTAAGGTTTTATGACCCACCTCTGTCATTTCAGAGACGTTCTTTCAGCCAATCTACTTAATGCATAAATCTCTCGGTGCTATCGGCATACAGACCGTACTTTGACGTTAAAATTTTGCATCCTTAACTTTATTGTTTCGGTTTACAAGAATGGCAATGTAATTGTGCAAAAGTGGGGTTTAGGGTTAGTATTAGGGTTAATAAGGTTAGTGTGATATGTCACTATTAGCTGTATCAGCTTACTTCCAACGATCGACGAACAGTCGCCAATAGGCCGATGCATTAACCAGACACACCAATGTATTCCTACAGCCTCGAGGTCTGCATGGAACAATGAATGGCAAGTGTTGATGCATATTACCATGCTCTTTACATAGCTCATTGTAGTTTGCCAGCCACGTGCAGTCCAGCTCGTCCAGGTCATAACGACACACCTCATCAGCCATCTTCTGCGTCTCATGTAACTCGTGCAAGCCTTGCCGAAACGTTTCATCTTGCACAGCATGCAGCAGCTTCTTTGACCTGTCACACCCACGTCACACCCAAAATACACCCGCGTCACACCCAAAATCAGGGTTCCCACTATCTTTTGATATTAAAATTCAAGGACTTTCAAGGACCCTCAAATTTCATTTTCAAGGACCAATTCTCGATGGAAGTTTACAGCATGAGTAGTAGACAGCACTATTTAATGTTTATTTATGTGACGATGGTAAAATAATAAGGTAATAAAAGTAAGTAAGTAAAATAATATCCTATACTATACTGTTTAATGAATTTGGTGTTCGCAATGTTTGAAATAATGGTGAATTCAAGGACTTTCAAGGACCTGTGTAATGAAATTTAAGGACTTTCACAACCTGTCCTCTTTTCAAGTACTTTCAAGGCCTTGAATTTAGAAGAAAAAAATTAAAGTACTTTCAAAGACTTTCATGGATGCGCGGGAACCATGCAAAATACACCACTGACACAGCTGAAACACACCCGCGTCAAAACTGGCCATTGACAGATTAACTCTAGTCTCTAGCTGTCTCAAATCCACAGAATCCACAACGGACTGATTGAGTTATGATTTTACATTCCACCCGACACAAAATAGGTCATTTTAGCGATGTTCTTCCCAGCCAGTCTCTTGACTTCATGCTGAAAAACTATTTATCTAACACAACAAAAGCAAACATGCATCCATAAGAAACTATACTATAGTATAAAACAAACACAAAAAACTAAAACCACGTTTGATCGCCTCTTACGACCCAGAGAAACCACGTAACGCGCCATGATAGCAAACTCGTGCCATGCTTCACGAGGTACGGGAGTTAGAGAAAGGTTTCAAACAGCAAAAGTGACCTTCAAGGTCATTCAAGGACATTAACAATGGTGCCATCGCTGATTGTAACCTACACACCTTTATTTGGCGCCCCTGTTGGGCGTGACCAGTTGTAATTTCGCCGCGAATCTGTGGCACCAGAAAAATGTGTACCTGGGCTATCTATCATACGGCGTTGTTTGCATGATCCTAGGTTTAGCCGTGGCGTGTGACAAACGGACGGACACATGACGACAGCATATACCGCGCTAGCATAGCGTCGCATGGTAAAAAGAAACCAAAAAGTGGGAATAATTCTATGCAGTGGAAAAGAACAATGCAAAATGCTCACAGTTTAAAGGCATATGGTCCATGAAGATGCTCATTCTCCTTGATCAGCCTAAACACATATCAATGCACAATCTGCAATAAATACAACAGGTCTATCTTCCGCCTAACTTTTAGTTATAAATTATATTTCATACCAAAACTCGTAAAGGTTAACTAATATGCAAAAGTAAAGCAACAACACAGATAAGTTTTAAACCAAGTTTAAGACAAACTTTAGTTCTAAACTCAGTTTAAAACCAAACTCAAGACTGAACTGTGGTTTTACACCAAAGTTAATCTGAAATTGCAATCTGTTTTAAACGAAACTCTCACAGCACAGTTCAGTTTGAAACTGTAGTTTGAAAGTGAAATTTTAATAAAAAGTAAAATCATCTACCTCGCTATACCTACCAAGACATGCATGTATCTGAACACAAACTCGGTTTTTTTTATCTTTTCACACCAACCATGGGTGGTTACGTGGATGGGTTCCCCAAACGTCTTCTGTGAACATATTCAATGCGATAGTATGTTATTGCCAACGAGAAGTACAGAAAATATTTCCATCATCACAGAACAAAAATGAAAGTTGCCGTAAGAGATGCATAAAAAGGCATAAACAGGTCCACTGCATGACACAGCCAATATGTTGTCAACCTATGAACGTTCAGTGTGATAAACTTACTAAGACGACAACACCTGCAATGGTCAACTTGACATGGCAAAAAAACTGAAACAATCACAACAAAAGCAAAAATGCATCCATAACAAAATATACAACAACATAAAATTAACACAAGAAGAACTAAGCCAGGCAGTGATGTGATGATTATCGAGATCAAAATCACAATTTTTTAAACGAAAACTGAATGGAATCGATATCGCAATTTCTGGAGCAAGTGTGACTCAATTCCGATACCGTATCGCCCTAGAGAGACCAGTGATCAGTGCAGGAGGTCACAGAATGGGTTTTACAACCCACGCATATTCAATCACGCCGAGTATAGAGGAGTTTATATCTCCGACTAGAAATACTGGGGTGAGAAATTCAAAATTGAATCGACATTGAGTTCTTTATAAAAAATCTAGTCAAAATCGAATCAAGAGGGAAAAAGCCACAATTGTCACATCACTAAAGCCACGTTTGGTCGGCTCCTACGACCTCCGGCCTGGAAACAGAACAGGTCTATTCTGGCAGAAGTAGATAGATAAATAGATCAGGAAGTAAACGACTAAACGAGTAAGGAAGTAAATAAGTAAGAAAGCATAAGGAAATAAAAAACGGCAATAAGAAAGTGAGGAAGGAAGTTAATAAACACATAAACAAACAATTTATATAGCACCAAAATCAACACATGAATCACGGTGCATTAGCGCCACAGGATCCCGTACGGGGCGACAGCTCGAGCCGTTCATGAGATATCATGGTAACAAGATCTGTCTGTATGTATGAACCGACAAACAAACGCGGTGGACAGACAGCTGAAAATACAATGCCTTCGCCAACAATGCCGGGTAGTAAAGGTGTAACTAGTAGAAACTCAATACCACACCTGACTTGACTGTGCTTGAGTGCACTGGGATTAACCGGCACCTGGACACCCTTCTCCCACTCCTGGCGCCAATGGTCCGAGATCATCAGGTAGTCGTCGCGTCGCAATGCGTCCGAGTCCGCCAGCTTCATCGCACTGATCAGGTCTTTCCGAAACAACTAGCAAACAAAACGGAATATTTGCCACAAAGCGCAACGATTACAGAGATTAATATGACAGCAACAGATTTCAATGACTAATTCGTGAACTAATGGCAAAAAATTTTTAAAGGAGGATATATACACGTTTGTAAGTACCAAGAGTTAGGCAGCTGCTTCCTTGATTTATTGTTTCCATTTATTGCTAAAATGCATGTCTTCTTGGGACAGGCCAGAGCTCATCATGTTCTCCTTGACAAAATCTTCACATCAAGTCTGTATTTGTCAGGAATCTGCTGTGCATAAATTTCGAACTTAAACACAAAACCGTTAATTTTCATTTAAGCTTTTGTTATTCAGACTTAATTTTAAATTGTGAAGAAACCATTCAGTATTAGTGTCACTTCAATTAGTGTCACTTGACCGTGATTCCTGCTATTGTGCTACGTCACATTAGGAACTGTTGCAGGATGCAAAGTTAAATTTAAAATAAATTTTAAATTTTACTGGGTTACCGATTTCAACTTATAGCCTGTTCAACCCTTTGACTGTAATGCTCAATCATCCAACTGTGCCACTTGTACATGCAAAAAATGAGAGAACACACATCCCCACTTGCAAATTCAATCTACAGTGAAGAACAAAAACACAAGCCTGCAATAGCAGACAACAACTTCGCCCCTGGTGCTGCCACCTGGCAAACTCGACCAAACGTATGCATTCTCTCATTCTAACCCATTGGCTCGATTATGCAAAAACATGACGTTATCCACAAAATCAGCAGTACAATGACAGAGAAACGGCTACAGATAAAACGTACAGTAAAATTTCATGAAATTTGGACTTGTGATTTTTAAAATATGCGGGCAGACAGACGTACCAGTAGCCAGACAAACAGACAGGCTACAGTCGCAGCAGTGTGGTCTGTAGCTACAGTGTGGTCTGTCAGTCTGTAGCAACAGACTGACAGACCACACTGCTCCGTCTGTGGCAACAGCCCAACAGACAACACTGCTCCGTCTGTCAGACGTGCTGATTGCAATACTCTGCAAAAAAGAGTAAAAAGGAAAAATTGTAGAATACAGACTGGAGCAGTGAGCATACCTCAGCAGGCTTATGGCCAGTGATACCAGACTCATCATTCTGTTTCAGCGCACTCAGCTTGTTAATAATTGACAGCGATGTTGAGAATGACACTAGATGCAACAGAACATTACATCATCAACGACGTCATCAGACTTGCACATAAAAACAACAGCATACAGCAATGACATACGACATACGAATAATTGGATGATTGTAATTTATTGGCACTTTTAACACAATCAAGGTCATATCATACCTTTAAAGTAATAATTTATTGTGAAAAACATTTATGACACACCTTGTAACATAAATTTAATCCCGCTGAAACAGCAGCTTAACAGTTTATAACTTTATAACTTAGTATAAACTGAAGATAAACTTAAGAAAACTTATGCTAAACTTGGGATTTTTCCTAAGATTTTTGTAAATCAGGCCCCTGGTGTCCCAATTCGACGCTGTCAAAAAGTCCCAGCTGAGACCCGGCATACAGCTGGCCCCCACACCAAGTGGCACATTGTGGCCCAGAATAATGCCATATTGTCCTCAGAACATTTCGCAATGACTAAAATAAAGACATCCGCACTGATGATCCAACTGGATGCCAACTTATTTGACCGACTGAGTTAAGATTCTGTGTCCCACTTGACATAAAACAGGTCATTTCAGCAACGTTCTTCCCAGCCATTCTCTTGGCTTGCTACTGAAGAAATTAATCTCAACACAACAACAGCAACAGAGGAATAAAATAAGCTACGCTAATAAAAACAGAACATGCTATATCTAAATAAACACACAAAACTGAAATCTAAACCAAAACCGACATGCAAATTTCAGAACTGTTCACAAGGGTGCGTATCATTGTGCACAACTGTCAATACAGCACAGAACGATTGTGATTACTCTCTCCTAGCCCCCATGCAATCAACATAGCTCAGATGTTACCTACTGGAGGGAAGCGGGTGCACTGTTGGTGCCTTCACCACCATTATCCCCCATTTTATGCCAAAAGTCATTCCTACCATAAGCCTCCCAATTTATTCTGGCTTGGGACAAGTAATGACTTATGCTGGATCACATATCCCTTGGATTGGTTAGGTATAATCCCCTTAATCAACACTAAATTATACATTATTGACAAAAATTACTAAGCACATAAATCAACATATCTAAAAAGCACTCAATTCTGCTCGTAATTATGACATCGCACTTTCTCTGGTACATCTACGCATTCCATTATAACAAGTTATGAAAACACAACCCATTAATTGCTGAGAAATAATTGGAAAGGTTAATGTAATTAAAAGTACACAGTGTCACCATTTCCATTTTTCGCCTTTTCTCAAGCTGGTACCCCCAGTTTTCGTTCTCCAACTGTTTCAGAAGAGAATCTTCGGGAATAGGTTTATATACACTCTGTATGCCATTCCTGCTACCCAACCAACAGTGTCTAACTGTGTCAAACTGTTGATGCATCGAAGGAAACTCAAAAGCACTGATGCCAACCAGCGACAATCACCCAATAGCCTCATCTTTCTTCACTCACCTCCATTCACACACTCATGAAGGAAGGGCCGTTAGTCCCTTTACGCTGGCTCACTGATTGTGCCTTGGTTTACGAACCAGTGGTCAGTTGCCAGCTCCCATTGTAAATGGCAGAGATAGCTTTTGAGAATGGAAAGATTTCCAACTTTGAAGGGCTTGTGAGTTGTGACCTTGACCTTGACCTTGAATAGGGTCATACTGCATACCTTGTGCATCGCTCATCGACCTCTACCTACATGCCAAATTTCAATAAAATCGAAGAAACTTTTTGTGGATGGACGGATGGACCTAGGTATGTATGTACGGATGGACAGACAGACATTTCAGACCCACTTTATTAAGTCGACTCAGAGGAGTCGACCTAAAAACGACGAAGCACAGATATTTAACTGTAATATGGTTACAGAATACATGAAACTAAGACAAAGTACACTACTTACGATCGGCTTTGTCCTCATCTGATGCTGACGGCTTTGGATAAAAGCTGTCGTTTGAATCTATAAAAGTCACACAAATGGCCATTTTTTAATATATCGAACAATCAAGTAAGTTAACCCATGCCCAATGCCAAGACGATTTCAAAGTATGGTGTGTAACATTTGTCTTATTTCCCTAATAAAATGCTTTGCTTAATGTGTATGGCAAAAACTCTGGCAGAAACTTGTTTCTGCCAAGACAGATTAAGCTGGTTTAAACCACGCTAATGGCCAAAACCTTGCCAACCCTGCCAAGTTCCCTAGGCCCGCCGGAGTCTCCCTACAATCACTCAGGAAACGAGACCAATGGAGACACACACAGACATACATTCTACTCCGTCTGTAGCAATAGGCCGCATCGCACTACCAATTGCTCGTAAATATGTGACAATTTGATACTTAAGTACCAAATGGCCAATACACACAACTCGGTACAGTGCGAATTACAATATAATTAAAATAATTTAAGCAGTTCCCACAGAGACAAAATTAGATTTATAGCCACTCCCATTATTATTGGTATCAGATACGTCTGAAGCATGATAGTTCATAATAATGTCAACACAGTTTTCTACCAGCCAGTATACAGTGAGAAACTAGCATAACAGAACATAACAGAGATGTTACAAGCACAACTATTACTTACCAACACTGTATGCATCAATGTCCAGCATTTTTCCGGCTGTCTTCCAATTTAAGTTTACTAAAAATCACCTGCAAAACAACGCACAGGTATCATTCTCGTTGAAGATGTTGTAAAAATTGTTGAAGGTATAAAGGTATTTTTGTCGGTGGATGGAAACTTTGGTCCCAAGACACTGTGGACCCAAGACACTTTGGCATTGGTGTTGTGGGTCCGAACTGTCAGGACACTTTGGCACTAGTGACGTAGTATCCACACAAAGTATCGAAGTATCAGCACAATTCGTACCAAGTGCCAAACTGTCCTGCCACATTTTTGTCGTATGCTGCTGGTGGAAACAGGCATTTCATAAAATGTGCACATGCTTCGGTGTACAGATGCGGGTGTGAAGTGGTTAAAATGCAGGATACAAGTGTGAAGTTGAAAGTGTGCAGAAGTAAGTAGGACTGTTCAAATTGGGGTTAGGGTTAGTACGGATAATGCTAGGATCAGGGTTAGCAACAATAATCAGCACCTCAGTTACTCCTGCACTTTTTACCATGAAGTTCACCCGTGTGAAACCCTTATCTCATGTTATGCTTACCTCATCTCATGTGTCCTGACAGTTCGGACCCACAACACCCAATTCACCATATTCACCACTTTGTACATCTATAACTCCATTGCTCTTTCACTCCCGGCTTAAAACCTACCTCTTTCACAAATCCTATCCCCCATAGTTTCACTTCTTCCTCCTGGACTGCCTCCACGGACTTTTGCCTGGACCGTTTGTTCGCAGCTACATGGTTTTTGATTTTATTTTTTTCCTTATTATTTCGTTTGTGGTCGAGCACCCAAGGCGAGAATAGAGACGAGCGCCGTAAAAGTGAGGATCAAGGCGCCAAAGGGGTGGGGTGTGGGGA
>Ga0209780_1000555_pt1 | contig 20455 bp, 17 predicted proteins | sample WorMetexBAHAMAS2_FD_187384 | JGI IMG/M metagenome (GOLD analysis project Ga0209780, IMG submission 187384) | Marine gutless worms symbiont microbial communities from Max Planck institute for Marine Microbiology, Germany - Inanidrilus exumae... | ecosystem: Host-associated > Annelida > Digestive...
AGTACTTGGCTAGCTATCGTCTAATTGGTTAAACGAAGTAGGTTCTCTTTTTTAGTATTTTGAAGTACGTACGTGCCATATCGTCCTAAAAAGTTGACGTTTGCTATCTCATCTCCTGATGAGTTCTAGTTGTAACTTGGGGAGCTGATGAAGCTCCCCAGATTCCTTAGTCGGCTGAAGTATGGGGTAATAGGCCCTACCCCTCCCAATTCCGTCGACGCCTTTGGTGTCTCGCTGTCTACACCTTCGACGTTGAGGGTCGGTGCGTTTGATAATTTCTGGATCTGCCCCTGAGCTCAAGGGCGTCATACCTAAGGTAAGATTAAGACCAGGTAGACGTAGTGTGTCGGATATGCGAAATGCTCTTCATTTGACCACGCGAGTCTCAATGTCAATGTCTGAACTACGTATTTCTAGCTTGTTTTTAGAGAACGATATCAACCACCATGCGTGTCAAGTTTCATTTGTATATGACTACTATTAGGCCTATTTTCTTGTGCAAAGTAGCCGAAACTGTATCATCATCACCACCATAATTATGCGTGGATATATAGAGCGTCTATATCACTATAAGTCACGTAACAGCACAAAAACTAAAGATGTGTTCACACTCGATGCGTCAGGTTGCGTTAAGAGGAGGCAACGCACTAATCAAATACATTGTACAAGCTGAGAATGTTCACATCGGATGCGTTGCGTTTATGACAAAACTGTTGAAGCCTAACAGTAAAACGATAAAAGCTTACCTCTTTTCAATGATTAGATGCACAGCACCTTCTCAACGACGCCATGTTTTTCACATATACTCACTTTAGCAGCAAGCAAGCATGCATCCTGCATGGCGCAAGCTGCGACTCATTTACTGACGGGGAGTAAGTCAAACTCTGGTTCCGAACTTCTAGACACTCTGTCTAATATCAGTTTCACAGAAAGAATACTTTTTTATTACAATTTCCGTTTTAGCAAAGATGGGGGATGATGATCATGATGAAAAGTAATGAAAATATTGAATAAAAACAGTTCACATGTTGTATTTTTGTTAACCATGTGACGTTTAATTTACTAGTTACTTGTTCTCATACAGATCGATATGGAAATTGGGATATCTTATTTGAAATTTGAAAGGGGACTGGTCACTGAACGTAGAGCTCTATTGTTTCTTTCTTGCTGTTATGCCCCCAAAAGACCTAGCCCCTTTTTCTTATATATCCCCACAAAAAAACCCTCTTTCAACGATAAAGTATGAACTTACTATCGAATCTTTTTCAGCAAACGGTAAAAAGTCAGAAAACGGAAAAAACGGGCCCACCCACGAACCCCACTACCTCGGGTCAGTTTAGTTTTACGTTGCATTACTGTGTCGGTTAGGGTTAGTGTTGCGGTTATGGTCAGTTTAGTTTGATTTGTTAGCCGTAACAGTTTTGGTGGCGTCAAGTGTCACCATCTGCCGTGTATAGCCAAATTATCTTAACGGAAAATAGCGAAAATGATTGTTCATCTTCCGTGAAAATTCACGGAAAATAAATGATTAGTTTCGCTATTTTCTGTGAAGATTCACGGAAAATAGCGAATAGTGTACCTTATTTTCCGTGAAGATTCACAGAAAATAGCGAATAGTGTAACTTATTTTCTGTGAATCTTCACAGAAAATAACACCTTCCGCATCTTAAACAACATTATGTACAAATTGGTACCTCCGATTCCTGTTACTTTCTAAGTTATAGTTGAAAACAACATTTTGATTAATTCAGTATTTATCTAGTGGATTCTTAAAGGTGTCAGGCTATTCCAAATATGATGATTCTAGCAGTGAATCGGCGATTTTCTCTAAAGGCCGAAAAATTGCTAGTGATAAATCGGCATTTCAGTTTTTACGCACCAAAAGACTACCCCTGTTTTTATATCACCCCCAAAATAAACCCTTTTCTTTAGTTTACACATCTGCCTGCATGATCAATTATACGAGCCAAAATCGCGCGTAGCGCGATTTTGGCTCGATTTGGGCCGTCGGCTTGCCCATCTTCCCAGCCCTTCCCTCTGCCCAGCCTTGCTTGTACCCGCGCACCTCGTAAGCCATGCCACCGCCCGAGCTGCAGCTCGCCGCTTTGCCTGTGCATGCCGTACACGACCGTCCGTCCATCCAAGCCACGCTCGTGCTCGCACATCGCGACAGTCCGTCCTTAATATATAAATTATTTACCATTGTCAGTATGAGACTGTCAGAAAATTTATCTGTGCATGAAAAATTTATGTTATTTGTATGTCCGGTGTTTGTTTTTGTTGTTCTACTTTTAAACATAAATCTAGGTTTAAAGTAAGGTTTAGGGTTAAGGTTAAGGTTAGAGTTAGGTTTAGGGTTAATTACAGAGACACATGGCGCCATCTGTGCCGATTTACTTCTGGTACTTTTTATATAGTAAAAATCGCCAATTTATCCCTTTCGGATGCTTACGACCAAATTGCTGATTTACCGCTAGCACCAACCATCGAAATATTAATAACTCTAGTAGAACAAATAGAATATTTTCATATATTGTAATGACGTAAATTTTTGCAATTTAAATTAATTTTGTGTAGTTGTACTGAAAGGGTTAAAGTTAAGTTTTTACCATAGCTCCTGAATTCTAATAGTTAGATAATGTTTTAAGAACATCTATCATGTCACCTCATGAACACCTATGTTTTAATTTAAATTATTTAGTTTATCAATGAATGCTTCGTCGCTGAAGATCACATGGATTGTTGGTTGTCGAGATGGAAGCTCAGTCTCATTAGATTGTTGCCATGATGAATTTTATAGGCTCAAATTAAGTGTTATCGATAAATACTAGACCAGTTTAAGAAGGATGCAAATGTTGATTGGACTATTATCTATGTCTGTTGTTTATTTGTGTAGTTTTGATGCTGACATGGATGACTTGGATGATGATGAACCAGTTGATGACATTGAAAATCCTGAGGTATTTGCTAGTGCAACACTTTTGTTCAGTTATTGTCAAAGATGTAATCTGTGTTGTGATTATTTATCTACATCATGGATTAAACACGGAGCCTCAATTTGTGGTGTTACATAATGGATGCTGGTACTGATGCACTCTGCTGCTGTTTGCTTTATGTGACTGCTGATAAATGGCAATGCCAGTAGGCAACAGCTGTCCACAGTATGCCTATACCTTCCTTTTGTTCTACTCTTTGTTTATTAAAACCAGTTTCACATAACTGGTAAATGGCTGCAGTAAAAATTTGGTTTTAGTAGTTGTAGTATTCTGTACTTCCAGTGCATTCATAAGTAAAAGTGACTGATTCTGTGGACATATGATCAGCTGTTGTAAGGATGGGATTAGAATTTCGTTCTCTTATCAGCCAGAACTTGCATGTGTAGGATGATGAACAAGAACGTGTGGAAGTTTTGGCAGCACCGGGCCAGCAGACTGGCTTACGTGTTGATAATGACAAGCGTACAACCACGCCATACATGACAAAATATGAACGGGCTCGAGTGCTCGGCACACGTGCTCTGCAGATTGCGTGAGTTGTCGCATTACGTCTTTGGTGCAACAAAAAACAGCCATTGGCTAGTCTGAGTCAGAGAAGTTTCCACTACGTTTTTGCTTGTAACGTTGCCAAATGCAGACCAGTTTTCAAAATCTCTTTTGCCGTTAGACTCGGCAGTAAATTTGTTACGAAGTCTTCTTAAAGCCTAAAGGTCCCTCCAACAGTAGCTGGAGGACGTTCAAACTTGGTACGAATGCAGGGGATGGTCTCAAAAATCTATCATTGTCGACCGCCGTTGATGGCATACAGACTAGTGAGTACATTGTCGAGGATGACTTAGGCCCACACACGTCGTTGATGACGTGTGTTGGCCTATGCTATCAAGGCATGTGTACGCCATCAACAATTCTCGAACGTCTAGCAATGCTAGCTTTTCAGACCATCCCTACATTCACATGCATTCGAACGTCAACGATCTTACCAGCAGTATTACGACCAGCATGCTTCGTCAGGAGGCCAAAGCATCACAATGGAGACGTAGATGATGATTATCACCCCATGACTAGCATGGCTTGTGTGTCTCATCACTGGCCTGTCGCTGAATTTACAGTGTTGTTATAATCCACTTTGGGCACGGGGTGGTGGAGGGGGAGAATGCCAGCCTCTTATTGTCGCACCCTTTGGCCCAACCACGTGGCATGGCACGTGCACATGGATCATCACCTGGCCGCCGGTGTCCTGTCCACTGGACAGCCACCCATGCTGCCGACCGCCACGTGGCTTGGGCGCCGAGGCAGCCGGCACGGATCTGACTGAAATGTTCCGAGGTGTTTGGCAGCAGCGACGTCCTCGCGATATCCGGTGATGACGAACACCGGACGTTTGATGCTTTTATCAAGAAAATCAAAACTGCCCTTTTTCTTAAACATACCAAAACCAACCGCCAATGGAAATTTTGAAATCATAACAACACTACTGAATATTATGATTCTTTCTCTGGTAGTAGCTAAGTAGCCGTGCTTGTTTCCGAGCCATATAAATATTTTGGGCAATGAGAGGCTGAGACTGTAGTAACACATTATAAAACTTCTTTGCTACCACAATTTGGCGAATAAAAATCTATGAAATTTCTGGCATATGAACTGATGCTTTGTATCTCTAAATTCCCGTTGGACCAATGGTAGGACGTCTGGGACTGTGGTGCACCACTGATAGTGCTCATTATTTCCTGCTGAGATGCAGTACTTATTACCAGATTCCAAACTGGTTATGCTAGCCTAACACACTTGACCTTTTGTCTCTGATATAGCCATATTTGACGCTAAACTCCCAACTAACAACTAACAACAGCGTGGTGTGGACCCCAATTACTTCCACCAACAGTAATGCAAAACTTCAGTATCCTCTCTGAGAGACTTTCTCAAAACCATAAAGTCACAATATTATAGATTTTATTAAAGAAACTCACTTCATAACATACTGTATTGCTTATTTCAGTTTTATTAGCTTTGCAGCCCTTGTTTTACCTTTTCTTTTATCATTTTTAGTGATTTTTACATTGTGTTTTTCTTTACTAACATATTCATGGTACTGAGTGGCCTTTTGTATACTGATGTGCCATTAAAAAACTACTTAATTAATAATTATAAGTCTTTCATGGCATTAGAAAAGAGCTGGCAAAAAGTTGTATCCACGCATGTGGGCATATATGAGCCTTCAAATGAGACAGTATTGCACACAGAAGGTGTTTTTTAAAAATAAAAACTGTCTTTTGAAACATTGCACCACATATAAGTTACCGGATCAGTTGAAATTTCTGTGCAAGACTGTTAATATTAGTCCTTTGCAGTAGCTATTATCTTGCTGTTATGACTATGGTTGGATTTGTAGAATGTGTGCTCCGGTGATGGTTGAACTTGAAGGTGAAACTGATCCACTCCAAATTGCAATGAAAGAACTTAAGTATGTGATGGTCTTTTGTATTGTTATCAACAGCATCTGTGCTGAGTGATGCATTACTGGCTTTGCTGTTGTGCTGACGTTTCAACCTACGACATCGTAATTTCAGTGTCGCACTGACAAGCGTGCATCATCCGTCATCAGTTTTGCAATCACATGGAGTTGCTTTTCATATCCAATTTTACAAACTAGTTTTACTGTTTTTACTGCTGATTTGGACTAAATACAAACTGTAAAAATTGTACTTTGTATTTTTCCAAATTAGCAGCTTGCTGTGAATTTTTTTGGTCAGTTGTAAATGTAATAATTCTCATTTATATGAACTGCAGCATATTTCCACAAGAGTGCATAGCAGCTAAAAGGTCATTCATTCATTAACACTTGATAATAGCACAGTAATTGGATTTAGAAAGGATTACAGTACATGAAATGACCTTTATTTTCAAGGTTACTTGAGGTTGTTGTGGTGTGGCTATTATATGTATCTCATGCGACTTAATCCTGATTCACATTGCTGTGACTGAACTGTACCGACTTTCATTTAAGTTCAATTCAATTTAGTTGTGACGTCTGTGATTTGTTGCAGCAACCATTTTGAACTGGGTTGATTGAGTTCATTTCTGTTGCAGGAACGTTCATACCACCAAACAGAACTGAGACAGGTAGTTAAGTTAGCTGGGTGATGTGAACTGGGCTTTAGTTTCGATTACAGATGATCCTAATGGCATAGTGTATGGACATTGTTTTAGAGCAAAGAAGATTCCAATTATCATCCGCCGATATTTGCCAGATGGATCATATGAAGACTGGAGCATAGATGAACTTATTATTACTGACATATGATGATCATTGTGATGATGTCTGGAACTGAGTCACCCTGATTGGTAACTGCAGTTTGTCATTTGTTGCTAGTTTGCATGAAGTGTGCAATTTTGTACATTTCATGAACAATATTTTACCGTTTTTTTAACAGTAACAGCTTTTGCATTTGACCTTCCAGTTGTCTTTGTTGAAGCACTGGCTCTGGCTTTTGTTAGATATGGCCATGCTGGTTTTTATGCAGTACCATATAAAGCTGTGCCAGTCTTGAATTCTGCATCCATGGCTGGTCTGGGTTTTATGATGCTGGGCCATATTTTAGGTCAGGATACAGTAGTCAGAGAACTGGCAAATGTAGCAGTGCCCCTTCCATTATATTGGGAATCTGACAGCTTGGGTTCAGTGCTCTGATACTGTCTGTTGGTGAATTGTGGTGGGCCAGCCCAGGTTTTAGGCAGTATCATATGAAAATGTGAACCTTGAATTGTGACTGTGCAGTTATTGATTGTGCAGTTGACAATTCATGTATGTGTATGTGACGTGTGTGTGTGTGTGTCTGTGTGTGTCTGTGTGTGTCTATGTAGGTGATGATTGTCAGCCATAAACAGCAGATTGTTGGCCGCTAACACGATGACATATGACTATGTTTTTGACAATCAGTAAAAGATTGTGAACTGCATCATATGTGACCTTGGTATTACGTCGGCCGTTTTACGTTGTTTTCATTGTATTGTTGTATACTGCTCTTGATTTTTTTCCATGGTCACTGCGGGTTAGCCCGGTACTGTAACATGACTACAGGTCCGGTGTTCTTCCTCGCAGCTGACCAACAGAGTCAAAGCAGTGAAAGTGAAATTAATGCTGATGAAAGTCGTGAACCAGAAACTCGCATGAAACGTCTGTTGCTGATTTCTGCTGTTGTATATATGAACAGTGCTTCGTTCGTTTGCTGCTGCTGTCAAACAGTGAATACTGTTGTATTGTTGAAGGGCATCTGACTGTAAAAACAATTGAAGGGTTCCGTGCAGCAACCAGATAACTTCCATTTTTACAGTTTCGGGAAAATGCAGTTAAAGTTTTCAATCGTAGAAAAGGCAATATTTGTCACTAATATTCGTAAAAACACTCAAATTTAATATCTGTAGAATCGTACGATCACTGTCAATGCGTTTTAAATTAAAACTATATTTTTTTTTAAATGCGTAAACATGCCTATTGCAGCAAAAAACAGATTTTAAAATCAATAAACCGGGTTCTTGGCAGAACTTCCACTTAAATACCGGTTTATTTCGTAGCAATATATCTATTTATCTGGTTCTTGCACCCGCCGACGGCGGAATTTAACGAGGCGTAACGAGCATGTACCAGAAAAATCTCGTACTTATCCGGTTATTGTAGCCGAAAAGTCAGCTACTAGGGCAAAAAGCATCCTGTATATTCATATTTCTACTAATTCCTGTTACGTGTTAAGTCAAATGAACGTAAAGCATTAACCAAATACCGGTATATCAAAATAAACGGTTCTCCAAAGAAATGCAGACCCATAGACATCATTTCCAACATAGATTTGTTATTTGCATGATAGATCGGCATGCATAAAGTACAAATACGCAATGGGCGCAAAAACCAGAAATATTGACATATCTGCTTCTTGCACGGAACCCTTTAATTGGAAGCTTTTATATGATAAGTTCTGTCAGTCATCATCAGTCGCTGCTGAAGCTTTTATAAGACGACGTCATTCAGTGAAACAGTCAGCGCTGACGGCAGCAAATGCAGTGATTACTGAAAGTTGATTGTCCAGTTTGCCAGTGCCGACATTGCTACTGGCAGAAAAAGCTGCGGGAAACAACAGTGATGAGCTGGAACATGTGCACTGCGCTGTGGGATGACAAACGGCCGCTATTGCCAGTGTCACATTTGCATCAGTACCAGCATGAATTCCTGTGTATAATTGTCCAGAAATTCAACGGCCAAAAAAGCACAACTGCATGTCGTCTGCCAACATAGTTGTTTTTGTTTACACTGATGATTGATGTAATGTCTGTTTTTAGAACTCTGCTGCTTTTACTGCTTTTCATGCAGCAAATAATCGCTGAGTTTGCTGCCATCGGCAGAAAAATCTCTAACTGGATTGCTCCCTAGCGAACTTGTAAGAACTAGGTCAGTTTTAAGTATAGTATAGTTAGTGTTGACTTGGCACATGTACTGTGCAGGTGTACTGTAGTACAGATAAATAGGTTAACTTTCACAAGTCCTGGCAATGTGCATAATGTCAGCATATAAAAGAAAACGTATAACGTATAATGTTAGATATAATTGCTGCCATAGGCATTCCATTCCACAATTGGGTAATTAATTAAACACTACGTGTGCTACAAATTAATAATCTGCATAAAGTGAACATTAATTAGGTTACATGTCTGGAATGTAAAAAAAGAGACATGCAAAACAAAACTAACGCTACGTCACCATTATCCAAGATAAGAAATATTCACACACAAAAATTATAAAATGAACCCTAAAATCAGCTACTGTTCGTCATTCTCACTTGGATAACATGTTGTATACATATATAGAAAGCTTGAAAACAATAATAAAGGATTCTATTTAAAACACAGGCTGTGTGAGCTAATGCACAGTAACGGATTATGAACAATCAATATTTGATCTGTAAAAAACAAGGTATACATGAGTAAACATACCCTGGACCTTCTTAAATATAAACAATGTAAGCGTATCTGTATGATTACACCATGAAACTGACTATTACACCGGCACTTGCGTTGTGTACAAACGCCGTAAAACGTTTGTTTCAGTTCATTTGCCTCTGGCTGATGATCACAGACAGTGCTCCAATCACGTGGCTTGGTTTGAAGTTTGTGAACACTGATGTCGAAATTATACAGTTCCAAAGTTGGATGTCAGCAATTATATACATTTTAATTGAGAAATCAAACGACTAATTCTTAATTACTTGATTAACTTTGGAGCAGACAACCTGTTTGCCTCACGAGATGCCATAGAAATGTTTAAGAGATCAATGATCGTGCTTCACAGCTTTGAGCTTGCAAGCTGCGTCACTACAATAAATTAACTACACAAAACTGTAGATACTAGCAGGCGTTTTCATGCAAAACTAGCTCATTATTTGTGCACTGACAAGCACAGAAACGTTTTCTGCACGTATAACTGCATAAAAACAATACAATTTTCACAAGTAAAATTTACAACAACTGACTGATAACTGGGAAAACAAATGTCGTTTCTGACATGACTACTGTTCATTGATAATGATATAAATGACAGATATATTTGTAGCTGATATAACTTTACAGTCTGCCCCTGGCATGTGTAAATACAAATAGTTTGGCTGTTACAAGTGACGTATATTGAATTTTACCCATTTAAAATTCAAATGTCGTATTTCACTCCTATGTGTCAACAACTAGTACGAATTTATCCATTTTTTACCGCGCGATGCTATGCTAGCGCAGTATATGCTGTGGTCGTGTGTCCGTCCGTCCATCTGTCACAAGTTGGGAGTTCTGTCAAAACGGCTACCGGCTAATCATAGGATCAGGCAAACAACAGCCCAGGGATTCTAGTTATCTGATGCAAAAGGTCAGGGCGAAACTGAATGGCGTCACCCCCAACGGGTTCGTCAAATACAGGTGGGGTAGATTAAAATTGGCGATGTTCAACCACTATCTGGCTATATCCCAGAAACTGTGCAAGATGAGCCATATTTAATACGGAAGGCCCTTCCGTATTAAATACCGGGAAGGCTAATAGGAACTCGTATGCGTTCTGTTGAATGATGCTATTTCCAGTGGCCTTGAGTGACCCCTAACTATCCCAGACCACCCCATTTCCACATTTTTATCACGTTTCACATCTTTGTAATGAGTGGAGATAGACTTCAAATTTGTTAGGTAGTTGACCGTAGCCAATCCTAGCCAACGGATTGGCGTGGTCAGGGTCACGTAGCCCATTTGCTTAAATTTTGTCGCCTATAATCACATCTTTGGATGTGGTGAAGCTAAGCACTTCAAATTCCGTTTGCTGATTGTGACGAGTAGAACTAGTACATGCATGATTGATAACCTCCGAAGGGATGTGTTCAAGGTCATGTGACCTCTTTAAATTTTAGGAAATAACTGATGTAATATATCTGAAACAGTGCAAAATTCATATTACCTATACCTCGAGAAATATAGCACGTATTCGCTACCGTTTGTTTACACACGAACCGGAAGCTCATTTGGCTTGTTTGTAATTTCAACTGTCTTTTGGAAACTGTAGGACTTCTGACGGTCACTGGCCGTACACGGTACACTGTAAAGTGATAATATATTGGAAACGGTGCAAGATAGAGTCGGTGTTACTATAATCACCAATAGGAAGTGATATACACTGTATAACCTACCAAATAGCGGCAACTCCGATGACCTTGAGTGACCTTCGAGCTTATTCACCAATTTCACCTACTGCAAAGCCCTATCAAATGAGTTTTTTTGTACCGCTGTGCAGCAGTTGGTAAAGATTTCAGTTGTCATAGCGCGTCGCGCGGTTCCTCTGCGATAGCTGAGCTTGTTAAGTTAGTTCTTTCAGAACTCTTCAAAAGGGACAAAGCGCAGACCCTGCGCTTTGTCCCGTTTGAAGCGCCGCAGAATACGTACAGAATACCATAGATGTTAAATAACTCACAAAACTTGGTCCGACCGTCCAAATGAGATGAAACGTGCGTTTATGTTGATTATCTTCGTTAAAAAGGTACACAACGAATGCTAGACTAATAAGACCGATGTCAAACCTGCAGTTTTTGTCGGGCGACAAAATCGCAAGTGTGACGTTGCATGTCGCGCAACTCTTTAACAGTCGCGCAACTCCTTTTCCGAATACAGCAGTGCTCTATTCTGTGCAATTTTGTCGCGAAAATGCTGTGCTGTGATTGGTCAATTCTTGTTAATGCGGCAAAGTAGCAGTGTGCGACATGCACAGTTGCATACCGCAACGTTGACGCGGGATAATGTTGCGCGACAAAATCACGCGACAAAATTGCAGGTGTGACATCGGTCTAAGGCTGCCGGAGTTTTAATACGAGCCGACGCGTCAGTACGCCGAAGAAGTCAGTAGTTGGACAGGTTGGGATGATACTGCTGAGTAACGCCAGCAACACTGGCCATTACTGACAAGACGTCGTCTATGTCGTTGTAGTAATACTGTTCACGACCAGCAGCAAGAAATGCTGGTTCATCTCGGTAATGTAATGGCGCCGCGTGGTGGACATTGACGTACTGATGCTGGTAGGCACCGTAGCCGTACGCCTGGCCGACGACACTATGTGCTGGTACGGCCAGTTGCTGAAACTGCGTAACGGCGCTGCGGTTGGCTGCTGCCACTGCATCCACGATTCTGTCACTTGCTGACTGGCACGTGGTAACGGCACGGACCAGCAAGTCATCCCTGACGTCATCGTTTTCTGTTGTGGTGTCTGGCAACAACGCGTCGTCCGAGCTCTCGCATTTAGCAACTTCCGCAGCAGCTGACTGGCGTCTGACGTCATCGGCGCTGCACGTGACCTCGTCTGGTGGTTCCGGCTCGTCCTTGACCTTGACCTTGGCCGTGTTCGACGATAACGTCAGAACATTTGCAGCAGACGTACTGCGCCGCTTTCGTACCTTCTGCACAGGATACGACACACGTATTGGGCCTATAGTGCGTGATTGCAAATAAGATGTGGCGCATAAGAAATAGTGAGATATAATTATCTACGAACATTAAATATTAGCCTACCTGCGGGCTCTTCGGGTAATTTCTCGTTTGGGAGAAACTGTGCTGAAATATTAAATCTGTGCCTCTAAGAAACAGCTTGTATAGGCTAGAGTAACAAGATAAGCAGGCCACATTTTTGTTTATTTATTTATTTATTACTGGCCTGCCTACACATAGTGTAGGGGCCAGACTAGTAACGGTCGTTGGTGTCTGTTGTCGTCGTCTGTAACGCTGCCTGCTTGGAGTGGATTTATATTAGTTGAATTGAAGGGTCAAAAAAGTTAATTATTTTCTTAAGCGCGCTTTTAAATGTGGTTTTTGTAGCAAATTATATACAATAGAGGCAATTGAGAAGGCTCTTATAGGAGGACGGACATACTTGTTATTAATACATTAAACACCATGCACGTCGCGCAGTTTATATCAACGACGTTCACACGCGTTAGTTGATTGCATCACATTTGTCATTTCTCACCGACTGCGCTGCCCTTGACGTTGACGTTCGATGGTAAACGTCCGGTGGAGGATGATCGTGCACGCCCTTAGCCTGGAAGTAGACAGTGCTGCCCTCTGTGCGCCAGAAATGAGTCACCGGGTTTCCAGCAAGACCATGACACGAACGTAGTTCCAGTGTCCCGGAACAGCCGACCGACGGACAAGGAAGACCTATAATTAATAAGGCATCATCAGACGTAGACGTAGTGGATGTAGGCTACTGGCGCAGGCTAAGCGCCTCTATGCCAGCTTCTGAAATAACTACTATAGCCCTATTTGACGCACGTTTATAAGTTAGACTAATTTTACTCTCTAACCTCACTAGTCACTACGGCTTCCAGTTCCTTCAATTTGGGCTCGAAAATACTATATAATATGTTGATGTTGTTGTTGTCAATGCTGATCAAGTCTTTTTTAATGTATTAATGTTATTTGCAGATACGGCCCAATTAGGCAAACTATTCCAAGCATCTATAGGCCTACGACCCTATTGGTAAAAAATTTACCAATATCATATTTACAACGAAATTTCTGAATACAAAAATCGTTGCCTCTAGTTTTATGTGTGTCCGACATCAGTGAAGTTGCACTGTCATACTTTCCGGATATTATCTTATAAGTTTCTATTATGTCACCTCTTATCTGTCCATAATGTAGTGTACAGACACATAAATTGGTGGACTGTGAGCAGCATAGGCGTCGGGGACAGGGGGCTCGAGCCCCTCACTTTCTTCAAAGCGGGGCCTGCCCCTCACTTTTGCAGTAAATATTGTGTTGCCAACATTGTGACAGACAATTTCCTTCTCAGATACTGATACTTACATTAGTGAGCCACATCTGCGGAGACTTATGCAGGGACATCGTATAAAGTAGGGGCACTACCCAAAACATTTCGGCGCCGGAAAATGGGCCGTCTGGCATATAAATTGCTTCCGACGCCACTGGTGAGCAGCGGCAAGTTCTCGGCAGGGCCGTAGATGGCCTGAGGTGCATGCAGAGTATGACTGTGAGATTTCCACAGATCCAATGAGTTCTGAGAGAGGCTAGTGGGTATACCGTACGTATATGGTTATGCGTACGTGGTTGAGTCGTATAGTAAAAAAGCACATTTTGGACCCCGTATAGATAAAAGATTCCTGGCTACGTCCCTGATCCTTCAGGAGGGCGGATCGAGCGGACGGATCTCCTTTCTCTGGGAAAATTTTAAAATATAAGCCATGCAAAATAATGGCGGCACCATTTGCTATCATAGATAAGCAAAGCTGTTTAGCTTGATGGGTGAACCCCATCAAAGGGCTGTATCCTGGACATCACTAGGAGAAATTGGCCCCACAGTCCCATGAGCACCCTCCTAATGGCTTGCTATGTTACGGCGCGTTAGAAATTGTCCTGTTGTTATATATTATCATTATTACTATTATTACAGCCTTTCATCCACCCTTCTCTTTTCAAAATCCTAAATCGGATACTGACTATGGGCTGCCTCACAGTAGATGGTCAGCGTATATAATTTTTTTCTGACTCAGACTCAACGCCGGCATGATTCCTGTTCCCCTTAGAAACATCACGGTTAAGCGCCTGGAGACGGGCGATTATAACGAGACTCTCCAAAGCCTGTCTAACAGAAGCGTCGCCAGATCTAACAAGAAGCTCAGCCACCGCAGAGGGACCGCGCGGCGCGCTACGTTAGTAAATTCGTACACGAGGTATGGGAGCTAGAAAGGTTTCAAACAGCAAAAGTGACCTACAAGGTCATTCAAGGGCATTAGCAATGGTGCCATTCGATAAGCCACATACGATTTCCTATTAGACTTCCATTGCAACCATATCTAGCAACGTTTCCAAGATATTATCACTTATTTCCCATAACTTAGAGGTCACGTGACCCTGAACACATCCATTTCGGCGATAGTCTATTATTCATGGACTAGTACTCCTCTGTATCAATCAGCACACGACATTTGAAGTACCTAGTCTCACTGACTCCAAAGATATGGTGCAAAATTTAAGAAAACGGGTCACCTACCCAATCCATTGATTAGGGGATAGTCTGTCAACTGTCATCCCAAGGCTAGCATTTGACGTATTCTACTTGCATACAAAATTTGGCGACTCTCGTTTCAGCCGTTCTGGAGATATGATTACGGGCATCGAAAATAAAAACCCACAAAATGAAATTTTCGTTTTGAAGTGATGACAGGTATTAGTGGTATATACTTGAATTTCAAAGTATCAAGCGCCGCGTTAAGCTGGATGCAACTAATTTCCATCAAGTCAACAGACGGGCATAATGGAATCAGTGTAGGCAAGTGGCAAGCTTCATGCATGACCGACCTTCTCACAAACTCACCAGATCTACGGCTTACATCAATCTGAGGAACGCCGTCTGACATAAGTAGGGGCATGGACAACTGCGTTGACATGTCCACTATGTCCAGCCGAGACCACCCAGTTTGGCGACGCCCCTGCTCCCTAACATAGGTATTCTGCCATCACGTCTTGGCTGTCAGCAACGTAGAACCAGTGGCGTTTCTAGCACTCAAAACGTGGGGCTATTTTGGGCCAACGTAAATGACTCGAAGTGTGTGGAAGGAGCAGTTTTGTTGTAGTTAATTTAAACGACTTGTGGAGCAACTACCCCCGTAGTATACGGCATGTTATAAGCGTAGTGTATGAAAAGTGGGGGTCGAAACCCAGGGCTAGCCGGCTAGCCCAAATTCTAGGGAAAGAGGCGGGGGCATACCCCAATGCCCTCCGTAGAAACGCTACTGCATAGAACAAGTGAACACAAATCCGACCGATCTGCTTGGCTCTGGCCTTGTGGCAAATGGCCGGCTTGAGATGCAAAGCCGGCCGACTGGGACAGGTCGTATGGCGAGCGCTGCAGACAAGAACTCCCAGACAAGATTTCTTGAGTATCGACGGGTTGTGGTTGTTGGTGTTTCTCATCGCCCAGCCGCTGGTGTGTTTCGATGCCTCGCTACTCGTCTCGTACAGGTACGCTCGCTGACAGTTGCCATTCGGCAACGTGTCAAACATGTCGTGTTCTCCGCGTTTCAACTGACACATGCGACACATTTATATATACATCGGCCTACTGTACACTATACATATACAGTGCATGCGGCGGGGCCGCTGGTTCAGGGGGTCAAATTACCTCCCAGAGTGTTACAGGCGGAGTCAAGGTCATATCTATGACCCCCAATAATCCGTAACATAAACACATTTTCTTATCTAAAAGACTAAAACGAACCAAAATGCATGATTTAGACCAAACATTTTCTGGGGGTTCTACCCCGTACCCTCGCGGCGGTAATGGCGATGGGTGGACGCTGCAATATTTTTGCACATTCAAACCGTAATCAAGTTAATAAAGGTAATTAAGGGCTGACAAAGGGCTGACAGGACTCTCCTATACCTCCTGTCCTAGCCCATGCTTTCTGTACCCTGAATATTTTAGACGCTACGCCGCCACTGCGCATAGCCTATATAGACAATATTTTATATGTACCCCTATCTGTGGTGGTCTTTACAGACTTTCTTCGGATTACACCCCATTCCTGATGGTATATTGCGCTGGCTTCGAAAATCATCTTTACCAACCACTTTAGTAGTCCGGATAATGTGCGTGTGTCTGTGTGTTTGTCGAACGAAATGACCGTCAAGGTCATTGGTCAACATTCACGGCTAAGGTTAAGGTTATGGTTACGATGCATGTTACGGTCGAGGCTGTGCTACTGGTGGCAGCCTCTGGCGAATAAAATCAAACTAAAGTGGTCTGTGCGACCTCTACAGAGTTCTCTAGTTTTCTAGATAGGGCCTACTGTTCAAATGCACAAATTTTTGTCAGCTTTTTAAACTTAATTACGGTTTGAATGTGCAAAAAATATCTCAGCGTCCACCCATCACCATTACTACGGGTGGAGAAAATTCATTGTTTTTCTTTGCGGGAAGGGGAGAAACCCTACTGCGAACGTTCGTCATTCATCCCCATGGCCTTGTCCTACACCCACTCACATCAAATTCTGAATAAAACGCTGCCTACACACGCAAAACAAATCTAGATTTTAAATTTTAGAAGGGATAAGTGCCCCTTCCTTTTCCGTATATAAAGACGTACGCCAGTTTCTTCGCGTTTATTTTCAATATTTTGCTATTTTTCATGTATGAGCACGTTATTGATGTCGCTGAACTCGATTTTTACAGCGCAACACTTTGCAAAGCACACTATTGTGCTCCAACCACGTCCGTTTGTTCGAATGGCTGATGGCTCAAACTGTGAAATGTTAAAAATTAAACGGAATTTGTTAACACTTACTCAACAAGCCATGAGCTATAGTTTCTCCATATAGGCTAACAGACTGTACTACCTCTGGTAGAGCTTTGTTGCGTATTTCCCATGTATGCATGCAGTCACGTGACGTAGACTGCTGCGGCAGCGAATGCATGACGTCATTACAGCATCCTGTTGATCTGTGACCGATATCTGCTTCATTTATCCTCGCTAACGTCATCGTTATTTCTGTTATCAGCTGCTGATATGTTGACAGATTAATGTATTCACTTTTCGTTTTTTTCAACTAGCAATGTAGTTCAACAACAATGCAATTCTACCAAGCTGTAACATCAGCTAGGCCTACATACAACAGCACGTGGCGAACCAGCAGCCCGTACTAAGTTGTAACCATGACGACGGCGCGCTGTCAGCATCAGCAGCAACTGAACTGTCCGGTGATTGGCCGACGGTTATAACGAACAGCTAATCAGCAGCCGCCAACGATACTCTCTGGAGTCTCCTCTCGGTCTTGCTTAGTTCCGGTTCTGCTAAATGATCGGTATCGCATTGGCTTTTCCCATGAAACCAGAAGGTGTGGTTTGAACGTTCCACGGAGTCAGTGTTTATTAGGCTTACATGATGATGTTGTTATGTTTGAATGTTATGATGTCAAGTGTCTCAACCGTGTACCATGCATGCGCGCAAAACGACAGACGCAGCGCATGCAATAGGCATGTGTATGCTTAGCTGTCATCCCATATAGCGACCTTTCGGCTTGGCGGTCGTCATAAGAATAGCAAGGAGGCTTCATGCAGAGACTTGTTCAGTATTTACAGCACAAAGAGGTTGTCCACTCCCTTTTCAAGAAACGTTATATTGACTTATCCATATCCGACACTTTATCACCTCTTTTTCCAGTTTATAATTCTAGTACCCCAAGATCCGGGGAAACTAAACCTATCCGGGGGAAGGTCAGTCAGGGGGTCTGGGAGACGGAAGTCCCCCAGCAGGTCCAGGGGCAGAGCCCCGGTAGAGGGCCTGGGGGAGAAAGTCGCCCAGACGATGAAGCGTTTCTGCATAAAGATATATTTTGCCACTACGTGGAAGGACGTGGCACTGAAGTTATTTCAGTTTGGAGAGTTGAAAGCAGCTGTTTAATTATGCTTTGCAAGAGCTATAGGCGTAGCTATGTACTCTTCCCCTAAGGCTAGGGGTTAGAACTGTATTTTGACATATGCTGCTGCCAATTTGCTAATGGCTTAACTAATAATTACGTGTGGAACGGCGATCGCCCACACGCCCGTCGGCCGGCAGCGTTACAGACGACGACAGACGAGAAATGCCGACAGACGACAGCGTGCAAAACAATACTGGCCCATTAGGCGGGCCAGTAAAAAGTTGAATCTGTTGTGTTCTTGGTTTGATCAGATTCACTGCTCATTTGATAGTCTTTGTTTAAGTAGGCAGACTAAAGGAGTCGAAACTCTTCATTATTTCATTCATTTATTTTATTGTATTTCAATTCAAACGTTATAATCGTAGGCCTATTGCTATTCATAGACTCTTATTGTCGTCTTGCAGCGTGATCGGAGTGAAATACCTACGAACTAGCCGCTTATATAGAAGACGGACTTCGATCGACGCCCCATCATCGACGTGGATGCATTAGCTACCTCGACGGTCTGCTGTGACCTTGACCTTTGACCTCTAGAATCTAATCAGATCACCAGTAGGGGATATTGAATATTTTCTGCCAGTTTTATCGAAATTATTCAAGGCGTTCGTGAGATATATCGTGGTAACAAGATCTGTCCGGACGAACGATCGATCGAACGAACGGACGGACATGGTGGACGGACAGCCAAAAAACATAATTTTTCGCCGACACTGTCGGGTGGCGAAAGCGTAACAAATTAAGCTCCCCAGAAAGTGCTGAGATAAGCGACCGGGTCGTATTAGATTGAAAATGCCTATTCACGCCCAGTAGGCCAGTCGTTACTAGGGGCAATAGGTTTTGAGGTCGCGTGGCATTAAAAGCTAAAACTAGTTGTAGGCCTAACGACCTTAGTTTGCGTAAAACTGGTAATTAATTTATGGCGATTTTTCTCATCCGGATAAAAGTTATTGCAATTAGAAGCGACCGGTATACGCCGTGGGCGGGTATACCCGGTCGCTAAAACGTAGTAAGATGCATACACCGTATACACGACAACGTGTGAAAACGTTATAACCACAAAATAATTATGTATACACAGCTGCTCATCTAAATAAACTTCCGGTTTCGTGGTCGCGTTCTATAGCGCGTTTAGAAGCGTCGGTCTGCCGTTGCCGTTTAGACCCATATGTATCTATAGCAGCCTGTTATGCCAGTGCGCTAATTAATGCCGTTGATTCATTCACTAAACAATATACATTAATAGCAGGTCATTCACGACGTTCACGTACTTTTTTCAAAAAAATTCATTATAACAGTGCAGTCCACACATCAAGTGCTTATAAAGGTCTTTAACAATAGGCTAACGGGAAACAGCAGACCGATGGTTTAATCAACGCACCCGCAGAACATAATTGTATAACCAATTGAATCCAATTGACCAGCAAACATTAAGGCCTATAGGCCTATTAGATAACAGCGGGAACAGGAAGTGTAATCGTCCAATCGTCTATACAAGCATCCTGCATTGCGCAGCGTGCAGGCGGCATGATTAATGCTGCTGCTGCTGCTGCTACTACTGCTGGGCCTGCGCAGCGGACCTACACGCAGTTACCCTCCAGTGAACGTTCAACCCGCATCTATAGAGGGCTTAGAGGACATCAATAGAGAGAGGGATCCGGGACGTTTCTTTTTCAATCCCGCGATTGGGGAAACCGGGATTGAAAATCTTTAATCCTGGGATTCCAACTGAAGATTATGGAGACGGGCTGTTAAGTTAATGTACGCGGGAAACATGGCGGTTATCACGCGTAGGCCTATGTAAAAGCGAAAGAAAACAACTTATTCGAGACTAATAAACATGCACTGACAAAAGAAGTGTACATACCAGTGAATGACAGTGTCGTATATTAAGAAACAAGCACGACGATATTTCACTTATTATTACCCATGTCGACAGTATAGTCGCGTCCGTATATGGTTTTCAGCGGCGTTTATGTGTTTGTTTGTTTGTTTGTCTGTCTGTTTTTCTACACGATATCTCAAAAACCGATCGATACAGCCATATGATCACCAAACGTGACAAAGAAATGTTCCGCCATGAGTCCTGGAAGCCAATTTATTTAGGACAAAGGTGAAGGTGACGAGGCACAAAAAACATTCCGTCTTGGGTCATGGCACTCTTGTGAGTGCTGGCTTTTTCTTGTTTACTATATGTGTAGTCACATGTATAGTGACAGCTGCTGTAGTCTATAGTATTTGTGTTTTATCCATTCGATCAGCACCCACAGAAACGAAACTGTATACGTCGTATCCGAAAAATTATGGAGATGCAAAAAAACGAATGCTATTACAGTGGCGTTTGGCTCCGAATTCGCATGCGGCACGCCGCCGCGGGGGAAGGGGTGGGACGAAAAAGATGTGTTTTGTTTGTCATATTTTTGAACGGACGTGAAAAATGTGCTAGTTATATATATATA
>Ga0209780_1000556_pt1 | contig 20455 bp, 13 predicted proteins | sample WorMetexBAHAMAS2_FD_187384 | JGI IMG/M metagenome (GOLD analysis project Ga0209780, IMG submission 187384) | Marine gutless worms symbiont microbial communities from Max Planck institute for Marine Microbiology, Germany - Inanidrilus exumae... | ecosystem: Host-associated > Annelida > Digestive...
GGAGATTAGAGATGGGGTTTTCAAAGTTTACGCTAAAAAAGGATAGCAGCAAAACCTATGGCAACCCGACTACTAAAGTACGTCGGGCGGCCTAATAATAATAATAATAATAATAATAATAATAATGGCAACAAAACAACAACATTGTTAGGCCTTTAATAATAAACGTGTTGTACATTTCAATGTGGGTAAATGTAACATGTAAACATGAGTCTGCAATCTTTGGTTGCTGTTTTTGGCATTATCTCTTTCTACGGCTGTCATCAACCCATTTTAGCGCTGTATGAAAAACAACAAGAACAAGAACAAGAGTGATAGGAGATCGCAGACCAGGAAGGCTGCAATAGACAACATATTATTCATCTTTACTTTATTTACCAAAATGGTAGAGATAAAATAAGGGATAAATTGATAGCAACATTCACCGGTTCAAGCAGCATAAAGCAGGCGCAAATATGAGCAAATGATGAGTATCCATCTACACAGTCTACAGTATCCATACCAGGAAAGAAATGAATTTTATATATTTATAGGCGGCATAGAGTGGGCATCAAAACGACACAGTTGCATTTGCCGTGTACGCATGACACAGGACAATTAGATCAGTGGCCACAACTGTAAAGGAGAACTATAAATATGTATATGAAAATTAAAGTTAAGAATTTCTGTACTGTTTGTATTTGAAGGACAAATAATTTAAATAATGCTTGTCTCGGATTGTTCACATTTGTATCTCTGTCTGTTTGTTCTACTGTACGATTTTCTTTTCATTTCGTTAGTGCAGCTCTGTCCTTTTGTTAGATGCCTACTTGGCGAATAAAGACAAACACTAATTAGCTGAACGAACACAAAGAAGAAAAGTGGCATACCTGTTCGTGTTTGCCGAGAGTGGATTATCGGCTATAACACCTGTGTTGATTGCAGGTGCGACACCGTTGAACAGGTGGCGCTGTCGTCGAGCGCCGAGTGTGTAGTAGTCGGCGGCTGGTGACGGGCGACTGGCGTTGGCCGGATGTCTCTCGGTCCAGTCTTGTACTCGTCGCTCTCCTGACGAACACATCGGCACCTGACTCTGTCCACGGACCCGCTGACCGCCGCAGCCGAACCGTGGTCCCTCGACCGGCGTGTACCCCGTCTCCGAGTCGGAAAAGTAGCCGGGGTGAGGCAGCGTCGACGTCGGCGGCACGCCGGCAGCTGTCTGGAACTGCTGCCGGATGTGGTTGAGCTTGCTGCGATCAGCCGGGTTGCCTGACCACGGCACTGGATGCCGATAAAACGTCGAGTTATCACTGGATAATCCGCTGTCCAACGAGTCCTCTTGTATGTAGCAGTCCGGCCTGTAAACACGCTCGTCATCGTCATCATCGTCGTCATTCTATCTATTCCAAACAGCGGCCTATTTTAGACGCCTTGTCCCTCTTTACATAACTCTGATACTATAATTCTCCAATCCCAGAAGAAAAACGACTTAGTCGTTAAAAACCTATCCGTAGATTAAATGAGAGAATAATAAGTTTCCTGGCGAAACACATACATGCGAAAAATGGCCGGGCTGTAAAGGAGAACGAAATAAAATAAAGTTAAGAATTTCTGCACTAGCCATATTTAACAGGTGGGGTTTACGCATCACTAAACACTTAGCGAGAAAACGACCACAGAGCTTAAAAGGTTACCGGAATAGATTGGTGCCATTTGAATCAATTTTAAGCATGGTTAATGCAGAGTTTCTGCTTTGATCTCTAGTCAGACACATCACATTAATTTTATCTTTTCATTGATTACTGTGTCGAATAGAAATGAAATCGATTGATGACAGATTCAATGATTGACTCTCTGGTCCGGATTATCACTAAGCATGCGTTGAGACTAATGTCTCGGTCAAACAAGCGGGTGTCCACCCTGAAGTTACGACCTTTCTCCGAACTTGTCCTTGGCACCGGTACTTTATTTCGGTATGTAACCAATCACCCAGGTCGACTCGACCTTCTACCTTCCGTGGGACTGTAAAATGAGTACCAGCCAAAGGGCGATGATGCTTTGCGGTTGGGGACTAAAGACAGGCATGGTGTAATTTGCAGGTAAAACTGTGTGATCCATGTCTGAGCGCATTAGAAGTAGTTACGACGATGCGTTATACAAATCGACGTATACTTTACTTTACTCTACTTTACCGGTTGCTGATGCTCACGTGCCTTGTGCATCAGTATTCTGAGACTCGTTATTTGGTCTCTTGTCCCCCTTCTTTGTCGGAATACCGCCTGTTCGTCTGCAATTTCTGTTTCGGTCTTCACTCGGATCCTTTCTAGTATGATCCCAAGAAGAGCTGTATATAAACGTGTCTATTTACTTACTTGACTGATCTGAGCCCGTTGCCGTAGCGTGCCAACTCGTCGGCGCCCGACGACCCTCGAGATCCAGACCGGACCACGACGACCGGCGTCGACGTGGACGCGGCGTCGTCGTCGTCGGTGGCGCCCAGTCCGGACAGACTGGAGGACGAGTTGGTCCCGCTGGAGATGGTCGGGGCCGGACGCACGGTGAGCAGGAGGCGGTGCGAGACGGACATGGAGATGACGACGTCGTCCAGTCGACGTCCGGACACGGCAACCGTGTTGACGCTGAGGATCTCGTCGCCGACCCGCAGCAGACCGTTCAGCTCGGCGACACCGCCGGCAGCCAACCGCGAGATGAACACGCCGTCCGACCGCTCGCCACCGTTACCTTCACCGTACCAGTGCGTGCTATTTTAGTTCGGACCGGTGGCGACAACGCGTTAACCCACTTTGGCCCAGAGTTCTGTAATGAAGACAGTGGCTAATGCCGGTATTACAACTGAGATAAAATGTTGTTACTAAAGCATTTTAGCTAAAATGTTTTAGCTAAAACATTTTATCTCAGTTGTAATACGGGCATAAGGGATTCGATGCCAGGCTGGCTAACCGACCATTTTTAGTTTTTGACTTTCGGGCACTCTGGCGCTCGACCGTGAGCGCCAGACTGCCCGAAAGTCAAAAAAAACTAAAAAATAGTCGGTTAGCCAGACTGTTGTCGAATCCCTGAATTATAGTATAGGCCTAGCTATTTTGGGAACACTGAGTTAAAGTGGGTTAATAACACCACAGAGCCGGCCATCAAACGATTGTCATGCATTACTTCAGTAACTGAGTCAAACGTCTGGAGACATGGATTTTCTTGACTCAGTCTCAGTGAGAAATGCTCTACCCTGGACCGTGTGCTATAAACATTGCCCTAGTATTATGCCACTACTTGAGTATACTCTTTTTGTCCTGCTACGTCAGCTCCTGTTGAACGTGCGTTCAATTCAGAGCGCATTTTGTGTTCGCCAACACCGAGCACGAATTAAATGTAGTGACAATTCGCTGTATCAGTTGATGCTGGCCAAGTGCAATAGACACTTAGTGTGACTGTATGACTATAATGTGTTGACATTAATGCTGACATCATGTGTTGGCAATGGCTCTCAAAAACATTTAACGACCTCTCATTCTCAGCCCGCCTCGACCTGATCCTAAATGGATCGTCCAGTGTATTGACTCCTGCATGCATGCATCTCTGCATATGTCTCAGAAAAAATGTCTCGATGCTAACGCAGCACTACTTAGCTTAAAAGCAATTATTCCCGTATAGGCCTATATATGTAAGTAAGTAAGTAAGTACATTTATAAAGCGCACTACATCTAAAATAGGTCACTAGGCGCCATATAGTCCGTATAAAAGAAAACAAGATTAAATATATTTACTTCTGTCGACTTCTTCATGCCAACTTTTCCCTGTCGGTGGAACGTGTTGCCTCTGCTGGGAAAACCCCAAAATCGTCCCCGAGTAATCTAAATACCGTCGCACTGCAGCCAGTAGTTTTAGTTAACTGATTCATTGCCCATTTTAGTTGTATAGCTAAGTTAAGTAGCGTTACCTTCACGGATGTAGAAGCCGAGACTCTGGCCCGGTCGCTTGGTAATCTCCACCGTTTGAATCTCGTCCATGGCCGTGCTACCCATTACTACGGCTTCTTAACGCCTCTCAGTTAGTGTCGCTACTCGTAAGGCGTTGGTCGCCGACGGTGACATGGCGCCGCAGATGTCCGTCAGCATCAGCAACCGATGAGTCACCTGCTTCTACGCCAGGCAACACCGCCACGCCACCAACATATCGAAAGACCTTTATGTCGCCGACGGTTGATCCCGGAATACGCTGGCCGTTCACGTGAAACTGATTCTGTTTACGACAACGATATTTTGTAACTCATCCGAGAGCTTCGACTCTATGCAGCCCGATGCATCGTTGTCGGTTTGATTAAACGAAGACAAAACGTCTCTTCGGCGGTATCTATTACACTGACGTATAGGCCTATTACGCACATGTCGGTATATTTCATTCTCGCTGCGCTCACAAACCCGCCACGCGACGACGACGCCTTGCTGAGGACTGCGACGGCTACCGTTGTCGCCGCTGCTGCTGCTGCACCATACTGCCTGCCGACGGACGAGGAATCAGCAAAGTTCGGTCTGCCAACAGACCACAATTCCGCACAAGTTCACATCAGCAGCGAACACGGCCGACAAAACGACATTCATGCCACCGGCGTAGATAAGGGGTGGGGTGGGGGCAGCAGACCTAGGCCCCAATATTGTCAGGTAATATACCGTAAACGGGATGGATGGAGAGACTTTTTCGTATTTTTGGAGATCACTGTTGTTTGGCTTCGTTACCCCGCTGCAGGTTGGCCGAGGTCACGTTTCGAGTTTTGATCCGTGCATGTCTGTTAATAGCATAGATTAACAAGACTGTCCGAAGTAATTTGGCAAGAGGCCGCATCGCTGTCTTGTCATTTCAACCCCTCGCCGCGGCGAATGCATTCGTCCGCTGCATGCAATCAGTCGCAATGCGCCGGCAAGTATCCCTCAAAAGTGCCCTTTTACTCGGGGGATCTGGACCACCGTCTGATACATGGTTCCTTGGATCTACAGGAGTCACCTCCCCAAACGGCATCTCGATCGCTTCAGCCGTTTGATGTGTCCTTTTGTGTATATTTCTGTATGTTTCCTGTCTGTCCTCTGTTTTGTAATTTCTATGGACTTTGAGTCTGAAAATAAACGATGATAATGATGATGATAGGCCGCATCTTATGCGGCCTAAAAGTTACGTTGAATAGGTAAATTATGGACCAGAGAAGAATTGATTATATTTAGGAAGATTAGGGTTGGGTTAGCGCATCTTCTCGCCGGTAACTACGCTGAGGCGGAGGTATGCTTTCTGCCGAGTGCTCTCTAGTTAGTAATAAACGTCGGCATAGTATGTACGTTCTTATACCTGACTCGCTCGAAGACAAATCCAAAACCATCAAAACTCAAACTGACCACAACGCTGCAGATGTTGGCGTCGACGTTCAACTGAAGCAATCAGCTCCGTGTCTCGTCGTCAACCTCATTCTGGTACCAGTTCCTCCATTTCCGACTCACCTATTCCTTCACCTATCACTTCTTCCTCTTCTGATTCACCACTCTGCTCATCCATAACTCCCTCTCTTCCACTGCAGGCTTAAAAGCTACCTGTTTCACAAATCCTACCCCCGTAGTTTCACTTCTTCCTTCCGGACTGCCTTCACGAACTATTGCCCGGACCGTTTCTTCTCAGCTACTCGGTTTTTGTTTTTCCACATTTTTCTCGTTTCTGGGCCGTGCGCTAGATTAAGCTGGCCATCTCGTCAGCTTTTGAGCGCACGTAAATCTACCGTATCGTATCATATGCATCTCACCGCTGGCTGTTGACATGACTCAGAGCGAGTGATCCATTCAGGCCAATCCATGCAGACTCGCTGAGAGTGACTGTGATGGTGCAGCGAGCAGTGTCACTTGGTGAATATCAAATTTAAACGTATAAATAACGGCAGTGTCTCTTAGCAACACAATCTACTAATCGTTAAATGGCTTTATTGACTGGTTTGTTTTTAATTGATGATTTTTTTTGCAGTTTATAATACAGATATATGTGGGCTTATGGCCATATATCGTTCTGGTCTATGTCGCCGGCTAAAACAGCTGTAGTATGGTGAATTTTTGCCATCATTGCGTGCAGTTCAACAGTCCCTCAGAATTTTTGCAACTTTTTCCAGATATCTATGGACTATGCATTAATGGGTTAATGGAATAATTTTTCATAATTATACATATGCTTCAAAAATTCAACATGGCGACTACCTGCTACGATCAATCTCTTTACCAAATATGAAGTGCATTAGCTTCACCTATTCCAAAGACTGCAAGGGGTTCTGAAAATATTTTAAAGGAGTCAAGTGACCAAGTCAGTGATCCTCTTTAGGATATTTATCATCCACTGGCTAGTACACTTACCACAACCAGTTTGTATACCAAATTAGAGCTACCTAACTTCACCTGTACAAAAATATACAGGAGCCCATAAATTTTAAAATGACCCACAGTGCCCGCTTTGCGAGTTATTTATCACCACAGTTGAATTGTATGAAATGATAAACATCTGCGTTAACTGTCTTTCCATCTGATACATCCACTGATGCCAAGGCATCAAGAAAAATCAGATTCAGTGAAATGCACAATTCTTACTTCAAATAAATGCCAGTTATTTCAAACAATTACTAACAGCAGTGCACAATAATAACACACATGACAGTTATCACCAAACTAACATAAACGGTTCAATGCAGCAGACAAACAAAATTCAAATTCAACTATTTCATATTTGCTATTACAAATTCACAATTCAAAGTACACAAAGTACAACCAAAAAATTGAACAAAATACCAGCTGATCTTCAACATGAATGTACATATAACGAATAAATTTTGAACTGCTCTAATACACAACACATTTCATTAACAAATAAAGACTTTCCGACTTGGTTAAGAAAAACACGTTAAAACACAATGTGTCACACAATGGCACACATTTGTGTAAACACATAATAAAAGCAGACATTTTCAGGTGAATTATCTACAACTGTGGAATGTAAATAATATTTATAGATATGTAGACAATCCATCTGTGACTGATGCTGTACATAATTGCTACCTCAATTTTAGTGGCCAATTTACAAGGTTGGTTGGTTGGTTGGAGTTTAACGACGCTTTCAACACAATGTAGGTCATATCGCCGATTTACAAGGCGAACCTGCGGCAGCTGATTAACCCTTGGTGTTCTTTCTCCGATAATTCCTTTGCAGTTTTTAATGTCCTTCCTGTTAGTCAGCCATGCAGCAGTGTCAAAGCCTGCACTGAGAGAAGTACAAAGCACTGACTCCAACTAAGGCCTGGCTTCACCCATTCTTCATCCACAACCGGAATTCTAGCAGAGAGGCATTCTTCCGTTTGCACCGGCTCTCCAACACCAGTAAATAACTAACTATAAATTACTGTGACAATACAAGACTCCTAGAGTATGCAAGATAGATGTAAACAGGGTATAATGACCATGTGTAGAACCACCATATAAATATCATCTATGCAGCTGCAAAGACAGTATTCTCACTAATAACAACGCTAGTCACACTATAAGCACAATGCTGCACAGCATGGTTCTAGACTACAGCTTGGTGGACTGCAGAATCTGCACACTGTTGATTCACTGTCCGGACCATAACTAGTTGTCTGTATTAGCACAGGCTGGCAAATATTCAGAGAACTCGATACACGTTGAAATTTTAAGTCTCTAATACCGTAACAATAACTACAATGACAATCATAGCCATCTATATAAACTTAAAACTAAAACTGTAAAATAATGAAGACAAATATGTCATTAGAACGAGTAAGTGAAACTGTTTGTAAATGGCATCTGTACAAAAAGTGCCATTAATTCAATAATAGTGACGGGGCTCAAAAGTTTTAGGGATTGATTGACTGATTGGAGTTTAACGGCGCTTTCAACACAATTTAGGTCATATCATGCCTTTAAGGTAGAATTATATTAAAATTTTAGGGATGACAAGTGTTAATTCCCACTGACAAAGGCCTGTGAAATGTACACAATCATCATTTCCTATCAGTCAATGTACGTGAAAACATAAACAAACATAAAACATATCAGCAGTGATACAAGCACACACACACACACACAGACACACAGACACACACACGTCGGCACAGTATGTATGTTCTTATACACACACACAGTGCTCATAATGCAAGAATCAAATCAGCTGATCATGTCATGGGCCGTATCATTTCTGTCAACAATCTGACAACTGCTAATATAAAATATATTATTACTACATTAATTATATTATAGTTAGACTGTGATGAGTTTATAGTAACACCAGCATTGGTCAATTAATCAATCGATCATAAGATTTTTTACATGGCGTAAATGGTGCAGCCACTGCAAGGACCATTGCATAAGACCAAGACTAATGTTGATAGGTAATGTCCGGTTAGAATAGTTGATTGTCCAGGTTCAGTCCTTAACAGTACGTGATGGTGCAGCTTATATCAGTGAGATCTCTAACGTTGTCTCCCTAATCTGAATACGCCTGTTGCTGTCACGAAGGACATACAGGCAGCAAAATGTTGTTGCAATAAAATCTTCCAGTACTTAACAGGGGGTGCTGGTTAATATACGTCGACCTGTATAATGGCTATAAAAATGACAGTAGCTGTAGTAGGATTGTATTAATTATCTTATACAAGAAATGCTAGGATTTTCAAGTATTTAGGAACTTGGGTGCAGTGGGCACGCCAAGAAAAAAGAAAAGCTTGTACAAAGTGAAACATTTCATAAGCAGAATGTAAAACAATTGCATCACATCACAAGTAACAGAACACTGTGATCCGCAAACCATTAGTGAAGTGCAATCAACAACAGTTTAAGTTTTTGATTTAACTCGACAGCCTCACTTGTAGGCAACTGCATTTATTACAATGCAAGTATATGCAGAAGACTCACTATTTTTCATTACACACCTGCATAGTTTTGAGTGATGGATAGCTGGATAATCTGTATGATATGGTTCTCAGAGTATCTAGTCTCAGCAATGAATTCATTTAACTAAGACCCAAAACCAGACACAAACACCTGAAAAATATTTGGACACAAAAGGAAATCTGCACTCATCTGCTTCACAATGAATTACCATACCTTCTGAAATTCAGAGGTGTAGTTATTTCTGTTCTAAAAGGGTGGAAAACACCAGTTTGTGTGTATATTTTTCAGGCAGGTCAGGTCAATAATGGTGCTCAGACTGCTCCAAGAAATCTACTCACGTTCTTTCTCTTAACGAATACAAAGCACAACAAGCAATCTGTTCCACCACGTTTTTCTGGATCAAAAACAATCTGGGTCAGGTCATTAGATAAGCACATAAAACAACACTGAAGACTGAAAACCAAGCAGCGTACAGTGTGTATGTGGAATATGACCCGACCTAGATCATTTGGATTCACAAAATAACACGACACAGCAAACTCCTTTCCACTGTTTTGCGTCGAATGATAAAACATATGAGTAGGTTGTGATATGGTGACATTCTGAACAACTGAACAGTACTGTGACACCTGACAAGATCACATATTACAGGTAAAAGGTGCGACGCAGTGTGCTGCGGCTGCTATCGTTTGTTGAGTCGATCGATGTCTTCGACGATCGTCATCAGTCGCTGTCGAGATCGCTTGCTGACATGACCGAGGCAGCTAATAAGAGCCAGCAGTTGACGACCTGAATACTCCTGTCAAATGCCACATCACCGCAACTATAGCCACCGCTAACAGACAACATCATTATCTGCAGACAGCAAATTAATGATCAACTCACTGGTAATAATAATAATGATAAACATATTTCTATAGCGCCATCAGGTTGTAACTTTAGAGGCGCTGGGGCCAGGCAAGGTGTTAGTGAACAGAGGAAAGAGAAAAAGCCTGGGAGAAAAGGAATATCTTTAGCAGAGACTTAAAAACTGTGAGATAGTCGCTATTGAGAACAGTTTTCGGTAGTGAGTTCCAGACAACCGGAACTGAGCATCAGAAGGTGAACTTTGCAAATGTCGTCGTCATAGACGGTTGACACAGCGTTGTGGTTATGGCCACGTTGTTGATCCTGGATTAAGCGACGAAGGTATGCCGGTGGTGGTATACTCTATACAAACGTAGATATCTTAAGAATATCCCCAGTCAGGAACAGTCAGCCAGCAGACGACATTACACGAATTTAAGAACATGAACTTTGAGCAGTTAGTCACAAAACTATGTTACTTTTTGACAGGCCAGCAGTTAGCTTTCCAAGAGCACAGCATGTCCATCTTGTTGACCAGTATCATGTTGTACTGCCGGGTGACAGAGGCACAATGACATGCCCAGTGGACATTATACAAAAGTGGAATGGACTGGAGTCACTAATGCTAATACAGGATATGTAAATCACAAAGTACAAACAATAAGAGACAGAAATGTGATAACTGAAGTGTGATCTAAATTTATTATACATGTAACTAGCAATGGCACAAGAACTATGCCAGTGATGACAACAAAACTCAATACGGTAATCCACAATCATCAATCAGCCCGACATAAATATTATGAAAGCCCAGGATCAGAGCACATATATCACAGGGCATACAAAACGTGCTAACCTTGTGATCATATATCCAAGTCTCCAGTTGCGTCTCCGGCAAATAATATGCCTTGATGTACACTTCAACGAACTCGCGGCCTGGGATCGGTCTACGAAGACCAAACAAACATACATCCACAGTATACACAGAACCAGCACTTCAGTTTCAGCCAACTGAAATAACACTAGAAGCAAAAAAGTAATTTCATTACTCCTTTCACAACGTGATACTGATTATACTTATCCACCACCACCACCACTACAACCAACTCCGTCGTTCGTTCGTTATTGCGGGCAGGGGTCCAGCCTACTCTGGACTCCAGCGCTGAGACCTTTATGTCGATCCAATGCGCCAGCCCAGGGAGAGGAGGGGAATTGGTAGGTGTGTGCGGTGTATGTGTGAGTTGTGTAGGGTGGAGGAACCAACTCCGTCTGATATAAAAACAATTATTACTGCCAGTGCCACTTTGATCAAATCACAGCCACTGAATAACACACCACAGAAATGAGGGTCCACATAACCATGTGTTACATGGGGGTGGGTACAGATCAGACAAATCCATTCGCCACCACGAGGGGTAACAAGGTGATACAGCCTCTTGCCAAAATTACTTTGGACACAGTTACATTATGGCTTAAAATTTGATGATATCATGCAGTAGGCTGGCACATATCTGACATTGACCAAAACCATTATCATCATTATCATCATCATCATTACCGTAATAAGTATATCATCATCCTCACTAACCTGAGGTCTGTTAGTTTCTCCAGTTTATTAAGGAACTGTTGAAAGTCGAGCTGCATCAATGCACGACCTTCATTTGTGCATTTCTTTGTGGACGCAAACCTACAACAACACACAAGCACCAAGCACCTGTAAGACTGCAGTCATGGCTCATCCACATCTGCAACACATACAAAATGCATTTGTTACAACTGACATGAAAAACTGACAAAAGATGAGCAAAAGTCGAGAGAAATCACACGGGACTATGGAAGTGCTAGAAAGCTCTTAAAGGCAATGGTCAAATATGATACTCAGAAATTTAAAAACTGGACAGCGTTAGCAAATGCAAATGTAGTATTTGGCACAATTCTGCAATGCTTGTAAACAACCAAACTGGAACGGAATATCTAGTGATGTCATTCAGTGGTTCACTGTCTACTTTTGGAAAACTGCTTAAATGTTATATATTTCAACAATCCTACCCGGACATTACCTATCAACGTTAGTGTCGGTTTTATTCAGTGATCCTTGCTGTGGCTGCACCATTTAGGCCATGAAAAAATCTTATGATTGATTGATTAATTGAACAATGTTGGTGTTACTATAAACTCATCACAGTCTAACTAACCCTTCAACAAATGTTGAGAAGGAAAGTCGTATCAAGTGTTCCCACAATGCATCACTGACGGCTTTCGGAATCGGCACCCTGCGGCTTATGCGTTCTAGATGCTCATCAAATATACTCAGCTCCTAGCAAAAACAGACGCAGACAAACAAAAAAATAAATACTTCAGAAACTGTAAAGTACAAATGTACCATATTTTCGCTCCGCTCAAACAAACTTGACATCCAGCATTTAGCAAATCTGGCCAAATACGACTCTGATACAAATTTTACAGATTATTTCCTGGACGTGAATGTACATGAAGTGTTCCAATTTTATCCATATTATACTTTTAAGCAACTTCGTTACACCGCTAATCAAATTCGACAATTATCAATGTTAACGTGTGAATACTGTGAGCCATCTAACTCACTGGACCGTCAGTTTGCATCACTCATGGAAAAACGTCATCATCTGCTTATATGGAACTGAGTATAATACCCAAACACACCAAAACATCTTCCCTCCTCTCTGTTATTGAAGTACTGTATACAATGAGCTACAGAACTGTGCAAAAACCAACTTCAATTTTCATTTTTCCATTAAGGATTTTTAATAGAAAGTGAATTTTGTATTTGTCTGTAATGATCATATGACTGCACTGCAACGTAAGTTGTACACTATGCAATACTGTTGGGTGATCACATTTGATTCCACAGTGATGCTACTGCAAACTGCATTAAATTTTACGACAATTTTGTTCGTCATTTTCGTAGACTATGGCAAAATATTTTTATCATCAAACTTTTACACAATGCAGTAGCTTTACCATTCTAGGGTTCTCACATCAAACATCACTGCTTTCATAACGAATAACCACCACTGTTTTTGCCCTTTCTTATTTACCACCGGTCCTTCAACTATTTCTGTGTCCAGAACAACAATGAATCGCGCAAAAGATATCACAGTAAGCAACTCATGCAGGTAAAAATTCGATTCTACTCATCTACTCCAAACACTGGTCCAGAAATTAGTCCCATATCTCACCAGGTACGACTGAGTTAAGGTTTTATGTCTCACCCAATACAAAATAGGACATTTCGGAAATGTTCTTCCCAGCCAATCTCTTGGCTTAGTAATTAAGAAATTAAATCTAACATATCAAAAACAAACATGCATCTGGAACAAAATATATAGAAATCTATAACAAAATAAACTTTAAAAAAACTAAAGCCAGGCTTGGTTGCCTCTTTTGACTTCCAGCCTGGAAACAGAACGGGCCGATTCTTAAGGAAGTAAATAAGTAAGAAAACAAGTAAGGAAGCAAACAATTTCAGAGCACTGGAATCAACAAATAAATCAAGGCACATTATAGCCCCAAAGCCCGTACCCCATATGGGACCAACAGGTATGGAAACCCTGATTTAACACCAAGTAATCGGCAATTACTCGTGTGGGTACATTGAGACAGACATGCGTGGACATCAGACTGACATGGAGCAGTGAGTCGACATAGCTGGAATGCTGTGACATGATGTCTTTGATGTCCCACTTGACATTCATCATCTGTTGCAGACAACCGTCCACGCTCACCGACCTCAGTGCCACAGCTCTGTAGACAGGCCGTCGCAGTTCTGCTGCCGTACTCAGTGTCTGTAACAATCACAACTCTATGTATCACTACGCCACCACTCACTCAATGTGTTAGTGTACTTGAATGTCGCTAACCAATGACACAACATCAGAAAATGCAAGAAAACGTGGTTATAATTAGAATGACCCTATAGGTCAGTCAAGACCTATGCTTATAGTGCCATTAAATGGAGATTATATAACTTACTTAGATTACTACAAACCTGAGAATAGAACTGTTGGAGGAAAGCTTTCTTCGCTGCTGGAATGGCATCTTCAAGCCGCTGCTGAAGCAGTCGGAATTGCTCCGTGAGAAACATTCTGTCATGGTTAACACAGCAGATGACTGTCATACAAATCAAGCAGCTCATTAACTGCAAACAGCCTCGATAATCTGAAGAAAATGATAATTATAAGTAATGTTAGCAAAAAATTGATAGCAATGGCAACAAACTTACTTAATTTTAAAAATGCAATCAAAAAATTGTTAAATGAAATAAGGCAGGTAAACATCAATATCACCTATCACACGGTACACAATGCACATTGGTGGTGCCAGGAAGGTGTCTGACCAAAGCCACTTAAATCCTCAATAACAGTTCCATCACACAGATCAGCATTATCATGTGTGACATCGGAACAGCATGTCAAACATGGTCTTTTTCAGTTGTCGTACTTTGTCAAGTCTCAATGGTCTTGCATTTCAAACTAGATGGAAAGTACTCCAAGAGAGTACATATCCCCGCGAAAGCAATTGCCGTGTTTTTTTTGACCGTTACGTTACATTACTGTTTGCGGATATGATTCAGCGTGCAAATGTAAAATGTAAACAATCGCAGGTTTACGGAGTTTTTTTGACCGTTACTTCCACATCCCTCTACCGATCATAACGAAACACGAACTGGGTCTTCCCTTTCCCCCTAGGAACCTTCCTATGAAATTTGGTACAAATCCATCCACAATCCTTTTAGTTACCGTGGTCACAGACAGACACACAAACCAACGCCAGTGAAAACATATTCCCTTGCTTTCGTGGGGATAACAACAGAGGCTAAGAATATTCCACAGGTGCAAAGGTAAACTTATGCCAGGTCCAAATATAAAGGATGGCAACTCTGTTTTGCCACTAACATCACTTCCATGCACCACTACTGCCAGTCTGCCATGTACCATTAGATCACTAGCTGCACCAATAGACACAATAGACTCATTTTATGGTTCGTTTTCCAGGCCAATTCTGACAAACCATTCACCTGTAAACCTCTTATTACACTGGGCTGTTGCTGCTTATCTAGCATACTTTTCTCAACTTACTTCAGATTAAGCTGGGACTGCAAAGTCTCTCTCAGCAGAACCTCAGTAGTACCTTGGTAACTGTTGCAGCAGGCTCTGCAAAGGCTGGACGCCAATCATGTTATTCAACTAAGTGTCAAGCACTGAAAAGCAGAAACTAGTACATGCTTCATCAAAAAACACTGTACATTGATGGCCGATACAGGCAGATGGAGACTTACAGAGACTCTGTGGCAACAACTCGCTCTACAAGTCCATAGAGCGTGTCTGGTCGGTGGAGGTTGACGGACGGTGACAGATGTGGATGTGGAATGCGATCTCGTCGGTCGTCCAGTGCGGAGTCCATCGTGGCCACTCCACCAGTAGCACCTCCACCACCACTGCCACTGCCAAGACCAGTGCTGGAAAACTCATCACTATCAGATATGATGAGGTTCTCCGAGATGCGCTTCAGCGTTGCTTTCAGCTTTATGCTCATTACGCTATCGCCGGTGGCAACCTGACAATGAACAACAAGTACAGAGTACTCGACATGTCATTGATAACACTATCATGTCACTAACACAACATATCATACTGCACTCACTGCATCAATGGCAACTTGGGCAAGCAATTCACTCCAAAACAACCAACTATTGAAACAATTGCAAACATTATTTCACACGACCGATTGGCAGAGTAACATCATAGTCGTCACAGAGTTGCATGACAATACAGCAACGTAACAACAATGTCACCTGTTCACTGGTGATTGGCGTCTAGAAATGGCAAGTTTACACACATCTATCATAAAACATGCAAATAATGCATTTCCAGTGCAACATGAACTACGAGTGATTAACATTTTGTGTCCCACTACATAAAAATTAGGAAAATTTTGCAGACTTTCTTCTCAGCCAGTCACTGAGCGTGGTACTGACAAAATTAAGACCTATCATAATGAAAGCAGACATAACAGCAAACACACAGATACTATAACGCAAAATAAAATTAACATAAAAAGCCAAAAAGCCAAAGCCAGTCTGGGTTGCCTTGTACAATGGCCGGCCTGGAAATGCATCGGAGATATTCTTTCAGCCCGAGGGCCGACAAGACGCACACAATGATTAACACTTGATATTACACTTAGACACACATTCAACCTCGTGTTTAAAAGCATTTTCAACCCAGAACGACTGCAGACAGACTAAAGGATGCAAGAGTTACAATTGCAGTGAGATGCAGTAACATCAAAACACTAAAGAAATAAATTCAAATTCAGATGTATTAGCGTGGTAGCCCATAGGCTAAAAATCACAAAATTCAAAATAACAAACAAAATTAACAGCAAAGTACAAATACATTCTGAGCGGCAGCAGGGCAGGTTAAGTAATAAATTCTGTCCAGCGGACCTACCACAACAGATATAAAGCAAAACGAACAACAAGCACAATACATAACTAAAAGTAAAAGGGGAAGGAAAGAGAAAAGGGAAAAAAAGAAACTGGTTTCCTCAAACTGATCTCTAGAAACTACCAAAGAGTCTACTTAGAGAGGTCATCACAAGATGGGCAAATTAGAATAACTTAATGAGAAACAAAGTCGTCATTTGTATGCAGTTTTATGCAACACAATGGAGGACATTGTCAAAAGGTGTAAAGTTACCATGTCAGCATCTGAAGCAAAGAAACTATACACCTACAACACACACACACACAGGTATCATACACTGGTCTAATACAAAAATACAAAAAGCCAGCAGTCACAAGAGTGCAAAGACCCATACCAGCAATGTTTCTGTGACTTGTGACCTTGACCTTTTGACCCCAAAGTAAATGGGTTTCCGGGAATCATCACGGAACATTTGTATGTCAAGTTTGGTGCTGCTAGCTCATTGGTTTGTGAGATATTGTGTGGAAAAAACAGACAGACCAACAAACAGCACTGAAAATCTTATGCCGCGACTGCTGTCGACACGGAAAATAAAGTGGACATGCAAACTCAGTTTTTGTTTAACAATCCGTCGTTCCTGGAGATACTTACGTTGGGCCAAGTCCCTTGAAAGAAATTTTTATGGATGAATGGAGCAGGTTTTTACATGCCGGATACCGTTTATGTCATTGAACCAACAGCGTCAAAGCACAGTAAAGAAAAACGGACCTCGACAACTTTTGCTCTACATGAACCTGTTGTTAGAAATTCACATGGATTGACATATTTGTAAAAAGCATGCCAAGAAGTATGCCAATTTATAAGAAAATGTGGCTGATATGAGTGCAATGGTGTGAAAAAAGAACTGTAGCAGTACATCGAATACAGGGACGGCATAAAATTACTGAAGCTTAGCAACAGCAATAATTACCGAGTACAGATAGTAATCAAACAACTGAGTCATATAGATGATGACATCGAATGCGATTGGCTTCAAAACTATCATCATCTGCATGTATTTACCTGCAATAAAATACAACACTGTTTAAAAAACAGTTCTGTGAAGTGGTCGGTGAAGTGTCGCGGACACCGATATGTATATCTGTAGATTCACTTTTAGGAGACGTTGTCCGACCTTGAGTTATACACACCATCCTTTTTTAGAGCTACTCCAAGTTTTGCCTCATACCAGAAGAAAACCATCATGAAAAATTGTAGTCGGTTTTTACAGACCAGATTACCTTCTTGTTGCTCAACCAACCAGCACTGAAGGACACTCAAAGTGCTCGCTTTAACCAGAGAAGATCACCCTCAGGACCCAATCTTTCTTGATGTGCTGTATCCTAATGAAAGAGATGTCACAGCACAGCCTTTACGTACCCAGCAATAAACTGAGCAGTGTCTGCATCCACAGCAGCAGCAGTAGTATAGTCACGTCACTTAAAAATAAAAAAACACAAAATTCTGAAATTATGATAAAACATCTGATGTTGCCAGGTATATGGCACTTCAATGGTAATGACAGACCCAACTGCAAACAGGAAATTTTTCAGACACACTGCAGCAGTTCCAGCTAAAAGTGATTCCTGACAGCAACGCATGACTTTGTGCTGTATTTCAGACTGCAGGTCGTCCAGTGAGAGATCAATGGCTTAACAATGAGCCATACATGTAAACCTTATACACTTCTCCACGTCACAGTGGTTGAGTGGCAACATGTCTGACCACGGTGTTAAAGGACCGAGGTTCAAGCCACACTGCCAACAGTTGTGTTTATCACGGCAGCAACTATAATATACAGTCTTGGGTACAGTCTGCATACCCTTACTGAAGTGCCTGGGTCAACTCAGCATTCTACCTCCACGGAACAGTAAAATGAGTATCAGCTTACAGGCTGATAATAATAATAAATGGCCTCAGGCCTGAGGGTGGATGCAGATGTAAAGGTAAAGGTAAAGGCCTCCCATACTCATTACCGAGCACTGGGTCCGGAGCTGATCCCTGTGTACAGGCAGTCAGCCCACAGATGACTATAAGTCATCCACCCGGCGGCAGGCTGCCATTACTTTCCGCCAGGTCTGTGGTTACCTTCCCAGCCAAGAGCATCACCGCCCCTTGGCCGGTACCAAGTTACACTGCTTGGTGACAGAGACACATAGATGTGAACAACTTGTCCAAGGTTGTTACACAACTTTTGCCCCACGACCTGTTAATCGCAAGTCCAACGCTCTACCCGTTGCGCCACCGCAACACCTGCAGATATGGGTGGTAGCAGCCTTTACTGGCGGACTCACAGACCAACTCAGTTGGCTTGGTCTGAGGGTTGTCGGCCAACCAGCGCTCAGTCTGCATTCATCAAATAAACCGGGTGAATTTTCGCAATGCCTATGGTTACGACGACAGCATTAAAAACATTATTGTGATATTATCATCATCATCATGATCATGCAGAAAGATAGACATACCAAACAGCCGACAGACAGTGAGAGTTGTGCTGGTGACGATTGGGGTCTGCTTGCCAGATAAACGATAACTTCGTCGCCTCACTAACACATCCGACCTACAAGTTCAACCATGATGTGAATCGCATGTATGAGTATATGCGTTTGTCACTCTATCTGTCTGTTTATGTGGTTACCAGTGTACTTGTATGTCTGTCTGTCTGTATGTCCGTGACTCTTATAGTACCTATCTCTGGCTCATAGTTGCACATGTGATGCACGTCAGCTGAATAGAACAGAATCATGGTCAGTCTGTAAATACAGCTGAACAAATGGCAACGCACCATGGTATGAAACCCACTCAGTTACAGCAACTCAACCAGATGGATTTCTTTGTCCCAGCATTAACATGGATGCTTTCTCTAACTCGTCGGCCTGCTGTGACCCTGACCTTTGACCTCCAGAATCTAATCAGGTCATCAGTAGGGGCCAGTGAATATTCTGTGTAAGTTTCATCGTGACTGCTCAAGCTGTTCATGAGGTATCATGGTAACAAGATCTGTCCGGACAAATGAACGAACAAACGAGGTGGACAGACGGCCCTAGAACATAATGTCTTCGTCGACAAGCAGCACGTTTAGAAAATGATATCAATAAGTAGTATTTCCAGCAAACAGCCTTTCATTACTTTGACACATCTGGTTGTACCAAAGAAAGGGCAAAATTATGCCCAAAAGTTCTCCTTTGGGGACCAATCCAAACGCACAATAATTAACAAAAAGAACGCCATTTAATGAAAAACCAAAAGCAGCAGTACTTCTAGTAAACATATCTGAAATGGAAGCAAACAGATCAGCTTGATATGGTCTAATGAACGCCGTCCATCACATACCCAAGGCACCTACACTAAGAACTGCAGAATTACGCCATTATGTTCATGCATAATTTTACACAAAATTGTCCATCTTCCAGGACAGAGCTTGGTAATTAATAGATTTCAACATGTCAACATTATCTAACAAATTTGCTGCCTCTGCTAGTGATTTTCAGGGACTTTGTCCGTATTTTAATGGCAATGCTATGCTTGTCGATCATCAAAGCCTCACGTGTTGTGAAGGTTTCTGTGTGAGACATACACAGATTTGCAGAGAAGTGTGCAGCTGAACCAGAAGAAGAAAAATTATGCAACAATATACCAGTAATCGACCATTAACTGAATAAATATCAGATAAAAAAACAGCACAAAATTTACATGTTACAAGCAAAAGTTGCCAGCATATTTTTACGCACATGGAATTCTGGAGTCTCTCACAAAAACCAGCTGACTGCACGAGTTGCTAGTGAAGTACCATAAAGATTTACTTACTTCCTTTGTGGTGATGGAGCATCACCAGTCCGTTCATCGACGAAGTCGGCGCGAAGTTCATCAGGAACGTCTTCGTCGCTGTCGGAGTCACGGCTGTAACGTCTCTCGTTACCAATCACCTGCATCAGCACCAGCACATCACCCTCACTGACATCAATGTAAAATGTAAAATCAATGTAAAATTCCCAGGTCAGAGCCAGGTCAGTCGTGTTTACATTTTCTCTCTCTTTTTGCTGATTTTTGTCTAGTTTCAGTAGTGTCATTGTTATAATCTTCATACCAACTAATGTGTAAAGTCCTACTGCATTGTTTGTTGGTTGAGAATTGCCTTTAGCTTAACGTTTTGGTGGTCATTTCGCCGTTTTAATAACTGCTTGTTTT
>Ga0209780_1000557_pt1 | contig 20454 bp, 20 predicted proteins | sample WorMetexBAHAMAS2_FD_187384 | JGI IMG/M metagenome (GOLD analysis project Ga0209780, IMG submission 187384) | Marine gutless worms symbiont microbial communities from Max Planck institute for Marine Microbiology, Germany - Inanidrilus exumae... | ecosystem: Host-associated > Annelida > Digestive...
CCATGGACACCTCCTGCGAAAAGATGGTTGTCCATGAGATTCAAACGAGTGGCTATTCGATTGTCAAAGAACTATGTTATCGATGTTGTGGCACTTCGTGCTGTTATCGATGTGCTGTCATTTGTCAGGTATCACCTAGAAGAGTCCGAAGGTTCTGGCCATCCTGGAGCATCATGGCAGCGCTCAACTTCATCAGGGCCGCCGCATCCGGAATCATTTCCATTGTAAACGATTGCGAGTTCTGCAGGGCCTCCCGGACGGGTTGGGGAAAGGCCATAACGCGATCGTCTCCCGAGTGAATGGTCCCCAATACATAGTTGGGCGCTACTCCGCGGTGTTTGATGGACCACAGAATCCCCTGTTGTCCGCTAACCGCATCGGCAGGTGGTTCGGCGGAGTCTTTCGGAGAATCCGAAGTTCGCCCCGGGGGTTCCTGCTCGATGATTTCAGCAGGTGCATCCGATCCCGGCGTGTCGGAAAAGTGCCAGATGCCCTGTTCATCTTTCCATTGGTAGATGGACGGTCCGGCATCGGCATGGAAAGGCACCCAGCAGAGAGCAAATACGATCAGCAGTCCCGCAAGGGCTCTTTTTAACCTTAACCTGTGGTATTTACTTCTTTTGGTAATGGGCCATGTAGTTGACATGAACATTGCCACCTATCGAATACCGCCGCAGAAACGGATTATAGTGTAAGCCGATGATGTCCCGGAGGGTGAATCCTGAGTGGTCGGCCCAACCATCGAGTTCGGACGGTTTAATAAATTTTCTATAGGTATGGGTGCCTTTGGGAACCAGTCCCAATATGTACTCGGCGCCCACAATGGCGAAGAACCACGATTTCAAATTCCGGTTCAAGGTCGCGAAGACAGCGGCCCCGCCATCCCGGGCCAATTCCCCACACGCCTGAACGACGGCTCCCGGATCCGGGACATGTTCCAGAAGTTCCATACAGACCACCAGATCGAATCGGTCTGCAGCGTTTCGGGCCATCTCTTCAACGGTGGATTGACGGTAGTCAATGCTTAAGCCGGAGAGGTCAGCATGATTTCGGGCGACGGAGAGGGCCGAGCTGCTAATATCGATTCCGGTGACCACCGCCCCGGCAGCGGCCATGGCTTCGGATAGAATTCCCCCGCCGCATCCGACGTCGATGACCTGCGTGCCGCTCAGCCCCTTGCATCGGTCGATGAAGTCCAACCGCAGGCCATTGATGTCATGGAGAGCCTTTAATTTCCCGTTCGGATCCCACCAGTGCCGACTGAGGGCACTAAATTTTCGGATTTCTGACGCGTCTATATTTGGTATTGGTTCTGCCATCGGCTGGACGAAAGCTAGGCAATGTTCTGGGTGAACCGGACATTGCCGCTTGATCTAATAAACATTCATGCCGTGTTAGATTGAGCGCTATTCTCGGTCCAAAATGTATCAGAAATTCCTCAGGAATCAAAATTATGACCGACTTTACTGAAGCTACGACACACAGATGACGCCGTTGACTTTCAGGGGCCAGGAGCCGTATAATAATCCGATTTTTCTAATACTTGATGAGCGGTGATTGGGTAGCGACACTTTGCGAGGAGGGGAAATGAAGCGAATCTGGGCGACGGCGATGCTGCTGTTTTTTATGACGACTGCGGGCTGTCAGATGAGCACTGCGAAAAAGGTATATTATGTGATGTTCGACAAGACCCCGAAAATTTTCGATACGCAGGTTTATGCAATGGGAGTAGTGATCGGAGACATCGCTGCCCAGGAAGCCGGAGCCAATAATGTGTATCGGGTGACCGTGTCGATCCGTACCGAGCATACCGAGAAAATGCAGGACAATCTCGTGGCGTTTGTGAAAAACGGGCATCTGGAATTTGTTCCGATCGGTGTTGTGGGCGATCCATTGCCGTATGAATCAAAAATACTTGGCTTTCGATCGAAGGTCGCTCTGATGGGCTTTAAGTTTTCACACAGTTCGGCGATGCTGCCCAAGGCCGCCTCAGAGAAGGCGAATCGACTGTTCGAAGCGAGCTTGTAATGACCCTATGTAAACACTCATGAGGGATTTTCTCCGCCGAAGCATCAACGGGCGGTTCCATAGGAAACGACACGATCCATGAATCAAACCGGGATACGAGCGGCAGATCTCTACTCTTCAAACTGCTACGGCAACCGACGCAGACACGTCGTTTGGGTTATCCTACTGCTGATGACGGTGACCGTGGCAGGCTGCTCGCCACGGAAGATGATGATCCGTGAACTGACGCAAGCGGTTGACGACGCTCTTCCGGCCATGGAAACAGATAGCGATCTGGACCTGGTGGAAAAAGCGTTGCCGGGTCAGATTAAATTGTTGGAGACACTTCTGGTTAGCGATCCTCATAATGACCAGCTGAGGGTGTTGCTTTCCAGGTTCTACGGCCTGTATGCTTTCGGTTTCGTCGAAGCCCGATTGGAAGAGGGTGAATTTCTGGGCACCATGTCCAGGGAATCGATTTCAACTCTCAGAGAATCGCTAAAGCGATACTATCAAAAGGGGGCGGAATACGCCCGGCAGGTGCTCGAAGAGCGTCACCCGGCGTGCATAAAAGGACTAAAGCGATCCAAGGCGTCGCCCGCCTGTTTTGCGGAGACAGATCTAAGGGACGTTCCGGCCCTGTTCTGGTTCGGATTTAACCTGGGCAATTATGTGAATCAGAGTCGCAGCTCCATCCGAGCCCTGTCCAAGGCGAATCTGGCAAAACTGACGATGCAGCATGTCGTGAAATTGGACCCATCCTACTTCCACGGGGGGGCACATTTGTTCCTGATGAATTACTATTCATCACGTCCCGGGACCATGGGGGGGAACTTACAGAGCGCGGATGAACACCGGAAGGCGCTGGACTCACTGACAGGCGACATATTTCTCCTGACGGATCTCTTCTACGCACGCTACTTTTTGCCCCAGCGCCAGGCGCGTGAAGAATTTGAGCGAACCCTTGATCGTGTTATCCGAGAGGCTCCAACATCCGACTCCTACCCGTTACTGAATGCGGTGGCCGCCAGAAGGGCCGCTATTTATCTGGATGCTGTCGATCGACTATTCGAATGAAAGGATGCCTGAGATGATCTGGAGATATATGACGGTGGCATGCATGGTTCTGCTGACGATGGTCTTAATCTGGCCGGTACATGCGGCCACGGAGATCAAAGTTGCCCTGGTAACGCCTGAAGGAAGTACATGGACCAATACCCTATACCAAATGGCCGACGAGGTGGAGCGGAAGACAGACGGGGAGGTTAAATTTAAAATCTATGCCGGCGGTATCAGCGGGGATGAACTGGATGTCCTTCGAAAAATGCGTGTGAATCGGATTCACGCAGCCGGTTTCTCCGGCGTTGGACTCGGCGTGGTTTTGCCGGAGATCCGTATTCTGGAGGCCCCTTTGATGTTTGAGAACTATGCCGAGGTCGATTTTGTTAAAGAACAATTGAGCGATCGTTTTGCGGCCGGTTTTGAGAAAAAGGGCTTTGTGCTTCTCGGTTTTGCAGAAGCCGGATTTGTCTACTTCTTTTCCAGGTCCCCAATGGACACCATTGATGGCGTTCGTGCAGCAAAAATGTGGGCCTGGAAGGGGGATCCAGTCGCCGAAACATTCCTGAAAAGCTTCGGTATCAAGACGTATCCTCTCCATTTAACCGATGTAAACACCGGCCTGGAAACCGGCATGATCGATTCTTTCTACGCACCGCCGCTGGCGGCCGTTGCATTTCAATGGTACGCGAAAGTCAACAGTATGCTCAACCACCCCATGGTGAACTCTACCGGAGCTCTGCTGATGAAGAAGTCCATTTTCAACAAGCTCTCCCCGGGCAACCAGAAGATCTTACGCGAAGCGGGTGTAAAATACTGTAGTGAGCTTATCCGGCTCAGTCGGCGTGACAACGAGGAAGCCCGGGTCGTATTAGAGGAAGAGGAGATCGACTTCACCCGACCCTCGGCCGATCTTACCGTATTTTTCAAACAGCGGGCGAGTGCCACCTATCAAAAGAACATCCCGAAATTATATTCCCGCGAACTCTTCGATCAGGTACAGAATCTGTTAAAGGAATATCGAAGCCGATAATGAAGGCCCTGGAAAAGATAGACAACGCCATGGCAATGGCCGAGCGCGTTCTGATTATCATCACGTTTAGCCTACTGATCCTGCTGGTGTCAGCCAATATCGTTCTGCGGAATGTTTTTGGGATCTCGTTTCAGGCGGTTCTCGAAGCTGCTCCGGCGCTGGTGATGTGGCTGGCACTGTTGGGCGCCACCCTGGCAATGAAAAGCGACGGGCATATCAAGCTGGAGCTATTTTTAAGATACTTTCCGGACCGCGTTCGTCGATTGGCTCGACGGGCGTCCAGCCTTTTTGGTTTGCTGGTTTCGGGAGGCCTTGGGGTTGCCTCCTTTTCGTTTGTTGCCAGCGAAATCGATATGTTCGGGGCCTGGGGCTATGTGTCGCTCATCTTCCCCATTTTCTTTGCGATCCTGACCTTCCGGTTTCTCAAACGGGTCATCGATCCTGCTCTTCCGAGCCGCAGCGTTCATTTAGATGAGGCATAAAGGTTAACCGATGGACGCCTTTACCTTCCTGATTATTCTCACCCTCTTGTTCGTACTGCTGGAAACTCCGCTATTCACGATTATCGCCGCGCTCTCTATCATCTGTTTTTACTTCTTGGACATGGATTTCATTGCGTTGCAGACGATTCTCATCGAAATGAATCGGCTCGCATCCATGCCGGTGCTCATGGCACTTCCCATGTTCACGCTTGTCGGTGCCCTGCTCACCGAGACGGAAGCCCCCCAGCGGATCATGAATTTCATTCGAGCGATTCTCGGGTGGATGCCGGGCGGGCTGGCCATTGCTGCGCTCTGTTCCTGCGCGTTTTTCACGGCCCTGACGGGCGCCAGCGGTGTTACCATTGTCGCTTTGGGCAGTCTGCTTTACCCGATCCTGCGTCAGCGTCACTACCCGGAGCACTTTACGCTCGGGCTGCTCACCACCGCCGGAAGTCGGGGGCTGATGTTCCCGCCAAGCCTGCCGGTTATTCTATACGGTGTTGTCTCCCAGACAGACATTGCCATGATTTTCAAGGCGGCCCTGGTACCGGGTATCCTGGTTATCGTTATCCTTTCGATTTATGCGGCGCTGCACCCGTATCTGACCGGTTCTGAAGGTGTAAAGGTCGCCACTGTAGAATCGGTCTCCTGGCAACGGATTAAACAAACCTTCCGGGAGGGCATGTGGGATTGGCCGATCATCGTGATTATTCTGGTGGGTGTTTACGGCGGTCTGGTCACCATAGCCGAAGTGGCCGCGCTGGTGCTGGTTTACGTCATTATCGTGGAATGCTTCATTTTAAAGGAAATTCGGTTTTTCAAACAACTTCCCGGAATTCTGATTGAAAGCGCTATACTCACCGGGGCCATTATCGTCATTCTGGCGTTTGCTCTCGGATTTACCGGATATTTAGTCGACGCACAGATTCCCGGCCGTATTCTCCAGTTTCTGACACAGCTCACCGAAAGCCGATACGTGTTCTTGGCCGGTCTCAATCTTTTTCTTCTTGTCGTCGGCTGCATCATGGATATCTTCTCGGCGACGATTATCATCGTCCCCATCATGGTGCCTATCGCGATGACGTATGGGATCGATCCGATTCATCTTTGCGTGATATTTCTGCTTAATCTGGAAATCGGCTATTCGACGCCCCCGGTTGGAATCAACCTATTTATATCGAGTCTGAAGTTTCAAAAACCGATTACCGTGCTGTATCGGTCATCTCTGCCGTATCTTGTTCTCCTGCTGGTGGCCCTTGTGCTAATTACCTATGTTCCGGTGATTAGTCTCTTCTGGGTCCGCTAGTAAAATTCGGTATTGGCCGAATTTTACCACCATTTTTAGTTTATCGGTTTCTATGGTAAAATTCGGTTGGTTCCGAATTTTACAGATTGATCGTGTTGGGATCATGAATTAACTTCCTTTCATCGATAGTGAGAATACCCTTTACCGCGGGCCATTTGGGAACTCCAAACGTCCGACCGACATCTTCGGGAGGGACGTCCGAAAGGGAGGTAGATCATGAAAGATTCAAGCAGCTTGCATCAAAAGGTACAGGAACATTGTAACTGTTTTTCAACCACCGATCCCCTCAAGGAAATGTCGGTGGTGAAAAATGATACGGATGCCGGAGAGGCCGCCATTAAATGGCTGGCCCTTGCAGCCCTTCACGGTATTAACCAGAATGCGAAAAGGATTTCTATCCAACGGACAGAGGGTGGAAATGTGGAGGTGGTGGCCACATATCGTGAGACGGAACTGCCGTCCCCGGGGCCGGACGTGGGTCAGAAGATCATCGAGGCCGTCCGGGAAATCACCCACCTGGAGGGGACAAAGGGTAAAACCGACCTTGCATTGGGGATTCGTGACAGCAGCTTCGATCTTAAAGTGAAGATCAAATCAGACAATGAAGGGCAGATCGTCACGTTGAAATTTCCGGATTGAAGTGCGTCTTGGATGGCACAAACAGAGAGGATGCTACAGTAAATCCATGATCGTCATTACTCGCAAGATCCTAAAAAACACCGGGTCCTGTATTCTGATGCTGGCCGTTCTATTCATTCTTCCTCCTATTTGCTCCGCGGAGTTTTACAGGTATACGGATAAGGACGGAAGGATGGTGTTCGTCGATAACATCAGCAAAATCCCACCGGCATATCTGGACCAGATCCGAACCTATAGAGAACAAAACGATAACCTTCCGGAAGAGACAAAAGCCATTCAAATTGAGCGCAACCGACAGGAAGAGGCAGTTCATCGGGAACAGAACCTTATCGAGGAAAACACCCCTATAGATCAGAGACCACCGGAAACCATCCAAACCAACATCGTCATCGACGGCAACAAGATCCTCGTTCCGGTCACCATTGGACACGATGGGATTGAAACCGAAGCGATGCTGGTATTGGACACCGGCGCCACAATTATCGCTTTGCACCGTGAAGTTGCCGACCAGCTCGAAATAAGGGATGCCAAGAAGGCCAGGTTCCGAGTGGTCGGTGGCAACACTATTGAGACCGACGTGGTCCAATTGTCTTACGTGAAGGTCGGACCTCATGTTAAACAGAACCTTCACGCGGGCATTATTGATCACCAGGGGGTGGCGGTTTCCCATAACGGACTGCTCGGCATGAATTTTTTAAGAGGATTGGCGTACAGCATCGATTTTGATAATCAGGTCCTCAAATGGCACTAGGGGTATTTCGCATCCTGCGAAATACGTTTGAATAATTAGAACTCGCTCACCCAACTCTTTCTCGGGGATAGCTGTACCAAAACCCGAAGTAGCAGATATCGAAACAGTCTCAATCATATAAGCTCTGCATCCCACATTTCCCTCGAATCTCGAATAACGCGGGCCATGGAAGTCTCCGGCTGGCCCAACGGGTGAAATCTTTTCAGATCTGATAAGAAGGCTCACATCGATCCGAGGCCATGGCCCGTAAAGCACTCCATTCCCGAGAATCTCTCTACCGATTTTTTAAGCCTTCCCCTGAAAAGATTTCATGCCATATCCCGGGAGAAATCACTTGACAATACCCCGGTCAACTCATAGGTTGTGTTCTTTCGAGTATATACTCATAAAGGAGGACGTATGGTTCGCCCCCAGAAAAATCGCATTGTCGCGTTCAATCCGGATGTCAGCTATTTTAAGCCCCGGGGGATCCCCATGGTGGAATTGGAGGAGGTTTGCCTGACCGTCGATGAATGCGAATCTATCCGTCTGGCTGATTTGTTGAACATGTCCCACGAGGAAGCCGGACATCGTATGGGCGTCTCCCGCGCAACGTTTGGCAGGATCGTTCAGCGGGCCAGAAAGACGGTTGCCGACGCTTTGATCAACGGCAAGGCCATCAATATCGAAGGGGGAAACTATCGCATGGTGGGTGATAAACGGACGTTTCTGTGCCAGGGCTGCAGCAACACATGGGAAGCGCCTTTTGGCACGGGCCGACCGGAAGAATGCCCCTCTTGTGGCAGTGGTGATTTCTACCGTTTGCCGATGCATGAAGAACAGACCTAAACAGAGCATTATCTAATCGAATCACAGGAGTTCACAAATGACAGAATGCAGCAGCGGAAATTGCGGAGCATCCGCAAACACAGGAGCCATGGACGAGCAAGATGCTGCGGTTCAGGATTCACTGGGCCGTATTAAGCACAAATTCATCGTAATGAGCGGGAAGGGGGGTGTCGGGAAAACCAGCACATCTGTGAACCTGGCAATGGCCCTGGCGAATCAGAACTGCCAGGTCGGCATCATGGACGTGGATCTGCATGGTCCGGATGTACCGCGAATGCTCGGTTTGACGGGGATGCTCGACTTGAGCAAGAATCGGAAGCTCAACCCAATGCGTTATTCGGATCACCTTGGGGCCGTATCCATCGAATCTCTTTCTCCCAGCAAGGATGATGCCATCATCTGGCGGGGTCCAGTGAAATACTCGGCAATTCGCCAGTTCATTGGAGATGTGGAATGGGGTCAGCTCGACTTTCTAATTATCGATTCACCGCCAGGGACGGGGGATGAGCCGCTAACCGTAGCCCAGACCATATCCGACGCGAAAGCCATTATCGTCACCACGCCTCAGGAAGTCTCCCTTGCCGATGTGCGGAAATCGATCAACTTCTGCAAGACCGTGAAAATGGAGATTTTTGGCCTCATCGAAAACATGAGCGGATTTGCATGCCCCCACTGCGGAGAGGCCTTGGAACTGTTCGGCAGCGGCGGTGGCGAGAAAACCGCCGAGGCTATGGGCGTTCCGTTTCTAGGGCGGATTCCGTTTGACACGCGTCTGGTATCTTGTGGGGACGCCGGCATGTCGTTCCGGGACACCCATGCCGATTCAACGGTCAGCAAGTCCTTTGACGAGATTGCCCAGGCGATGGCAAAACTGATTTAATCCGGACACCCATTTAATTTCGGGTCTATAACTTATTTTAAGGCTGTTGAAATCGGCCATTCCATCACCCCCTGTGCAACCGGGTAGATGGGTAACACCTATCATAGCGCCATGGAGGTGATCTATGGCGTGGAAGATGGTGTTACCCATGTCTCCGAACAACCGTTACCTATCTCCCTAGTCTATACACCCCATCAAGGGGGAGGGCATTATTTTCTCCCTCCCTTGGCGGGAGGGAGCCAGAGGGAGGGGGTATGATCGGCATATTCCTTATTTTTGTTCATAGGCCCGTTTAATTTTCAGATCAATCCGGAAAGTGCATGCAACATCAGGGTTGGACGGGCGGCTTCAAACACTCCCCCTCTTTGCGGTAGTCCATCACCACACTCTTGAGTTGGGCTTTCCGGTCCAGGCCGACAATCGATTTCATGGTGATTTCCTGGTCTTGATAACATGCACCTTATTGTCTATACAGGGAACGCACTAACCCGAACATTGCATGAAATCCTTTCAAAAGATGCGAATTCAGATTGGTGCAATGCCCGGGCTAAGGGAACAGCCGCATGTGAGTACCAAAACCGGCATTCCCCGTCAACCGACTGCTAAAGATGCAACATTCGGTAGAACGTACCATCACCCGATCCAGAGGAGATATGAGCACCAACGCTGATCTATCCGTCACTATCGGTGGCATGGCCATGATCAATCCGGTGATGACGGCTTCGGGAACCTTCGGATACGCACGTGAATTTGATCCACTGTTTGATCTCAACCGGCTCGGCGGGATCGTAGTGAAAGGGTTGTCCCTGGAGCCGACGCCCGGTAATCCCCCGCCTCGGATCGTCGAAACCTCCTGCGGCATGCTCAATGCCATCGGTCTGGAGAACGTCGGCATTGAAGCTTTCATCAAAGATAAACTGCCGTTTCTGTCACGGCTTCAGCCGCCTGTGGTCGCAAATATATACGGCAAGACGATCGAGGAATATGCCGAGCTGGCCGCCCGGATCGATGGAGAGACGGCCATTGCCGGTGTGGAGGTGAACATTTCCTGCCCGAACGTCAAAGCCGGCGGCGTGGCCTTCGGGGTGGACCCCATCGCCGCCCATGACGTGGTTCGGGCGGTTCGACAGCGGTTTTCCAGGACCGTTATTGTCAAGCTTTCTCCAAACGTGACAGATATCACCGCCATCGCCCGGAGCGTGGAAGAGGCCGGCGCAGACGGGCTGTCTCTGATCAACACCATTACCGGGATGGCCATCGATATTGACTCTCGCAAGCCCAAACTGGCGAACACCACCGGGGGCCTGTCCGGTCCGGCGATTAAACCGGTGGCGGTGAGAATGGTCTGGCAAGTGGCCCAAACGGCCGGAATACCGGTCATCGGTATCGGCGGGATCCAAACGGCCGAAGACGCCATTGAATTTTTTATTGCCGGTGCTTCCGCTATACAGGTCGGAACGGCCAACTTTGTGAACCCGCGGGCCACCATGGATGTCCTCGATGGCATTGAGGCGTATCTTCAGCGGCACAACATCCCCCGCGTCGCCGATCTTGTGGGAACCATACAAGTAAAAACCCGTGACGCATAACCTGCGTCACGGGTTTTTACCGAGTTTCATAAAATCGCGTAGCGATTGTGATGCCCGGAGACTACACCAAGGCCCAAATAGAAGGGCCGGTGCAGTGCCCGGTCCTACCGGGATCAACTCCCCGAAATATCCTATTTCTTTTTATTCAAGCGGCAACGCCGCTGTTACTAAAATCGTAACACGATTTTAGACTACTGCCCTGACTGGATTCTCCTTCAAGTATTCCAGGCGATTCAATCCGTTAATATAAGCTTTTGCACTGGCGGTAATAATGTCCGGATCGGAGCCCCGGCCCAGGGCAATCAGACCGTTTTCTTTGAGTCGTACGGTGACTTCGCCCTGGGCGTCGGTCCCACCGGTCAACGCACTTACCGTGAAGCGCAGGAGTTCGGACTCGGTGCCGGCCAGTTTGGCAATGGTATTAAATGTGGCATCGATCGGCCCGTTGCCGTAATTGGCTCCCTGAACCGAGCGGTCGTGGACGGACAGCTTGACGCTGGCCATGGGCAGCACCGTGTTGCCGCTGGTCACGTGGAGATACTCCAGCTTGAAAATGTCGGGAGTTCGGAGAATACCCTCGGTGACGATCACTTCCAGATCTTCATCGACAATCTGCTTTTTCTTGTCCGCCAGTTCCTTGAACTTGTCAAACACCAGGTTCAGCTCTTCATCGGAGAGATCATATCCCATGTCCTGCAGGCGGGCACGCAATGCATGCCTTCCCGAGTGTTTTCCCAGGACCAGTTTCGTAGAGCTGAGGCCGACGTTTTCCGGCTTCATGATTTCGTAGGTCATGGGATTTTTCAGCATCCCGTCCTGATGGATTCCGGCTTCATGAGCGAATGCATTGGCGCCGACAACGGCCTTGTTGGGTTGAACGATGATACCGGAGATCATGCTGACCAGCCGACTGGAGGGGTAAATCAACTTGGTGTTGATGCCGGTGGACATCGGCAGATAGTTCGGTCGGGTGTTGATGGCCATTACTACCTCTTCCAAAGAGGTATTCCCGGCGCGTTCTCCAATTCCGTTGATCGTCACCTCTACCTGGCGAGCGCCGGCCTGTACCGCGGCGAGAGTATTGGCCGTGGCCAGTCCCAGATCGTTATGACAGTGGACACTGAGAATTGCCTTGCCGATGTTGGGTACGTGCTCCCGAACATAGTGCACCATATCCGCGAATTCATTGGGTACCGCATATCCGACGGTATCCGGCAGATTCACGGTGGTCGCACCCGACTCGATGGCCACCTCGAAGACTTTACAGAGAAAATCCCAGTCGCTTCTGGATCCGTCTTCTGCCGAGAACTCCACGTTATCTGTCAGCGATTTCGCGTACCGGACCGCCTCTACGGTGGCGGCCAGTACCTCTTCCCGATTCATACCGAGTTTGTGCTTCATGTGGATTTCGGAAGTGGCAATGAAGGTATGGATGCGGGGTTTGGCCGCATGTTGAACCGATCCCCAGGCTTTATCGATGTCCTCTTTGGAGGCCCGGGCAAGCCCGGCTACCTCCGCTTGGGTGATTTTTTCAGCGATCCGGGATACGGCCTCAAAATCGCCCTCGGATGCCGCCGGGAAGCCGGCTTCAATGACATCGACGCCCAGTTTCTCCAACTGAACGGCGAGGCGCAGCTTCTCCGCGGTATTCATGCTGGCTCCTGGAGACTGTTCTCCGTCTCTTAACGTGGTGTCGAATACGATTATACGATCACTCATTTTTCTTCTCCCATATTATTGGTGTGTCCCGACCGGTCCATCCAGGAGAGTGTTTGCGCCAATATGGGTGATTCCAGTAAACGCTGGAATCCGGCCAAGCACTCTGAATGCCGGCCTCCGCCGGCCTGACGGAAGAAACACCTCATTCCCTGGAAAATTTCAGCGGCGAAGCCGCATTTCATAAAATCGCCTCGTGATTTTATTTGAGCATTTGCCGCAGGGCGGGTGACGGCCCTGCGGCATTTTTCCATCCTGTGGGTCTCATCTGATGTCCTCCGATGATCCATCTTTATCGTTGTGTCGTGCCAGTCTGTACTGGAAACTGTCGGCCAGGGCCTGCCAGCTGGCTTCGATAATGTCTGTGGAGACGCCGATGGTGCTCCATATGCTGTCCCGGTCCCGGGACTCGATATACACGCGGACTTTGGACGCGGTGGCGGAACGTCCGTCCATCACACGTACTTTAAAGTCCACCAGGCGCATGTCATCAAGATCCGGATAGAAGTTGTCCAAGGCCTTCCGGAGGGCGTTGTCGAGTGCGCTAACCGGCCCCCGGCCTTCGGCGGCGGTGATTTCCCCCCGATCTCCAACAGTAATTTTGATCGTGGCGTGGGCACTGCAGGGTTGGTCTCGATCCTTTTCAATGACCACGCGGAACGATTCCAAATCAAAATACGGCCGAAACTGATCGGTGAACTTCTCCATCAAAATGGCCAGTGACCCCTCTGCCACGTCATACTGGTAGCCTTCCTGCTCCAGACGCTTAATCTCTTCGACAATCTTTCGGCTGTCATAGCCGTTGCGATTCAAATCAATGCCCAACTCTTTGGCTTTATACTCCACATTGCTCTTGCCGGCGAGATCCGATACCAGAATCCGCCGGCGGTTTCCGACGATTTCCGGGACCATGTGCTCGTACGCACGGGGAGTTTTCATGACCGCATTCACATGGATGCCGCCTTTATGGGCAAAGGCACTTTTCCCGACAAACGGACGGGACTTAAGGGGAACGATGTTGGCGGTCTCGCTTACGAACCGGGAAAGCGCCCGCAACTTGGCCAGGTTTTCGTCGGACATGCACGGGTAGTTCATTTTAGTGGCCAGAACCGGAATGACCGAAATGAGATCCGCGTTCCCGCAGCGTTCCCCATATCCGTTGATCGTGCCCTGAACCATCGTGGCGCCGGCCCTGACCGAGGTGATGGAGTTGGCCACCGCCAGACCGCTATCGTTGTGGCAGTGGATCCCAATGGGTACCGCTGTGCCGTTGTGGGCTTTGACAAATTCGATGATCTCCCGGGTGGCCGACTCGATGTCGAACGGGAGGGTACCGCCATTGGTGTCGCACAGCACCAGTGTGTCGGCGCCGGCTTCAAGGGCCGCTGCAATGGTTTTCAGGGCGTAATCACGGTTTTGATGATAACCGTCGAAGAAGTGCTCCGCATCGTAAATGATCTCTCGGCCTTCCTCCTTCAGAAATGCCACGCTGTCCCGGATCATGGCCAGATTCTCTTCCAGGGTATTGTTCATGATCTGCTCGACATGCAGGTCCCATGTTTTTCCGAACAGGGTGACCACCGGTGTCTCGGCTTCCAGCAGGGCAATCAGATTCTGATCATCACCAGGTGCGATCCCCGGTCGCCGGGTAGCTCCAAAGGCAGCCAAACGGGCGTTTTTCAGAGACAATCCCTTGGCCAGTTCGAAAAACTGGCGATCCCTGGGATTGGAGCCGGGCCAGCCGCCCTCGATATAGTGAATACCGATGTCGTCCAGACGTTGGGCGATTTTCACTTTTTCTTCTGCGGTGAAGTTGACGTCTTCACCCTGGGTACCATCTCTCAGGGTCGTGTCGTAAAGCTGGATCGGTTCCATGTTCCCATCCTCTCGGGAAAGATTACGTATTGGGAATGTCCTTGCTTTGGTCGAATGTCGATCCGAAGGACCACTCCCGATGATGCCTACCGATGAAAATTAAGCTTGATGGTGTAACACTATCGCCGGTTTTCGGGCCTCAGTGACCGCACAGCTGCTCCGGCGCGCCACATTTCCGATTCCCGGATCTCCTTGAGTTCGACTTCGAGTTTTTCCCTGTAGTCCGGGGCGCTGTTGACATCGAGCACCCGTTGGGTCTCGATGCCGCTGATGACACTCTGGTAAAGGTCCTCGAAGACAGGTTCTACCGCTTTTCGAAATTTCGGTGCCCAATCCAGAGCACCACGCTGGGCGGTGGTGCTGCAGCTGGCAAACATCCAGTCCATGCCGTTCTGTGCGACCAGCCGAATGAGACTCTGGGTAAGCTCTTCAACGGTTTCGTTGAATGCCTCGCTGGGACTGTGGCCGTTTTTACGCAGAATGTTGTATTGGGCTTCCATGACCCCTGCCAGACAGCCCATCAGGACGCCACGTTCTCCGGTCAGATCGCTATGGACCTCTTTTTCGAACGTGGTCGGAAACAGATAACCGGAGCCGATGGCAATTCCCAACGCGAGGGTCCGCTCTCTGGCCCTTCCGGTAGCATCCTGGTGAATGGCGAAGCTCGAATTAATACCACTGCCGTCGAGAAAATTGGTTCGCACGGTCCGGCCCGATCCTTTTGGTGCGACCAGGATGACATCGACATTGTCCGGCGGTACTATTTCGGTCTGGTCCTTGTAAACGATGGAGAACCCGTGAGAAAAGTAAAGGGCATCACCGTCGTTCAAACACTCCCGGATCTGCGGCCAGGTGGCGACCTGACCGGCATCCGACAGCAGAAACTGGATCACCGTCCCCTTTGTGGCGGCTTCGATCAGGGGAAACAGAGTTTTTCCGGGAACGAATCCGTCGTCAACCGCTTTATCCCAGGATGCGCCCCCTTCACGCTGACCCACGATGACGTTAATGCCGTTATCCCTTAAATTCAATGCCTGGCCCGGGCCTTGGACCCCATAGCCAAGAATGGCCACAGTTTCGTCCTTGAGTACGTCCCGCGCCTGCTCAAGGGAGAATTCCTCAGAGGTAATCACCTCTTCCACTACTCCACCAAAATCGATTTTTGCCATGTTGCTCCTCTTTCATTGGTAGCGGTCTGTCTCCAGACCATTTATTGCACGTGCTTCATAAAATCGCCGCGCGATTTTATTTTGGTTCCCGGAACAGGGCGAGCGTTCCGGAGCGGGCTATTTTTTTGATGCCCATGGGTTTTAGCAGATTGATCAGAGCTTCCAGTTTCTCTTCCGTTCCGGTAACTTCTACAATGTAATGCTCCTGGCCCACGTCGATTACCTTGCAGCGGAAGATATCCACAATTCGAAGAATTTCTGCTCGGTGCTCGGGTTTTGCCCGGACACAGATCAAGGCCATTTCGCGTTGTACGGATTGCTTACCGGTCAAATCCCTTAGTTTGACAACGTTGATCAACTTGCGGAGCTGCTTCATGATTTGTTCGATAGCAGGTTCATCCGCCTTTGTGGTCACCGTGATACGGGATACCTTTGGTTCGATGGTTTCAGCCACGCACAGGCTTTCAATATTGTACCCCCGCCCTGCAAAAAGACCCGCCACCCGGCAAAGCACTCCCGGCTCATTGTCCACCAGCATCGTCAAGACATGTCTATCGTCTTCCAACACGATTCTTTCCCCTCTCTTCGTCATCTTGTACTAAGGAACGTCATCCCTCCGAAAAAAGTCACCGAATAACTCAGCAGTCGAGGAGTTTAGTGCACCAACGCTTGTCATTCCGGACTTGATCCGGAATCCAGATCTTTTGAAAGGGCCTTATCTGGATGCCGGCCGGAGCCTGTCCCTGCGCAGGCAGGGGCCAGCATGACGGAAGAAACACCCCGTTCCCTGAAATAATTAGACCAGAAGCATTTCCGTTATAGGCGCTCCGGCCGGTACCATCGGGTATACACACTCTTCCTTTTCCACCACAAAGTCCATGACGGCCGTCTTGGGCGAGGCCAGTCCCACTTTCAGTACGTCTTCCACCTCCTCAGGCTTGGTGGCCCGGAGGCCGAGCGCACCGAAGGCATCCGCCAGTTTGACGAAATCCGGGGCGTACTCCATGGATGTACAGGCATAGCGCCTGTCGTAGAACAACTCCTGCCACTGCCTGACCATTCCCAGATACCCATTGTTGAGAATGACAATCTTCACCGGGAGGTTGTATTGCATCGCCGTGGCCAACTCTTGAATGTTCATTTGAATGCTGCCGTCCCCGGCAATATCAACTACCAATCCGTCGGGACGGGCCATCTGGGCGCCGATGGCGGCCGGCAGTCCAAAGCCCATGCAGCCGAGGCCACCGGAGGTGATGAAGTGGCCGGGATTGTCGAAATGGTAGAACTGGGCGGCCCACATCTGGTTTTGGCCCACCTCCGTGGTGATGATCGCCTGTCCCCGGGTCATTTCATACAGTTTTTCGATGACAAACTGCGGTTTGATGGTCTCCTTTTGATCGTAGGCCATTCGGGACTCTTGTCTCCAGGCTTCAATCTGCTCGAACCACGGTCCCCGTTTTTCTTCGAGCCCCTTGAAGTCTTCTTCCTTGATCAGGAGATTCATCTTTTCCAACGTGTATCGGCAGTCGCCGACCACCGGCAGTGAAACCGGGATGTTCTTGCGGATGGAGGTCGGGTCGATGTCGATATGTACGATTTTGGCCTGAGCCGCGAAAGCGTCGGTTTTACCGGTTACCCGATCATCGAACCGGACCCCTATGGCGATCAGCAGATCGCATTTGCTGGTCGACATGTTGGCCCGGTAGGTTCCGTGCATTCCGATCATCCCCAGCCATAAGGGATCTGTCCCCGGAAAGGCGCCCAATCCCATGAGGGATGTCGTCACCGGTATTTGAAGGCGACGGGCAAATTCGGTCAATGCTTCTTCACCTTTGGAGAGAATGACGCCGCCGCCGGCAAATATGACCGGACGTTTGGCCTTTTGAAGGAGTTTTACAACCTTTTTGATTTGCTTCTCGTAGGGACGATAGGTTGGGTTGTAGGAGCGAAGGTTGAGGTCTTTGATCGGCTTGTAGTCGATTACCGTGTTGCCGACATCTTTCGGAATGTCTACGAGGACCGGTCCGGGACGCCCTGAACGGGCTATGTGAAATGCCTCTTTGACGGTGCGGGCCAGATCCTCTGCATCCTTTACAAGATAATTGTGTTTGGTGCAGGGCCGTGTGATCCCCACAATATCCACTTCCTGGAACGCATCATTGCCGATGAGCGCTGTCGGGACCTGGCCGGTAAGGATGACAATCGGAATGGAGTCCATGTAAGCCGAAGCAATGCCGGTGACGGTATTGGTGGCCCCGGGGCCTGAGGTCACCAGGCAGACACCAACTTTGCCGCTGGCTCGGGCGTAACCGTCGGCCGCGTGTACAGCCCCCTGTTCATGACGCACCAGAACATGCTGGATATCGGTTTTTACCAGCTCGTCATAGATGTCGATCACGGCGCCGCCGGGGTATCCAAAAATGGTATCGACGCCTTCTTCCTGGAGAACTTTCATCAGGACCTTCGCACCAGTGAGTTTCATGGTCTCCCTCGTTTGGTTTCATATGTTCCATGTGTTGGGTAAATCATTGTATGCAATCAACGGAAGAATTATTTGATTCGTTTACGTTGATCCGATTTCGGACAGATGAGTCATCTCAACACTTCCTAAGATCTATGGATTCGGCGGTCTGACAATCGCCCCTTCATCTGCAGACGATACGGTGCGTGCATATCGCGCCATGTAGCCGCTGGCAATCTTTGGCTGCGGCGGCGTCCACCGGGCAAGCCTTTCCTGGATCTCTTCTTCGGAAATGTTTAGCGTAAGTGTTTTTCCCGGGATGTCAATGGTGATCGGGTCTCCATCAACTACGATAGCCAACGGCCCGCCCTGCATGGCCTCCGGAGAAATATGCCCGATAGAGGCCCCGCGGGTACCGCCTGAGAACCTGCCGTCGGTGAGCAGGGCAACTTCACCATTCAGGTCCATGCCCGCAATGGCCGATGTGGGTGTGAGCATTTCTCTCATGCCGGGGCCTCCCATAGGGCCTTCGAAACGGATGACGATCACATCCCCTTTTCGAATCGTCCCATCCATGATGGCCTCGGTTGCCGCTTCTTCCGAATCAAACACCCGGGCCGGGCCCTGATGCTGCAACATCGCTTCATCCACCGCTGTCTGCTTTACCACACAGCCATTCGGTGCCAGGTTGCCATACAGCACCGCCAACCCGCCTTGCTGATGAAAGGGTTCGTCGATTGGCCGAATGACGTCCCGGTCAATCACCCGGGTTATGTTTTCTCCAACCGTTTTACCGGATACGGTTAAACACTCGGTATCGATCAGACCGGCACGGGCGAGTTCCCCCATTACCGCCGCAATGCCTCCGGCCCGGTGGAGATCTTGAACATGAAAGGGGCCGCCGGGGCTCAGGGAACACAAGTGGGGTGTGGCTTCGCTGATCTCGTTGATGCGGCTCAGATCCATATTGAGCCCGGCCTCCTTGGCAATGGCCGTCAGGTGAAGAACGGTATTGCTGGAGCACCCCAAGGCCATATCTACGGTCAAGGCATTGTCAAATGCGTGTTGGGTCAGGATTTTACTGGGTGTCATGTTTTGATGGATCAGTTCGAGAACCTGCATTCCCGCGGCTTTGGCCAGGCGCAGCCGGGCTGACATGACCGCCGGGATGGTTCCGTTGCCCGGCAATCCCATCCCAATGGCTTCCGTGAGACAATTCATCGAGTTGGCCGTGAACATGCCGGCACAAGATCCACAGGTGGGACAGGCAGCGTCCTCGATAGCGGCAAGCTCGGACTCTTGCATCTTTCCGGCCTTTACAGCGCCAACAGATTCAAAGACCGTGATTAAATCAATTTTGCGGGATGCTCCATCTTCCGGTGATATTGCCTCGCCGGCCAGCATCGGCCCTCCGCTGACGACAATGGCGGGAAGGTCCAGTCGGGCAGCTGCCATCAGCATGCCGGGCACAATTTTATCACAGTTGGGAACCAGCACCAGCGCATCAAAGGCATGGCCCAGGGCCATGACCTCAATGCTGTCGGCGATTAACTCCCGGCTCGCCAGAGAATAATGCATACCGATATGATTCATGGCGATACCATCGCAAACACCGATGGTACCGAATTCCAGGGGTGTGCCGCCGGCCATGTAAATCCCAGCCTTGACGGCCTCTACCAGTTGATTCAGATGCGCATGGCCGGGAATCACCGTGCTGGCCGAATTTGCAATGCCGATCAACGGCCGTTGGATCTCCCCGTCGGTATATCCGATGGCTTTCAGGAGACTTCGATGGGGCGCACGCTCGATGCCTTTTTTGATGCTGTCGCTTTTCATGGCTCCTCTTTAAAGTAAAAAACCGTTATCGGCTCTGGGGCTGATAACGGTCTTTGTGTTGTCTGATGAAGATGTACTTAGGCCACTATCAACCCCTGTCCCCGTAGCCTCCAAGAAGGACGACTACGAGGCAAAGAATAAGGTCGAGAATGGCTAAACTTTTCTTCATAAGCGTTTCCAAGCAGTTAAGCCTGCCTAATAGAAGATCGTGAACCCATTGTCAAGATAAAATCGCGTTGCGATTTTATTTAAGAGGGATATTCACCGCCGAGACGTCAGGCTTCGCTCTTCGAGCTACGACCCGGAAGGCAGAGATCGGGGATAGAATCATTATTTTTAGAATCACCGGGAGAGGGATTCTGAAAAAGGACTGCTCATATTATAGAGATTGCCAGAATTCCGTTCCGATTGGAGGGAAGTCGTTCACACGACATATGGCTCAAAAACACCGATGTCATTCCGGCGGAGGAGGCTGTGTCATAATCCGGTCTACCGAACAGAAATGACCATTTTTTATGTCATTCCTGCGGAGGCAGGAATCCAGAAGCCCTTGAATTCTCTGGATTCCGGACCTCATCCCGCCTTGCGGGATGAGGTCCGGAATGACGGCATTTGGTGATTACGACACAGCCTCGGAGGCCGGAATCCAGTAAACAGCAAACCGATTCTGGATGCCTGTCGAAGATCCCGACTTCACAGACTGTGTCATAATTATGTACCAATTACTACTGAATAACCGTATCGATAGGTGATATATAGGTTGTAAAATCAAGGAGAACGATATGGCATTCCGATACGGCCAAGACCGAAAGCAATTGGCCCT
>Ga0209780_1000558_pt1 | contig 20443 bp, 17 predicted proteins | sample WorMetexBAHAMAS2_FD_187384 | JGI IMG/M metagenome (GOLD analysis project Ga0209780, IMG submission 187384) | Marine gutless worms symbiont microbial communities from Max Planck institute for Marine Microbiology, Germany - Inanidrilus exumae... | ecosystem: Host-associated > Annelida > Digestive...
TTATTGTGTAGAAATTTTGTTGTTTTATATAATACCGATTTGTGTTCATTTATTAAACTGTCATTTCTATATTTCCTCATTGTTTAATTCAACTACAAGGCAATCAACCATAGCTACGGAACTAGTGTTCGTAGACTAAAAAGGTCAATGGTTGCACGTGAGTGGTTTCTGCTTACCTTATTTTTAGCCAACCATAGCAGGTTTGCTTGCTGGCGATTTGTCCTGATGGTATTACTGTTGCACACATTAACAAAGGTCCGGTTGCAGTAACACACTTTCCAGCAGTATTATTGGCTGTCATGGTGCGTGACCCACCATCGTCATAACAACGATGCTGAGTTAACCTGCAGTTAAAGTTAACTGAGCTTGATACAACCACACCTAAAAAGTAGAGCTCAGTTAGTACTGAGATGTGTGACCATTCATTCATCTTCGTAGTGAGTTTTGTGATGGAGACTTCAAATTTGATAGGTAGGTTGATGGTAGCAAGTGCTAGCCCACGGATGTCATATCATCCCTCAAAGGGGCATGGTTAGGTCACGCGAACCATTGAATTCTTGGTGGGCAATAACCATATCTCTGGAACGGCTGATTGTCTCAGCAGCTGTTAACTTAGGTGGATGGTCAGTGTGGTAAACTGGTGACCGTCGTCGGTCACAAGTTTATTACCTTCACCGTCGACATCTGTGTACAGAATGGTGGGTGCGTCATGCGGGTCTGTCAGCGGCAGCTGAGACTTTTAGGCGACAGAGTGAATATCATAATTGTCACCAAAATTATGAAAAAATGTCAAGTCATGATATCCTGGCGGGTTTCAGTCATTTGACTGTGGGACTTTTTACAATGGGTCACTTTATCTTTCGCTAAAACTGTAGTCTAAAACCAAGCTTAATCTGAATGGCTAAAACCTGGTTTTAGACCGAGTTTAGATTAAGCGAAAGATAAAGTGATTTGGCTTTAGACTAAGGTCTTAACTCTTAGAGATTAGTGATAATTGCCTATCTAAAAAATTCTAAATACATTAGGACGGTTTGGCTTGAGACTGGATTGCTCAGATTTAAGTTTGGTTTAAGACCAAACTTTGGTCAAACTTTAGTTTATGCGGTAAGTTTGGTTTTAGACTTTGGTCCTAGACCAAACTTTAGCGTTACTTCACGTTTTGCATTAATTAGGTCTTAAACCGGACTTTTGGTCTTAGACTAAGGTTTTAGACTTTGGTTTTAGCGAACGATAAAGTGACCCAGTGTGTTTCAGTAATTAGAAATAGTTATGACTCTGTGGCTATGTCAACGGTCACTAACCTGGCCACACAGGTGTGATTTGTATCAAGGGTGTTACAAGTCATTGGCAGACATAGCTGAGTGCTCAAACATGAATGAATGAATGAATGAAAATGCGAGGATTTTAAGTGCGTTTGAAAACCGACTGAGAGCCGGCTTTGTCTAACACACTATGTAAACAAATCAAGCCGTTGAGCGAAAGCCGTTGAGCGAACAGGACAGTATGCAAGGGGCGTTTGATGTTTGAATAATTATTTCGTATTCTTTGCCAGTACTGGCATCAGAGAACCAGTGTAGAAGGAGCAGCACCCCTTTCCTGTGCATGGTGGATGTAGGAAGGATGAGATTATTGGGCGATTTATTTAGTTTGGGTTAGTTTTTTTGAGTCCCTTCAGTCCTTTGACACCATTTATTGCATCTGACCAATAAAAACGTGCCACTTATCCCCATGGCTCTTCTTGCAGAACTGAGGGGGACCATCTAACCCAAGTTCATGTGAAAAGTGCTGATTAAAATGGAGCTGTTGTTGGTGTTGTATATTCAGGGCAGTGATTCAGGAAGCAGTAGTCCTATTTGCGTAGAACGCAAGCAACACAGTGGCGGTCGCCATCGGAAACAGAAAACGCCAAAGTCAGAGACAAGTTCTGACCCGGCGACGCCAGTTGCTAGTGACTCGCCACTTGTCGAGGATGCTTCGTCGTCCGTAGCAACATCGTCTGCTGCTGCGTCTCCCGATCGTATGCCGACGTCAACCAGGACCCGGAAAAACAAAGAGAAATATCAGGTTGAACACCACGTTAAGTCATGCAATTACTGAACGAAAAGGTGGCCAGGGTTGAGGTTAATATATCGCTGGCTTTCCTTCACTGGGTAGGGATAGCTCACCACCTCTGACCATTTGTCTCTGATGTAGCCATATTTGTGCTGAAAGGGGACGTTAAGCTCAAACTAACCAACTGACTGTTACTGCTGCTCTGCTGTTGTTGCTGGGCTTTGTTTTCGAATGGCATATTTGTTCACGTTCACTCCAGACGAGGATGTGTTCTTTAAAGAGCGACCTTTGCAACTGCTGAAGCTGTATTTTTTGTGGCGGAATTCACTTACCCACTGGCAGATCTTGCATGGTTTCCATTGAAGTGTTCGCCTGTTATGAGATGCAGCAGGCAGTTTCTACGTTAGCTGTCTGACAGAAAGAATAAACGTCCCATAAGTAAGTAAGTAAGTATATTTGTACACAACACAAAAAAGCAACAGTCACTATGCGCTGCAGCCCTAGACAAACAAAAGTGTCTTTAAAAGTCTCTTAAGCTGTACAAGTGAGATGTCTCTGGCACGTAATGTAACAGGCAGAGAGTTCCAGAGACACGGTCCAGCGACGGAAAAACTCCTGGCTCCGAGACACGGAGCCAGAGTGCAGATGAGAAACTCATCTGGTTTCGTTTACTTTTTGGCTCAGTATGGGCAAATTGTCTAATTGTCAATACACAACCAGTTGGTTGCCATACGAGCTCTTCTGTGCACTCGAGGTTAATTTTAGCAGTCAGCGACTCTGTCCTCAGACTTGAGGGTACTTTACAAATATTATTTGGTCACATCGCATGCACTCATGAGCCATGCAAGAACGGCTGAACCAGTTGAGATGCCAATCACAGTGCAGACTTGGGTGGGCCCAAGGAACCTTGTATTAAATGGGGGCCAAGACCCCCAGGAAGGGGCGATTTGGGGGTTGTCCCCCATATTGAAAAGCAGTGGGAGTCAGTGCTGCACCACTTTACACTGCGAAAAATCAGTAACGGCAACAGTGAGACTGCGGGCGGCCAGCTGCAATGCTCTAGACTGATCGGTGCCACACTACATTGTACCCCCGTGAAGAATCCGCCCCTGAAATGCAGCCTTCCGTCAAAATGCTTTAACTACTTGTTATTATTATCACAATTATTACCCACGCCAGCATAGCCACTGGCGTGGGTAGGGCGTTCAGTCACGTCTGTCTGTCTGTCTGTCTGTTTGTCTACGCTGTAAAAGGAAAACGGCTTGAGCTATAATCACCAAACTTGGTACACATATACTCTATAGCAGTCACTCGACATGCAATGACCCAAAGGTCAAGGTCACACGGTTACAAAGACCATCACAGTCGCAGGATTGCTGTGTGACGCGTGCTGCTATGGCCGTGTGCTGCTGCTGGCGTGGGTCTGCATGTCAATTCAACTGTCTATGTTTTCTATAATTACTGTTATTATGGGCCCGCCTAATGGGCCAGAGATGGACCAGTATTGTTTTACTCGCTGGTGTCTGTCGACATCGTCTGTTGTCGTCTGTAACACTGCCGGTGGGCGGGCCGGCCGGGTGCGTGGGCGGTCGGCGGGCCAGTACGGTTACGTCCCATTAGGGCGACACCTTGTTACTGTTATTATTAAACATATAACATGTTCCTTTTCTCACTTCCTGAAGTGTTTGGCAAAACTGGTTACTGTAAACAGCAGGTTTTTCTCTCTATAGCATTGAACTGGAAAAGTCTGAGCAGTTTTCGTCAAGAAATGTGTTGTTCTTGTTTGATTTCTAGACTGCACAAGCTAAAGTGAACCGCCACACATCAATTGGTCTGCGCAGCCTACGACTGCGGCTGCGATCACGCAAACGTTGTCACGCGAAGCTGAACTGTACGCCGTCACCGCAAGGTAATTGACGTCTGAAGTGTTTCTGTCTTCCGCTGTTGTCTTTTGATGGTTTTCGTAAGTTGATCATTGATACCCTATTGAGCAACTACACCAAAAAATTTTGTAAACATTGCTTCAATTTACCTGCCTCAACTGCAGTACGTTACTACTTAAAGATTTTCCTAGACATTTGATACACTTGGACAGTTTTAAAACGTACTTTTCAGTCGTCTTTGGGCATTGAAAGCCAGCTCTGTTTACTGCTGTTGAGAGCCTACAAACGCATGTATTTCATTTTCACTGTGTGGCGATTTATTAGCTCAGTACATGCTATCGTGTGTCTGTCTGTCCGTCCATCTCTCTGTCACAAGTCGAAGTCCTAACAAAGCAGTTAAACATAGGATCATGCAAACAAAGGTGCACAATAGCCAAGGGCCTCTAGTTTTCTGATACCAAAGATCTTGGAGAAATTCCAGTGGGATCACCCTGCTTGGTTGTTGTTTTACTTGTTAGCAGAATAACTTGGAAAAGTTCAAATTTTTCGAAATAGGTATCTCACAGAAGAGTTGATTAAATTTTTGGAAGTGATAGGTTGGGGTTAGAGTTGAGTTGAGGCCTACTTACTTACATAGTGTTCAGTGGTAAAACATTGCCAGTTTCAGTCTGGCATGGCAGAGCTAAGCACGCTACTGAATGCTGTCTAGTTGTTAGCCGACTCTTCAGAGTCGACCTAATAAAGCCAGTCTCAAATGTCCGTCCATCCACGACAGTATGCAGTATGACCCAATCCAACGTCAAGGTCACGGTCATGAGTTCTTGAAAGTCGGGAATCCTTCTATTTTCAACAGCTGTTTTCTCCGCCATTTACAGTGGGAGTTGGCAACTGACCATGGATTCTTAAACTATGGCACAATATCTGAATTTTATCGGGCCGGATTTTTAAACTTTTTTTGTGTCACGTTTCTTTAAACTGGGCAGAAACGTTAGTTGTGAAGAGTCGACAGTCAGTCTCATACGGGGTTCATTTATTATTAGTTATAGTAAGTAAACTTGTGTTAGTTGTTTGTTTCTTTAATTTTCTTTCTGTACTTGTTCCAAACGTTTGCATTTTTTCAGGACAGATGATAACTTTTATCAAACCATGACGGTTTTTGCGCCTGTCCATGAATAAGATACATACATGATAATAGTCCAGTTGTCAGTGATTTTGATAGCCTCGAGTCTAGTGACGTGACGAATGTGGTTTTTCCCTCTTGATTGGATTTCGGTTAGATTTTTTATAAAGAATTCGATATCGATTTGATTTCGATTATTTGCCCCAATATTCGAAGTTGAAGATATAAACTCTACTGCACTCGGCGTGATTAGATTTGCTGAGATATAAACTCATCCACGCTCGGTGTGATCGGACTTTCGGGGGTGTAAAACCCATTCTGTGACCTCCTGCAGCGATGATCGCCGGTCCCTCTAGGGTGATACGGTATCAGAATCGAGTCACGCTTGCTCCGAAAAATTGCGATATCGATTCCATTCGATTTTCCTAAAAGAATCGCAATCTTGATCTCAATAAGTGTCACATCACCAGCCTTGACAATACAGAATCCTAGTTATGAGGATGTTGAATGAAACCTTCACGGCACTGATTGAATCAGTATTGTGTGGCATGGTGTTACTTTGTTGTTCTTAGTTGCCAAGAAGTCGGTCTCCACAAGAACAAGGTCAAAATTGTCTGCAGCTGCGATGGATATGTTGCGGTATTTTCATCAGCAGGTGTTGCTAACGACCTCCCTGGAAGGCGAGTATATAAAACACCTGTTTCCAGTGGATATTAAGCAGTTCTTTGACACTGTTGGAAGGTTGTCTAGTCTGCAGATCTCTGCTGCACACAGTCCGAAGGTTCACTTTCGAGAGATGTCATGGGGAAGGGGTACCCCCTTTCCGCCTTATTCTCCTCCCTTGTCCATTCACTTCCTCATATTTTGCTCTTTTTTACTTTTTTCTTTTTCCTTTTCTCATTCACTTTACCTATTTTTCTACTTTTGTCCACCCCTTCCCTTTCTACCAGAATCGTCCCACTCCGTTTCCAGGCTGGAGGTCATAGGTAGTGACCGAACCTGGGTATAGTTTGTTCCGTTCATTTTTAGGTCGACTTCTCCGAGTCGACCTAATAACATTAGTGGGTCTCAAATGTCCGTCCGTCCATCCGTCCACAAAAAGTTTCTTCGATTTCAATGAAATTTGGTATGTAGGTAGAGGTCGACGAGTGATGCATGACGGTATGCAGTATGACCCGATCCAAGGTCAAGGTCACGAGCCCATGAAAGTCGGAAATTCGACCATTTTCAAGGGCTATTTTCTTCCCCATTTATAATGGGGCTGGCAAATAACCACGGATTCTTAAATTAGGGGGCAATACCTAAAAATTAACCAGTCGGAATTTTGATTTTTGTCTTAGTTTTTGTGTCATGTGACTTTGAAGTCGGCAGTAAGTAGGAGTCGACCGTCAGTCCCGTATGGGGCTGATTTATGTGTTATCTGTATTGCTTAGTTAAGATTTATTCTGCTGGTGTTTTGTTGTGTTTGGTTTAGTTCAGTCTTGTGGTGCAATAGCTGTCCTGTCTTCCGCTGTTGTAGGCGCTAGCGTAATAATTTAGATGAGCCACTCGTTCCCTTTCCCTTTTGGGTGGCTGCTGAACAAAATTGCGACCAGGGTTGAGGTTATATATATCGCTGGCCTTCCTTCACTGGGTAGGCATAGCTCTGCACCCCTGACCTTTTGTCTCTGATATAGCCATATTTGTGCTGAAAAGGGACATTGAAGTGCAACTAACTAACTTTTGGGAGCTGTGTCTCAAGCTGGAGTAACTCGGGAAGGCTAGGCTGGTTATTTGAAACTGAATGAAGCAGCGGCTGGTTTTTCAGTTGACACAGTTGGATAGTCAGTAGTTTCAAAACAGATCTAACAGCTTTACAAATTGAGTCTAACTAAATATTTTTTGCTAGAGTGTTAAGACCACCAGAACTATAAAAACGTGTTTGTAGTTGACATTTCAAACCAGTCTTTACGTGGCTGTCTGGTCAGCAAATGCAATATGCAATATTAGTTGGTTGAGTAGGAGTAGGCTTAGCCGTTACAATTGTAATACATAGATTGACAGTGACCTCATTTCTTCATTTTTATCGATGCCAGCTGTTCTGGCCGCCGTGATGTAGGGCAAGTTAATGTAAACATGATTTTGCAGCACTTACAGTCAGATCGCTGAGATGGTGATAGCATTAAGCTTTTCTTAAACTTATTGATTTAATTTTATTTAAATAACGTGACAGATCTTCGCCACTCAAACCAGTTAACTTCTCAAAATACAACTTTCCCTACAACATCGTAAATTACTGTCACGTCATTTCATCCTATCTATGTGCTAAGGTGGCTAGTTTGTTTTACAGGTTACAACAGCACAGAAGCCTTCAATGATCGTCGACTTGTTGACCTTGCGCGACTTGTTCCATTTGGACCTTCCAGTACCCAGAACGTGTCACAGGAAGACTCCAGTTTGCCGGTGTTGAATACGGCACTGTGTCTGCCAGATACACCGACAACCACTGATGACGGGGCTTCAGTGGCTGATGAGGCTGCGGCTGATAAGGAGTCGATGCTTGTCGACTTGACACTTGGAGTATCCGTGCCGGTCACTCTGGCCGCTGGGCTTACATTGACAACAGAGACAGTGACTGAAGCCGAGCCAGTGTTGCCAAAGTTGGAGACACCAGTTGACCGTCTGCACGGCATCCCACCTTCAGGAGTGACTCCCGAGGCATTGCATGCTCTAGAAACATTGCTGGGTATAGTGAGCTTTATATTTGGTTTTGTGGCATTTGTTCATGATCACTCCTACATTGGTTTCTTAGGAAGATAAACTACATGAGACATTTTGACATTATTTTGCATAACTTGTTTGCTCTTCTGCCTTTTTTCAGCAACCATGCAGGTGCATTTTTTCTTTTTTTCTGCTGTTAATAGTGTTGTTAACCACTGTAGTTATATGCTGTATCTTTGAAAGGTTTTTTTCTGACTCCAAGGTGCTGTGGCAATGCTTTTATTTTATTATTGTAACTTTTATTAATTGTTAACTGTCTGCTCTTTATTTTCACAACTTGCGTTGCTGTAATTTTCTTTTAACAGCATTGTTTTTCTTTTTTTCTCCGAATACTTTTTAAAATATTTGTGATGGTCCTTCTTCTACACTGTCACTCTTTACTGAGTTATTACTAATGAAGCTTCAGATGCTCTCAGAGTTTTTTTACATCTTTGTGTTGGAGTTTCTAATGATACTTTCTCTTTGTTTGTGTGCACACCTGTAGTTTATCAATTATATTCATTTGTACAGAGTCATTCAGGTGTCAGTATCTGCGCATGCTGCAAGTCATGGCCACCTCACAATATCGTGATCATATTTTGGCTGAGATAAAACAACAGTCTGTGAGTTCAGTTTTAATCTATTACACTTTTGTCATTTTTTAGTTTAATTGGCTTTTTAGGTCGACTCTTCGACAGAGTCGACTTAATAAGGCCGGTCACAAATGTTCATACGTAAGTACGTGCGTACGTACATTCGTCCACAAAAAGTTTCTTCGATTTCAGTGAAATTTGGCATTTAGGTATAGGTCGATGAGTGATGCATGATGGTGCATGCAATATGACCCGATCCATGGTCAAAGTCACGAGCCCTTCAAAGTTGGAAATCCGTCCATTTTCAAAAGCTATCTCCTCCGCCATTTACAATGGGAGCTGGCGACTGACCACGGATTCTTAAACTAGGGCACAAATTTAAATTTGATCAGGCCGGATTTATGATATTCGACCTAGTTTTTATTTTTTTGTGTCACGTGACTTTAAGTTAGCAGAAACGTCAGTTGCGAAGAGTCGACCATCAGTCCCGTACGGGCTAATTTTTCTGGAATAACTTCATGTTGGTTGGGTCCTCAACAGAGAACATTTAGAGCCAGTCTGCATCGGTCGGCCGGCTGAAAGTAGCTCAAAATATTGATGCCGACTGGGGAACATCATCCAGTAGATCTTAGCCATTATAGTTTCACCATCTTCTAACTACTCACGGAAGACATATGTCTGGTTTGCTGTATGCTGGCTGGGTGACACTAGTGCTGTTGTTTAGAATAAAGTGTAAAATTATAAAGGATGCAGCTAGCTTACCCAAGTTCATGTTGAATGGCTGTGCACACAAATCAAACCAGCTGATTATTACTGGCCCGCCTAATGGGCCAGTATCATTTTGCACGCTGTCGTCGTCGTCTGTAATGCTGCCGGCAAGCGGGCCAGACAGCTGCCGGGCGCGTGGATGGTCGGTGTACTGGCGGCCGGGCATTCGGGCAGCCGACACTGCAGTACGATTGCACGATGTCCCGTTAGGGCGACGCCTTGTTTAGAATTCGCTAAGCCCAGTCAGATACTTTAAGAATACTTGTGTGTAGTAGCGCAGAAACTTGTTCATAGATGTTGTGATGTAACGTCGACTGTATGACTGATATGATATAGGATAGTCAGGATCAGCTGAGGAGACAGGTATCTGAGCTGGAAAAGCAGATCACTGGCTTGCTGGATGATGGGGTCAATAAACTGCGTCATCGTCTTTCTGAGGTAATGATTATGACCACTATTGTACACTGCTACTTACATTCAAAGTTTAAAAAGTTAACATAAAATATGTTGTGCTGGTAAAAATTGGTAGAAACTCGAATGATGATATGTCTGTGTGTCTGACAGCTGGATGCACCATGCAGCACAGCAGCACAGTTTCTTGTTCATGCAAACAACATTGTGAGTCGACACAGATATCTTCGATCGTGCGCAACTTCACTCTACAATGCCATGCTTTCGGTAAGTGCTGCGACTTACTGTATGTTATTATCCACACAAGCCGATAGGCAAGGTGTGGATATATCGGTTACTGTTTGTTTTTTTTGTAATTTTGTGTGTGTGTGTGTGTGTACGGTTGAGGATTTCTCTGCCGAGGATACAGCTAGCACAGTGGTTTATCGATGTCCTGGACAGAGAATCTCACATTTTCGCCCAGAAACCCAAAATCGGACAAATCGGCCAGTGCGCAGGCCACGCATGCCAGCCCAGATGCTGGACAGCTGGCTTGCAGGCCACGCGGGCGTGGCCCGTGCGCTGGCCGATTTGTCCAGCACACTGGCTGCGCATAGGATCGGCATGTATGGATATAAGGCCATCACCAAAGATGAACGTACTTGTTTACTTTTCAACAACAGTTTGTCACATGTTGTGTAACCATAACGTGGCAGCAGCATCAACAGTTCCCATCTACAATCATTTTCGATGTTTAATGCCATTCTCACATTAACATTGATGAACTGTTCAATTTCCCTACAACAGTGACAACCATTGTATGAACAATATACAGTGCAACCTGTTGTTAGCCATCACACACAGAACTGGACTATTTTGTTGGAGTAGACTTTTACTGCCACTTGCCGTTGCTGATGGCCACTATCACATTTGAAGTACAGAGAAGATGCTAGTGTTCTCAATGATGTTTCCTGTACCTTCTCTTTACTGTAAATTGTTGTTTACTTACCTAACATAAATATCATAGACTTTATCCAAAAATATCAGTTTGTGTAATAGGTTATAAATTTTGATGGTGCAGTATGTCCTGAGTTGTGTTGAAAGCGCCATTGAATCTAGGCAAGTCAACAGTTCCAGTGGCATCACTTCTGTCTCAGCCTGCCGTATCACCTTATATTAAATTCTCAATCCTGGCTTTCACAACTCAGATAATACCCTGAAATATAATATTTTCTGCTTTTTTATTTCAAATAAAATAATTTACCCATTATAGACATGATATTACCAATTTGTATGGAAAGTATCACTAAAACCCAAGCCGTCAGCTGTTGATAATTGTCAGCCGGTTATTTTTAGCATTATACGCTGCATTCAGCAGATGATATGAATTTACTGTTATTTGCGATTGTCTTTCAGGATGCTGAGGCCACTGATGTTGCATCACAGTCGATGGGAACCACAGGGATGGTTTCCCAGTTCCATCCTCGAGGCACACCTCCAAACCATACAGTCTCTCCAGAACGGAAACATGCAACCAATTTAGCCGTCGATAGTTTGTTATTTTCGTCACCGGACTCGCTGGAGCGATGTATTTTTTTGAATGATCTCAGCGGCATTGCAAGCCCGACTACTAGCAGTGCATGTGTAACACCGCCCAGAATTGACAGCGTGACGCCATTAAGTGAAGACGCATCGTGCAAGTCGGCAACACGAGATGTCATTACTGATGTGCAAGAAACACCATTGTCTGTCCGTAGTGGGAGAAAACGGAAGCATAAGAAGTGGCGGTCGCACCGATCTGCATTACCTCGTTCCCCTCTTGTTGAATCGGACATAAACTCATATAGCAGTGGCTCAGTTGCAGCACATACTGAAGGATGCCCAAATGGTGTTGCAGTTAAGATGGAGCCAAAAATGCCAAAATTGTTGCCAGAGCCGCGAGTCCGGTACAATCCAGACACACCACTCCGTATTTCAATCCATCTTCCTTTGAGTGGATTGTCAAATGCGGCAGAAGACGGAGTAGTTGGTGAGAATGTTGAGGGATCGGCGATTGTACATCATTCTGGTGATGACCTCCCGGCATGTTTAGCTGGTTGTAGCACTGCTATTGATTCAGCGATGCCTGTGGATCTGACTAGTCGCGCTTCTGTCCAGATGCCGTTTCCCAGCTCAGCATCCTCGGCTGCTGATGTGAGACACTTTGTCGGAAGTATTTCCTCATGTGTTCCCTCAGCAGGTCCTGTGTACTCGCCAGTTAGCAGTATATCCAGTCGGTCAACACCTGATGGTCAGCAAGAGGACCTCAGCCATTTTAGGCAAGAAATACCACAGCAATCCATTGGAAAGATGGCTTCATTCCTCAACCGATTCAGCGGAACTCCTGCCGAATCTTTACTGTTTTCGCCATCCCGGTCTTTCTGGACGCACTCGTTTGCCGAAAAGCTTGCGGACTTCAACCAAAATGGATTTGTGGCTGGACATAGTCTTGCAGCGCCAGTGCTGTCCCCTGTAACTGCCAGTGATCGGCATGCTACTGAAGTTAACTGTCAGAGGAATGTGGATAACTCGTTCCATCCTAGTCATATACCAATGCTTAAATCTGTGGCGATCGACAGGCCAAATAGTAGTACAAGACATTATGCAGAGCCTCGGGACTGTGTGGCTGTAAGACCAACGATAGTTGCAGACAGAGGAATAAACAGAGTTGTTAATTTGGACCTTTCGTATGATGGAGAATGCAGTAATTATAATGTCGACACAAAAACGCCATCGCTCTTGTCTAATGGTGAAGCTCGCTCGTCAACAGAAGCTGTCAATTTGATGGACATTGTCGGTCATCCTGCCGAAGTCTTACCTGGTATAGTTTGTTTGTTGGACTTTAACTTTTAGATGAGCATACAGAAGTACAAGCATAGAATAACAACATTAATCAGCTTATTATATGTGCTAAAATATGAGAATTGGTAGCTTGTGATGGTGTGCTTTGCATTTTCACAAAATGGTACACCCTTATGCATGTAACTAAACTGTGGTCTTTTTATAGTATTTGTAAGATAGTGTATTACCTCACCTCGATTTTTTGAGATTACAGCGTTAGTTTAGCCATATAATATTTGAAAGTCTGACGGTACAATAAACGAAAATAAATTTGCACTGGGAAGTCTTGTATGATACGCAGTCCTTGAAGGCAATTCTTTACAAATCAGGACAAATTGGACCAAATTCTTCAGGCTAATTGTTTTTACCATTATTTTTTTTAATGGATAGTCAGTCCCGTTACCTGTTACCTTTTAAGCATATGTTATACATTCATTGTCTTATTTCCACCAGCTGCATTTTAATTTAATGGCTGCTTTTCAAGTCGGTTTGAGATAGCCAGTTGCTTCTTAGTCCTCTTTCTCTACTTGTTTGGAAGAGAACCTTTGCGAGTAAATTGGCGTGGTTTGTTGGTAGCGCCCACAGTGGTAGAACGTCGGTCTTCGGCCAACGAACTTTCCCTGTCCTGCGCTCGACCTGCAGCTGACGGATGACCACTTATGTGTGTAAACCGTTTGCTACAGGTCAGCCAACTAGGCCAACTCAGCCTTTCATCCTTTCCAGGTCGATAAATGAGTAGTAAGCTGTAACCAGATGTCTGTTACCTCGCATGGGTGGCACCGTTTGGTTAATGCTTACGGGGTGAAGGCCTGGTGTGGTTGATCGGAGCAGTGGTGCATATGTTAGCTGCAGCATTGCACTGCAGCACCATTGGCTCTTGCCAATCAATTGCCACTTCCGAGATTGTAAAGTGCACTATTCTGGTTTACCATGTAAGTAGCGCTATATAAGTATCTGGCCTTTACCTTTAAGGGCTGTATGTCCTTCCTGTCCTCTGACCCAGGAGACTCAAGACACACACCCTAACCAGGCAAAATCATTTACTAGCCACATCCATTCTGTGTCCATCACCAGACTCCGGAGGGAAGAAGTGCTGTTTCCTTTATGTCAGCTTACCGTCACCACTGTGTGGATGAAAATGTTTGTTCCATTGCAGGTTACATTGAGAACATGGTGTCTCCAAACACGGCACGCTGGCAGCAGCAGATCAACAGTAGTTTTGAGGTGCTAGTCAGCGGTGCATTGTCTCCACATTCAGCCGACGGTCATCAGCTGATGGATTGTTCAGACTGGCGATATGCAGTGGACGACCTGCGTGGCATCTGTCCGACGGTGGACAACCTACGGAGAAAGGACTGGTCGCTACGACACCTGGAGCAGAGGAGCGACTCGCGTGACTCCGGTCTAGAGAGTGATGCGGCGGCCGATCGTCATCATGTCTGTCACATCAAGAGGCCGCAAGTCAGACGCTGTGGCGAAGATCGGCGATCACCGCTTGCAGCATTCCGCCTTCAAAACAGTGAACCATTCATGGCAAACTTGCTTGGGATGGATGCCATTGCTGAGTCTGACTGTCCTTCACAGCTCCGTGGCTCGATGGACACCGAGAATTATCGTCTGTGTGGTGTTCTCGGCAAAAAAAAATTACACACGGCGTTGACAATGCGACAGTACGGCAGAGTGGATGAACTGACAAATGGCTTCACGAGCTATTCGTATACCCCAGACAACAGTGGAACAGCCATCTTCCAACAGTGTTCTTCGGTTTCTCCTCGTCGTGAGGTTTACAGGCCATGTAGGTCACAATCCAAATGCTTCACTAGGTGACTAACCATAAAATGTGTTGTACAGAATGGGCCAATAGTTTACACACTCACACACACACACACGCGCGCTTAGTCAATCTCAGAGTATATACATGTGGCAGTATTTTAAGACAACCGTTTTATTCTGTGCCAAATGTGTACACTTCTAACAATGTTTGTGCACATCTCAAGTAATGAGTTGCTATAACATTGCTCAAAGACGTGACAGGCCAAACTATGCATGCATGCACACTCTAGACTATTTCCTCAGGTAAACCTCTGTTGACTGATTCTTTCTCTGTTTATTATTGTGACGGACCAAAACATTTTTTGTATTCTGTGTAACACGGTCTACCATGATTTTCTTGGGTGACCTGTCTATCTGTTTCCATTTTCTCCATCATTGTACAGCATTTGATCCAGTCATTGTTATTACTATATGTCAGTTGTTCAAGCCATTTCAATTTTCCCTTAGTCACATAACTAACCAGTTGCTTTTTCCAACATTTCTGTTACCTGAGGACATTTCTTCCTTTCTTTCAAGAGGAGACCCATATGGTGGTACCCATCTGAGTCTGCTCTTTTCAGTTTGTTCTAACTTCAGTAGTAGGAACTTTGACTTTATCTCCCATTTCACTTTTATCGGCTCAGTCTCAGTGCCATATGTCAGACGATTATTTGCTCCTGGTACATGTACTTTGTTTAAAGGAAATCCTTTTCCTGTGAATGCAGGTGGCTACTTGTAGCATCTTTTCTACACTGATATAACCCTTGCCATTGGCGCAGAATCACGTACTTCATTGGTATCCAGCATTTCACCTAAGTTGCACAAATTTATTGCCTTTTCTAGCCATGCCAGTTTCAGTATTCAGTCACTGCTATTTGCAGTTTGCATGCTTTTTACAATTTAATTCACCCCAAAAGTCGTGTTTATCAGTGAATGAGGTGATCATTGCCGATACATATTGATCTACTGCATGCCTTGGTGAGCTTCTTATTCACCCAAATTTCCAGTGTCTGCATGTAATCGCGCACATTTCCATATGCACCAACCTGTTAACATTTGCTCGCGAATTTCTGAGAAATAATTTTTTTGGAAACAAAAAGCACCGGCAAATTTTTTTGACCGCGAATTAGTTTTGTCATTTTACAATTTTTATGTCGATACTGCCACGAACTGTGTTTTCATTTTGTCGAGCATAAACCAGCTCGTTAGCAAGTGATCTCCAACTCAGGCTTTCTGTCTTATGATATTGACTGCAGTATATGTGTAGGTGGTTATGCATATGCATTATGCATGCCGTTGTTTAACTCTGCGCTGTTGTATATTTATTGTGCTACAAGAAGTGAGTTACGATGTATTTTTATTTTTAAAACTATTTTTTGCATAATCTTTAGGTGGAATATTGTCATTGTTAGTTTTGAATGATGACAACCTACGTGTCATTGTGCAGAGAAAATGCCTACTAGTAATTAAGCTGCTATTAGATCAGGTCAGACTTAGCCCAATATGATTTCACTGGGCTGGACTATCCAATAGGCAAGGTAGGCATGTAACTAGGGCCCCGTAGAGTCTGGGGCCACTAAGGAGCCAAATGGGGTCCATCATTAACGTTAAAAAGTTGCTGTTTAATAAAGTATTAAGACCGGCGACTTATGACATGCCATCATGTAAGAAGTAAGTGCATTTATGGTTTCAGTACCACATCATAGCACGGTCGGATCTGTCATTACCGAAATATAAGACAACTGGGAGGAGCATCAAAAACCGTGGTGCGTCTGGCTCCCAAAGAACTCCTTCTAGCACAGTGGTTGAACGAGTGGTAGGAAACACTTCAGGAAGTGGACACAGATTCTTATGTCCGGATGTTACATTATGAACATGTTTTCTTGTGAGGAGCATATAATTCTGTGGTGTACTAATTCACAGCAAACTATTGCCAGTGGAGTGCCTTCAATTTCTTTCTTGATATATGTCAGCCTATCTGATCCTTGCATAGTTCTGAAGCAGATGTGTCCAGTTAACTTTGCTATGCCTTTCCTTTCGGAGATTCTGTTATTGTGGAACATTTTGTGGTATGTCATATTAATGACTGTTCCATTTTTCTAAAAGGCAACAATTTTATGATTCTATGTGCATTTGTCATCCTCTAGATTTGGCTATTTGCAAAAATAAACCAGTTAAATATAATTGAAACAAAAAGAAGCTTGTTAATTTATGCATAATAAAATTAGAAAGACGGTAACACAAAATAAACAAAACAGTACCTGATTTCTTACATACTTAAATACGTCTGCTTTTATGCACATTCACAGGTGGTTTGGTAAATGCACATCTGAGCATCATTCAAGCTTCTGTAATCAATTTCATTAGGTAAGAGGTGATTCGGATTGCTGTGATTTTGAGTGCCTCGATCACTGTGTATTTTCCGTGAAATTCTGGGTGTTTAGCGAGAACAGCAGTCGAAATTATTAAAACAGTTTTAGCAATATTCAGGGTGACCACTAGGCTGACAAACCGAGAAAAGTCTGGGGAAAAGTTCAGAATTAGAGACAGATCGGGTTATAAAGTCATAGTTTCGACGGCCAGTATTAAAATAGATCTATACAGTGCTGTAAGTCGGGCGAATTGGAGATGCTATAATATTGTCAAATAACTCTGGTCTTTTCTCACAAGTGGTTGGGAAAGTGAGAAATGTGCCCTGTATGTTAGGTGGTCACCCTGAATATTCTGCTGGCCGGTGTCTGCTTCATATTCAGTCACACTTGTCGCTCTCGGCTACTTTGTAAATGGTTACATACATATAAACCGATTTGCTCAAACGACGTTTACTGTATGAATTAGCAGCATACATTTTCAGGCTATTTTCAGAGCTTTGCTATTGACACGCATATTTTCTCCGTCTGTTTGTGTATATTGTCACAGTTGTAGACTTTGCTGCTGTTTTTCGTTTGCCAACTGATGATGTTTGGGTAGGCGTAAACTCCGGAGAGATGGGGGACAGATCCCCAAACATATTACATGGGTGGATTTACGGACGTTTCCCGGAAAGTCACTTTCACGGAAAGACACTGTAACGGCAATGGAGTCGTCTTTCGTGGCAGCGTCTGCGCCGACAACGGAGAACTAACAGCAGTTGTACCAGAATACGTAAAATGCACGCATGCAAACGCCGACGTGCTACGATAATTGTTAAGAGGTCGAAAAAAATAAATTGTTGTGATGTATTTACAATCCGTCGGTCGCTGGACGGTGGACCAGCTCGCGGCCGCCATGATGGTCGATGTTATGCCAACGCCGCCACGACAGACCACTCTCGGTCGCTGTGATAGTGCCGTTCTGGGAAACCTCTTTCCGGGAAAGTGACTTTCCGGGAAACCTCCGTAAACCCGTGGGGTATACCCGTAGGGAAACATCCCATTGGCTAGTGTACCATGACTTTGATCAGATCATCAATATTCTAACATTCATCACTCGTCAGTAGGCCTATAAACCGCGCTTTGTTTTCTTCTGTATCATCAAGATGATGACAGCTTTTGGGCTTATACCGCATGAAGAACGTTAGGCGGCCTGGTCTCGTGACCTGGTTGGAACACCGTCCCCCTGTGTTATCAACATGTTGACCTCACTGAGTGCTTGTGCTGGTTATAACAACATGACGATGGTGTGTCTCTTACCGCGTGACACTATGTCAGTTCCATACATAGTTAAAAGTTCATTTCATTGAAGTGTTATTGTCTGCCCAAACGCAGCCGACCGAGTGTTCCACTAAAGTAGTATCTAGTATGTGATTTCAGTCGCTGTCGCCAGTCAGTCATTATTATTGCAGTGTACCGCGACCCGTTGCTTCTCCTGTTTATGTGTAGACTTCTTAAATGTTTTATAAACCGCCTCCGTTCGTAGTCGCCCCGTACGGGCTCCAGGAGGTAATGCGCCCTGATTCATTTGTTGATGTTCCACACCGGAGGTCATAGGAAGCGACCAAACCATGCGGCAGTTTTTGGGTTCCTTTATTTTGTTACGGATGCATGTTTGCTTTTGTTGCGTTCGATTTTGTTTTTCAGTACTAAGCCAGGAGATAGGCTGGAAAGAACGTCTCCAAAATAATCTATTTTGTATCGGGTGGAATGTAAAACTTTGGTGCTGTCCAGACTGCCAGCGCTGAGGTCAGCGAAGTCAGAAAATCGTGAAATTACCTTCCAGTGAAGCAACGATGACTTCGCTGCGGGTAGCAGAAACATCTTTGCTGAGTGCTAAAAATAGACGTTGTTTGTTTACGTTTGTTTTGCGAACTTGCGAATATGACTGAACATTTGGTTATCGACGGTGAGAAAAATGAAAATAATCTATATATAATAATCAGACTGTGAATCTTTCACGCGCGTGACTTACGTGGACGGACGGGCGGCAGGCGGCGAGCGAGACCGGCTGCGGGCCGGAATAGAGGGCTCGGACGGCGGCGGGCAAGCCAAAATCGCGATGTCACGCCAGCGGCGTGGCTTACGAGGGTGGACGGGCTGGTACAAGCATTCACACTGAGTTAAAAGGTGTTTGATTAGTTAACTTCTTTCTTGTTTTTGTTTACGTCAATCACCGATGGAATGTCTGTTTTTAGATTTCTGTCCAGTGTGTAATCGCTGATTCCACTGCCGCCAGCAACAATTGCTGGCAGTATGGACATGCCCCTTAACTCAATCCGTTCGTAGTCAGTTAATAACAAATACCGACATCGCATTTCATGTGAATTTGGCCAAGACGCCGCTGGCGAATGAACTGACCAACTGCAGGAGATGTAGTTGTAAATTTTGCCGCGTCTGTTGTACGTGAAAGCTCAGTTTCTGTGTCGTTGGTATCAACCAGTCTACTCGGGTGGCCGGACGCCTTGATAATTACAACGGCAGGTGACATTTTTTATGATAATTTACCACAACAATTAACAGGCCCATTATGCCCGGTAGCATTGTACCATGCATTGGCTTTTTAGTGTACTGATGTGTAAGCCGTGAGACATTCTATGGTCTTGCAATGAAGCCAACTGATATTGTGAAAACTGCTTTGTGCCAAAAGTCATGAGTGGCCATAGCGCGTGGCTATGTGGCCATAACTGTGGCGTTGCCCTTTGCTTGTCTTTAGTGTTCATTAATAACAGTAATTATTACGACTAGTAATTCTGAGGCTGCTTATTACGAGCAGTGTCAGGGACACAACAGTGTGGTCTTTGTAGTCGCCCTACTGAGTTGAGTGTGACTCGCACGTTCTGTGTTGTCGTATTTTATTATTTTGTATTTTTAATTTAAGTAATGCATTACTATTTTAATAAACGTATGCCGTGTCTTGTCAGCTGACTGACTTGGTTTTGCCGCTGATCTTTTCATTCCGTCGACCAAGCAGCACGTTTGATATTATTGTTGTTTCTTGCCATCTATTGGCAAATCTCTGTGTTTCTGTGTGCGTGTATGTATGTGTGTGTATTTTGCGTATTTCGTGGAATGAGTTACAAAAGGTGGTCTATTCTTATTGTGTCGTCTGATGTGTCGTCAATCCTTTGTTTAAGCTGGTTTGTTGGTCCGTGCATAAATAAACAGATAACTTGTAATCACTGTGCTGGTTCTGTTACGACTGAGCTTATCTTAATCGCTTGTACAAACAGCCCGTAGTCTTAGACAGCAAATTTGTCCCCGGTGCCGCCACCTGGTGAACTCGATGAAGCATAACGCTGTCTTTGCTTCTAGCTCGTTGGCTCCATTATGTGAATACGTGACGTCATCCACAAAGCAAACAGTACGTGACATTGCACTGTCGTTAGAGGAAGAACGAGCCAAGGTCACGGGTTAGTTAGTCAGTTGGAGTTTAATAGGTCTGTGTTCGCAGCTGCAGACAAGGGCGTGGCTTTAGCCACGCTAAAGCCACGCCGCCATACGCAGTCTATGAGGAAGCAAGCACTCTATGCGAATACAACCTCACAATCGAGAGTTCGTCATTTTAACGCCCTCGCTGGGGGTGATTCCCTGCGAATATCGCCATAAGTGATATATGGCTAAAAACTAGATTCTTCGGGCTAAATTTCTGTCGCCGAAAGTGTCCTTGCCAGCTGTCACGACTGAAGCACTCTTAAAGGAAAGCTTTCGAAATCGGCGTTTTCTGAAGGGGTGCGTCACTTTGAACGCCAATTTCAGGTAGATGGGGACCTCGCCCGCAATTGATCTATGGAC
>Ga0209780_1000559_pt1 | contig 20431 bp, 17 predicted proteins | sample WorMetexBAHAMAS2_FD_187384 | JGI IMG/M metagenome (GOLD analysis project Ga0209780, IMG submission 187384) | Marine gutless worms symbiont microbial communities from Max Planck institute for Marine Microbiology, Germany - Inanidrilus exumae... | ecosystem: Host-associated > Annelida > Digestive...
CGCACCCGCAGTCACCCGGTCCGTGGCAACCAGTCGGCCAGCAGTTCGATCACCAGCATCTGCAGCAGGCGGCGCCGGTCCAGCAGTTCCCGATCGCACCTCTACTGCAGGCGGCGCCCGTCGTCCCAGCCACGGCAGCCGTCCCGCGTCCCGCGCCGCCGCCTCTGCAGGCGCCGCAGCGGCCGCCCGTGGTGGCGCCGCGCTTGCCGTCCGACGCGTCATCGGCGTTCGTCCGAGTCCGTCCGGCCGTCGACTGGCAGCCACGACCGGGTGCGCCGCAGCATCCGTCGCAGCTCGACTATCACCACGGCGCGCCGCCGCCGTCGTCCTCGCCGCCGCAGTTGCATAACCACGTCCCACAACTACCGCCCGCTTCCGTTTATTCGACGCAGTCGCCACACGTCGGTGAAATGTACCGCGACGGCTCGCGCAACCACGTCGATCCGCGAATGCATCGCGCACCTGCCGGTCGCGGTAAGTGATTTTGAACGATATTAAATACTAGAGAAGCCCTCACTCGAGGTCGTACCAACCATCATACTTATACCTCTGTTACTACGGTATGGGTGGCATGGTGGATCAACGGGCTGGGCGTCGGACTTGCAATGAAGGTCGTGGGTGCGGCTCCTGGTCGGGCGGGGCGCGGCTGCCCAACGACAGCGGGCAAGTCGTTCACACCCATGTGTCCCTGTCACCAAGCAGCATAATTTGGTACCAGTCAACGGACAAGGACGCTCTGCGGCTGGGGAGGTTACCGTAGGTCTGGCATTGCACTGGCGATGGTCTGGATCTGTACAGATAACTAAGACAAGTAGCAATGCCCTCCGGATGATATAGCGCTAGGGCTCGAGGCCTAGGAAAGGAGATAAGTACCCCGCCTACGCTCCACTAAGAATATAGCGCACGGGCATTTACTTATTTACTATTTTTGCGTCTCATCGCCACCCGAGGGTGTCGGCGGAGGCGTTGTGTTTTCAGGATCACGTTCGTCTGTTAGTTTGTTCGTACGTGCTGTCAGATATTGCTACCACGACATCTCATGTACGGCTTGAACAATTTCAATAAAATTGACAAGGAATATTCATTAGCCCCTACTGATAATCTGATTAGATTCTAGAGGTCAAAGTTCAAGGTCACAGCAGGCCTAAGTATGCGGTGTCGAAGGCATCACGTCGACGCTGGGGCGTCCAAGTTCGTCTTCCAGTTACGCTCTTATACTGCATCCTTAACATACGTAGGATAAGTCGGTAGCAGGCCTAGCTAGTACAGTCGTATGATAACCAATGTAGCTTGCAAAAAGATCTCCCATTCTCCGACTTTGAGTTAACTGATGTTGACAGCAGGTGCTCCGGGTATGATGAGATGGAGTCGATCGCGTGACTATCTTCCGCCGCCAGCGCCAGCAGGTCGCCAGCAGGTGTGGTACGGCCGGTCACGCACACCGTCACCGCCGTCGATGAAGCCGCCGCCAGCGTCTCCAGGCCGGACCGGTAGACGCCAGCCTCCGTCCGCCCTCAATCTCTCGCAGCATCACGCGCCTCGCAAAAAGGTTGCTGTGTTGCACACTGGCTGCTTAGGAAGGGAATTTCTGCCCCAAAGCGGCGTAATCATAGGCAGCGGAAGCATCTGAAAAATGGACGGGCCAGATAAAAAAATCGGTGGCGCGATGCTATATGTCCCTGTTTGCACAGTCTCTGATGCTGCAGCTGACGCTATATTGACTTGTGTGGAGTGATGGCGTCATTGGTCGACTGATAAGGTTGTTGGTTTTCCCGTATGAGCAGATGAACGTTGAAATTTGGTTTTGAATGTCATAAATGCATCCGTTCAGTGGCAAACTTTAAAGATACGAATTTAAGTGATACTATAGCGTGGAGAACAAAGTAATTAAAAAGTTATAGTCGGCTTTCCAAGGGACTTGGACAAAGCAGTACGATGGTCTGTCTGAATGCGTCAGAGGAAGGACTGACTTTTTAATGGACCACCCGATGACTGTCTGGAGGCTAGGAGGGAAAATAATCAGAACTGTTCTGTGCTGTATTGTGTATGATAGTTCTACACAATGATTCGCACACACATGTGAACAGTTCTGAAATATACATGCTGTTTCGGTTTAGATTTCGTTTTTGTGCCTTTGTTAAGGTTTAGAATTAAAATTCCCCAATCTGTAACAACTAGACCTAGGCCCTACGGTTTTTTGAGCGCCTCTGTGTCTTCGGTGTAGGCCTACTTAGTGCTATATGTAGAAATTTCTTATTACATCCTTTTCTTTACCTTTTAGTGTGCTGAGCCTGTAAGATTGGCCCTTGACCTGGAAGACTATAATCCTTCAGTGCTATTACACTGTTGGTTGGGTCATCTGACCTGTCGAGTGGGACGTTAAACCCTACAATACCATACCCTACGTTTTTTAAATGTGATGTTTGGCAAGTTCGAATGAGAGTTTATCTGCAGCGAGCAACGATAACGTTGTAACTGTACAGGGAGTTATCAGCATGCCTCGACTACTGCCGTCGCCAACTGCGCCGCTGTTGCATCGTATCCCGGGCGGAGTCAACTTCCCGCGGGTCGCCGACTCACCGACGCCGACCGTCGATTCGTCGCCGCCGTCGTCTCCGGGGCAGTTCGCCCGCTCGCCGACCGCGCCGGAGCTGGAGCGCCGGTCGCGGGCGCCGCAACGCAGCCCGGCGGCGACGCGACGCAGCTGGCGCGCCCAGCGGCGATCTCTCGACCGCACGTTTGCCGTCGACCTGGTCGACGACGCAGACGAAGTGATGTCGCCGCCGTCGCCGGGCGCTCTGCGTCGCCAGCATCAGCAGCTGCACGCGTCGGCGCCCGGACATCGCCAGCTGCCGTACGTCAGCAGTCTACCACGCGGACGTCTACCGCCACCGCCGCAGCCTCAGCTCGTTCACTCCGACGACGACGACGACGATGAAGACTGGTGCTGACATGGCTGCATCCGACCCGCACGCGCGCAACCACGGCTGTACGGTTGGAAACACGGGGCGAGGACAAGGGGGCTTGGGGTTAAGCCCCCAAATGTCACAGATAGCCCCCTTTAAACATTAATGATCCAGCCCCAAATGGCAAAACATGACTCCAATAAATTCGTTTTACCGCCTAATGTATGTTTTGCATTAGCTGCATAAACATGTAACAAGTAAGCAGTTATGGACGAAATATCTGAAAGCACCAAAATTTCAAATAGTCAAATCCAGAGCGCAATATTATTCATTTAGTTTTTAGGTCGACTCCTCCGAGTCGACCTAATAAAGTGTTTCAAATGTATGTCCGTACGTCCACAAAGTTTCTTCGATTTCAATGAAATTTGGTATGCAGGTAGAGGTCGACGACTGATGCATGACGTTATGCAGTATGACCCGATCCAAGGTGAAGGTTAAGGTCACGAGCCCTTGAAATTCCGAAATTCGACCATTTTCAAAGGCTATCTCCTCCCCCATTTACAATGGGGGCTGGCAAATGGCCACAGATTCTTAAATTAGGGCACAATACCTAAAGCTTGTCGGGCCGGATTTTTGTCCTAGGTTTTGTGTCACGTGACTTTGAAGTTGGCAATAAGTAGCCGTCCACAAAAAGTTTCTTCGATTTCAATGAAATTTGGTATGTAGGTAGAGGTCGGTGAGTGATGCATGAAGGTATACAGTATGGCCCGATCCAAGGTCAAGGTCACGAGCCCTTGAAAGTCGGAAATTCGGCCATTTTCAAAGGCTATCTCCTCCCCCATTTATAATGGGGGCTGGCAAATGACAACGGATTCTGAAATTAGGGCACGATACCCAAAGCTTATCAGGGCCGGATTTTTGATTTTTGTCCGAGTTTTTGTGTCACGTGACATTGAAGTTGGCAGTAAGTAGGAGTCGACCGTCAGTCCCGTATGGGGATAATTTAAAAAAAAAACTGCTTTCAGCTTCAGGAGCCTCTCTGACCAGTTGGCCGTGGGTTTTCGCCTAGAGCCCACTGTGGACATAGCCCCAGACAACCACTATAGGCTCGCTATGACTCGGGGCAATAGCCCCCAAACAGTAGCCTATATTCTGGCCTCGTCCTTGTGGAGACACTGGACACCCTCCACGAAATACCAAAATGTCAAATAGTCAAATCCAAAGTGCAATATTACTCGCTTAGCTTTTAAAATCACTTTCAGCTTCAGGAGCCCCTCCGACCAGCTGACCAGGGGTTTCCCCCTGAATGTCTCTGGGGACATAGCCCTAGACCCCCACTATAGGCTCGTCATGACTCGGGGCAATAGCCCCCAAACAGTATATTCTGGCCTCGTCCCTATGGGGACACTGGACGCCCTTCCCAGCCGATCAGGGGACAACTGTGGGGTTAGGGATAGTACCTCGAGTAAATATTGAAATTTCATAGTAAAATCTGTGCATGTTCTAGCACTCTGGATGCCAGTGGGCCCCCGTTTGGCAAGAACAGAACCGACACATTGGTGGTCCCGGAGTCTCGTAAGTTGGGGGTGACGGTGACGGTCCCCATTGTGGTTGCGTCTATGGCGATCTGCCACAAATCCGTGTACTTGTCCATGGCGTAATGTAGGCCACTCACGGCGTTCATATATCCACCCATCCGAACAAAATGTCCCGGCTCGTCGCCTTTTAAACGCGTGCATTTTAACCTTATTTTTTCTATTTTATCCGCAGATCTGTAGAGGTAGGTTTGTTTGTAGAGTACGCTTCTGGCAATAAATATTCGCGGATAGTTCGTATGTTAGGTAGACGTGCAACGATTTCGGTCATGTCTGCGCTCGCACGGTTAACAGCGCTGGGTTTAACACGGCTACATGCTTCATTCACTCATTTCATGACAGCCGGTAATGAACAATCGTAGTTCCTTTTTTTCTACATCTTTGCGATTATTACAACGGCAGTGCGTGCGTGCGAGCACTGTTATGCCTTACATTGTTACGTACGTAGAACATTTGTTTGTTACTGATAGCGACAGAGTAATCGTGTTGATTACCAACAGAACCTGGTTCACTGCAGCAAGAGCCAGAAGAAGTGACAATGTCTTTTGTGTTCGTTATATGATCTATGAACGTTTCAGATTCATACTGACAAAAAACACCAACAACAAGGTTGGTTGGGGTTTAACGGCGCTTTCAACAATATAGTAAATATCAAAATTTAATAGGTATTAATTCTTTGGAGTGAGATAATTTTAAAATATAACAATAAGAGTAGATTTAGATTGAATGAATATGTCGCAATTAGGTTGTATATTTGACTGAAAAAGTATAATATGTGTAAAACAACAACAAGGCGTTCAACCATAGCTGACATCACCTGTAATTAGCTGCCTTGAAAATATCGTCACTTTTGCTAGCTTGCAGCCTCATGCCATGTGACTACAAAAAGCAGCTTGAAACACTGCAATCTGGTGAAAATTAAGACATTACATTAACACCTTTGTATATACTATTTACTGTAAGTGAACAACAGAACAGATTTATGCTTTGCGAGTCAGAACATCTTGAAAAGGTGTGTGCGTACTGAGTAGTGTTCTTAAATTACCGGTAATATTCGTGGCCACTGCCAGTAACTTACCGCTGGTAGGTAAATTACCGCCGGTAAATTACTGATACGCACGTAACTTACTGAGTTAACTGACAAAGTTAATTTAGCGGCCAATGTGACACAAAAGTAGGTCATTTCAGAGCCAATCACTTGGCACAACTGAATCTAACACAAAAAAAGCAACTTGCACCAATAAGCCAAAAGATATTATAAAAATAAAGCCAGATTTGGTTGCTTTTTAGGACTATCGCCTGGAAATGAGTTGGGACTGTTCTTACAGTTCACAGGCGACATCATGGAACATTTGTCTTGTTAAAAGTTTAGATGTTACTCTAAGACGTTATTTAATATATACTATTTACTGCAAGTGAACAACAGAATGATTCACTATTCACTATATTAATTACTGTAATACAACCTAAAATAACATTCTGTTTAGCGACGTTTCAGCTTCATGTCGATAAAGAGTATGTTATTTTTGTTTGTATTAGAGTAATTAATATAGTTTTTGTGTCAACCTGATGGAACTTTTCACAGAGAAGTGATTCACGTTTCACGAGTAACTTTATCAACAACACTCATAAAGATGTGTGCATATGACACTGATAATGAATAACAAATGCTAACAAGTTCAATAATTTAAACTACAATTTTAATAATTTTCATCTAAAACAACTATATAGCTGTTGGTAAGTTCACTAAGGAAAGAACAAATGCCATAAAACAAGTCTGCATGGTTATATAGAAGCAGTGCTGTCATGAACATGCCTTGATGACTGGTGTGACTGGTAACATACAACTGCCATCTTGTATAGTGAACGTTAACAGACTCTGACACAAAAAAAATGATTCTACAGTGCCTAATTTCACATACAACATCACCAAACTGACAGGAACAATACAGAGCAGTACAGGTCTATAGATTTATATTTAGATCACTCTATAATTAAAGATACAAGTGTGAACAACGAACACTAGCAATGTCTAATGTTTTACAGTTGTTCATTGGTGAGAACTGACTGGCACTTTCAACAAAATTTAGGTTGCATCATGTCTTTAGGAAATTTGGGCTGGTACTGATAACTAAACTGAAAATAATCATAAAACAAAATATACAAAGACACAAAAAACTAACGATATTGTTGATAATACATGCAAACTGGCTTTAGTCAAGAAAAGGATGCAAAAAACTCACAAAATACCTAAACCGAAACCATGCTACCTGTAAAATCCACCCCAGTAACAACTGAATCTGACAACACTCAGCCATGTCAATGGATTTCAGAGTGACTGTGATTTCCACATGCCAAATACTACCTGTTTTTAGCTACCACCAACCTCCCCAAGTATAAAATAATCCATCTCCAACAGATACAAAACTATCTTGCTCATGCTGTTGTTAAAGCTCCTAAATCCTGTCATATCACTCCCGTCCTACGCTATGTCCACTGGCTCAACATAACTGAACATATTGAATGCAAGCTCCTCTCACTTAGTTACAATGTCCTCACAACCGCGAAACCTCCATATTTCCACATCTTCATCTCTTTCAACCTTCTCTTAGCACTTCTCTTCATCTCTTGTCACCCTTGCTCAGCCATCAACATTATCCTTGCTATGAATCGCTCCTTTCGATATACTTCACGATGTCTGTAGAATCAATTCTCTGTATCTCTTCATCAACCTCATACCAGTTTCTCAGTCTCACCTATTCCTGTGCCCATACCTCCTTGTTTCTCTGCTGATTCACGGCTCTCCTCATCTATAACTACCGGTTTCACAAATCCTTCCCAACGGCCTCTCATTCTCCCTCAGGATTGCCTCCACAGACTATATACCCAGACCATTTATTCCGAGCAACATAGTGTTGTTTTTTAGTTTTCCTTGTTTTCCGTTTTTGGTATCGTGTAGTTGATTAAGCTGGCTCTCAGTCAGCTTTTGAGTGCACGTAAATATCGTATCATATCATATCGTATTAACAGCCGTTTTACTTCCTGCACCTGTTCCAGTAGACAACTTATCACGGCATGATAAGTGGCATGGTTTTTTTACTGTTAGCTAGTTGGAGTTTAACGTCCCTTTTCAGCACAAATATGACTATCAGAGCTATCCATATCCAGTGAAGGCAGGCTAGCGATATGTTAACCTCAACCTTGGCCGCCCTTTTGTTGAGTAGCCACCCAAAAAGGGAAATGGATCTATGTCCTTCCTGTCACCGAAATAACAGTGACAAAGCTCTGACCATGCAACCAGTGGCCTGGCTTCATTCTTTCTTCATCAAACACCGGACTCCTACAGTAGGGGTATTGCAATAAAAATAAATAAACAGCTGCAACTAAAACCCTAACCTAGCAACTCTTATATGACATCTCAATATACACGTTTCCTCAAATACGAAAAAAAACGAGAGGCATCACTGTATCAATGGGAGAAGCTTGTATTTTCATGTAACAGTACACAACACGATCAGAACAAATATCCTAAACATGCCGACTGCACTCTAGTGTATCAGTGAGAAGTCGCAGAACGTAATCTATGAGGCAATAAACGCCGTCAACAAACACCAACAATATTCACACACTCAATATAATTAACAACTTCATAATACGGTAACAGCACGAATGTATGGCACCCACAGACGCAGTGCACACTCAAGAAAACAAAAAAGCCAAATCCATTTTGTGTGTGTTTTTTACACTGAAGATCTTTCACTCGGATGGCATAATGCATGAAACACAACTTCTTCCAGCAGATCACTTGGTGTCATAGTAAGTGAAGGGATCACAACCTCGGACCTGAAAGCCAGGTGGTGGCTGAGAATACACATGAGTGTACAGTTCTTCTGGACTTGGCTCCGGGTCATTTTTTGCATGAATTACAGCCTCATCGACTTCCTTCTTCACTCTGTCATCAATTGCCTGTGAGCACACCAGCAAACGTGATGGACTGAAGACTCCTTCACGTTGACAATAACTAGGCTAAGTTATGTATACACATATACATGAAGTTTATTAGCATGCCGAATTATGCACTATCTGTTGTAGCTCACGCACCACCACCACCACCAACACCATCATAAAGGCCACTTTTCAGACGAACCTGGTTAGCCAGTTCCTGCTGGGTTTACATCCTCGACCTGTTCTGGAAAGAAAGAACCGCTGGGATAAGTTGCACAGTTTTCACAAAACAGATGCCCTTCCTTTCATCCAACCAACAGTGTAGAGGGACACAAGGAAACCCAAAGCACTGACCCAAACTAGTGGCCCAGTCTCTTCCTTTCCTCATCTACCATCTGACTCCTGAAAGAAGGGGTGCTGATCTCTTTACACCGGCTCTTCAGCGCCAGCACTATGTTGTAGTACATGAATGTACATATGAAACAGCTGAATACTATATAAACAGTTTTTAAAACTCAGTTATCAAAACAAGACAATCGATGACAGCAGACTTCACCCCCAGAGTGCAATTCAAAGACAGATCTAAAGTCATGAAGCACAGAGGTGAACCGGGAATATAACTCATCTTCCTTTGTAAAACAGTAAGGTTTCGCATAATTTACATGCCGTCCTGGAAAGTCGGAATCTCAGGAACGTCATGTTGCTATGCACTGTTTGCTTCCACAGCCAAACCCTGTTCCCTTTATGACAAGTCCTCTGTGTGAAAACACGGCATCATCTACGAAACCGAGGAGACTGAGCCACGGCCACAGTAACATGTCATGTACAACCTGGACGTGTGTTTTTTGAGATATGTGAGTGGACAGACATACACACATGGTGATCACGATACTTCACATCCCTCCCACTCGCAAAGTACTTGTAATTATCTGAAATAAAATCAACATACTGACTCAAACGGTAAGTCGATGAATCTGAGTTTACTCAAAATCAAAACCCAGCCTACCTAGTGCACACATATCACCAAAACAGCAAATTATTTGGAGGAAAACTCTTTTTTACCTACTGCACTAGACAATGACAATATGCAACACATGGCAAAAAACTGACATGACTATCTTATACTACTGTAAACAGATGGAAGCATACCTTGATCTCCTCTGCAGTCATCAGTTCACACGAAATGACTCTGTCTTTGAAACCCGTTATTGGGTCACGTTTCGTACGAACTTCCTGAATCTGCTCCCGCGTCCGGTAACTGTGCAAATATCACAGTACTTTGCACACATGCTATCCCAGTTGAGTATTCATGAATTCTCGGTGACGGGCAGTAGTTAATTATCAGTAGTTAACTACAGTAGTTCACCACCTTTTAGTAGCACTTACTAACGTGTGTTTAAACATATCATCATTAATACACGCTATATTTCCAGAGGTATGGGAGTTAGAAAGGTTTCGAACATCAAACGTCATCATTAAGTTCACCGGTAACACTGCACAGGTGCTATTCAGTAGGCCACATATAATTTACTATTAGCGTTTCATTGCAACTCTATCTTACACCATTTCCGAGATGTTATCAGTTATTTCCAAAAATTTAAAAGAGGTTGCGTGACCCTGAACAAATCCCCTTTGGGAGTAATGTATCACGCATGCATAGTACACATCAGTATCAATCAGCACAACAAATATGAATACCTTGCTTCAGTGATTCTAAAGATATGACTAGGGCTCCAAACATTTTTTAAAATGGGTCACACGACTCTGACTATGCTTATTAGGGGGTTGTCATCTCAAGGCTAACACTCGATATAACTTACCTCTATACAAAACGTGACGACTCTAACTCCAGCCATTCCAGAGATATGATTGGGGTCCCACGAAAATTTTAATGGGAGAAGTGCCTGACTGTGCCCATTTCGGGGTGCTTTGTCATCCGTGGGTTACAAATTGCTACGATCAATCTACCTACCAAATTTCAACTCTAGCAGCACCCATTATGAAGATATAAAAGGCGATACAAAATGTTGAAAATGAGGTGGTTTGGGCTAGTTTAGTGTCACTGAAAATACCACCATTGGACAGAGTGCATAGGAGTTCTTATTACCCTTCATTGTAACTATGGCCCCATTTGGCATCATTTTTGACAAATAGCAAGATATCGGTAAAAATCGCTTTTAATCTACCTCACCTGTATTTGTATCCATGTCGGGATAACCCTATAAATATTTTGTTGAGATCTTTGGCATCAGAAACCTAGAGTCTGTGAGTTATCATAAGGCGTTGTTTCCTTGAACGTTTGTTTAGCTGGCTTGTCATAGACAGACAGACAGACAGACACATGACCACAGCATATACCACACTAGTACGGCATCATGCGGTATGAAGTAGTTAACTATTAGACAATAAATGAAAAGTAGTTAATAACTACTTCGCTACTATAGTAATATAACTACTTTTAAAACAGTTACATTCATCACTGCAAATTCATTGTCTAACCTGGTAACTCTACAAAGATTACAACTCATATCCACAAAAATACCGATACACTTAAGCAGATGTGTGTTGACTTGAGCAGAATCACATCATACCTTGTGCCAGGGTCACTCATGCTGTGCCCGTGATAGCGGTATGTAGCACACTCCATTACTAGTGGACCTTTTCCAGACCGTATGTAGTCAGCTGCCCACAGCCCAGCCTCCTTCACTGCCAGCACGTCCATACCATCAACCTGGACAATACAAATGACCCGTATACATTCTTTCAAACACTGAAAGTCTACCTAAATTTTAACAAAGGACTAACAGTTAATATTACTAGATCTGTGGGCTACAGAAATTGAAGATCGTTAAAAAAAGTTTCGAGATTATCGTGCACAACAAATAACTGGAATTGTGTGACAATGAAGGGTACACAAAGCTAACTGAAATAAGCAAACAAGTACATCTAATTGTATTTAGTGATCAACGAAAAGATATTCCGTTCATACATATGCAAAGCACAGAGTACAAGTAAGTAATCATAAAAGTGTACAAAGTAATTTAGCAAAAGACTGCACTGCCATCTTCTCACCTTTCAGCGGTGAATGCATTCATCTGTAGCATGTGCTGGGCAGGCACATTCGCCCACCGTGGCAGGCAAACAATGTGCAATGCACTCAAGCACGTTATAATGAGCTGGCACATGCCCCCTCAAAGGTGCCCCTTCCTGTGTGGGATATGGACCCCATCTTATACATGGTTCCTTGAACCCACTTAAGTCAGCGCACAAACAGCATCTCAACTGGTTCATCTGTTTTTGCTCAGCTCACCCGTGTGCCCAGCACACACACACACACACACACACACACACACACACACAAATACACACACACACAGAGCATGCTACATGCAACATTTGTTGCAACAGAATGCATGTCTTCAGTTACCAAAAAAATTGGAATTTTGCTTATTTAACTGAAATTGACTACTATTATAGCTACCAAGTTAACAATTAATAAATAAATTAGCCCCATTTGGGACTGACGGTTGATTCTTCAGTCTTCACAACTGACGTTTCTGCCAACTTCAAAGTCACGTGACACAAAAATTAGGATAAACATCAAAAATCTGGGCCAAAATCTAGATACTGTGTCCTAGTTTAAAAATCAGTGGTCAGTTGCCAACTCCTGTTGTAAATGGCGGAAGAGACAGCTTTTGAAAATGGCCACATTTCCAACTTTGAAGGGCTCATGACCGTGACCTTGGATCAGGTCATACTGCATACCACCGTGCATCACTCAGCGACCTCTACCTACATGCGAAATTTCATTGAAATCAAAGAAACTTTTTTGGACAGACGGACAAACATATGTACGGCCATTTGAGACCAGCTTTATCAGGTCGACTCTATCGAAGAGTCGACCTAAAAATTGTAATTATTACCAGCAGCATATATCATACTACTATATCTGACTGTACTAATACAGCATATAGTTAATACAAAGATGACACATTTAAAAAAGCAGTGGTCGAAGTCCACACTATTTCTACATGTGGTAAGTTCTAGAGCTTTAGTGTGCTATTTCAGTATGTCATCTGCCTAAGACTCACCCATATGCCCGGAATGTAGTCTCCTCGAGTGTAGTAGTCAGTGCTAGCCGATGAACGTTCAACGCTGGTACCCATGCCAAAACCATTGTTCTCACAGACAAAGAGTACCGGCAAATCCCATAATGCTGCCAAGTTGTACGCCTCAAATACTTGGCCCTGGTTTGCGGCTCCGTCACCATAGAGGGCCACACAGATATTGTCTTTGCCCTGGTATTTATACGCAAGTGCTATGCCAGCACCCATCGGCACCTGCAAGCACCAGAAATATTTCTCTGAATTTTTAAAGTTCATCATTTAAGAATTTTTTGTAGCTAGCAACAATACCCGCTACTAAACTCTATAACAGATCAACTGAGTTAAGGTTTTACGTCCCACCCGACACAAAATAGGTCATTTCGGAGGCGTTCTTACCAGCCAATCTCTTGGCTTAGTACTGAAAACAAAAACAAACACAACAAAAGCAAACACGTGTCCGTAACAAAATATACCACAACATAAAATTAACACAGAACTAAAGCCAGGTTTGGTCGCCTCCTACGACCTACAACCTGGAAACAGAACGAGTCTATTCTGGAAGTAGACAGTCAGGAAGTAGACGAGTAAGGAAGTAAATAAGTAAGAAAGAAAGCATAAGGAAAGAAGAAAGTAAGGAAGGAAGGAAGTAAATTAAACACACAAACACACAATTTATCTAACGCCGAAATCAACATATGAATCACGGCACATCAACACCCCGGAGCCCGTACGGGGAACTGAACTCTACAAATCACATGCTACAGGGTCTACCAGGAAGTGCTAACAACCAGACAGACACACATACACACACAGACATGCTCATTACAATACTTCGCCACCGCTGCTGCAGGAGAAGTAACTAGACGGTTGCATTGTATGTTACTCACTGCAATATAGGCTCAAAAACGTGTGCAAAACTTGGCACTGATTGTGTAAAACACGTTCTGTGTTGTCTTAAGTTATCTCTTGATTAAGGCACGTCACCATTGCTCTCTCATTTCTGAGATATCCACTGTCATTCCTCACTTATATTTGGAGTTTTGTCCAAATCAGTTCAGGTTTGGGGAGCTGTAGCCCAAAAAAAACCCTTCCACTGCCTGCCAGTGATTGCAATATATGCTCTTTCGAGAGTATAATAAATATCGATGTACCAGATTCCATTTTTTGGAATCCGGCCGAATCGCATTTTACGGGATATCAGATGAGTTATCTGTCTGGAACTGGAGACACAACCAGATAGTATGATGTATATTAAATTTCTGTCATAATGTTGTGAAAACATACAAATACAATTTCGCCATGTATATCACTACAGATCACTACATATACAAATACACAGTTTAAATTTATACAATTTCCTGAAGTCAGAAAATGACAGTTAGCCTCTTATTTTTAGTCATGCTTTTGATTTATTATTTTCAAGTTTAAACTTCACCAAAATGGCGGCTGCAACTCTTAGTAATAAATAAGCAAAATATCTGGTTCAGACATCCGACAGTTTACAGCTTTTCTGCCGGATCCAGATCCGGAACTGGATTTGTAAAATGGGAGACATCCCGCCAATCGGAACCGTAACTGGATATCTGGTACATCCCTAATAATAAATAAAATATGCAGTATTTGATAAAGCATTGCATAAAGTGTTAAAAACACAAAATTGCCAAAGACGAATTAAACAACAATAGCAAAGACAAATGTAAGATTTGCATACTTGTGCTCCAACAATGCCATTGCCACCATAGAACTCTGGCCCATACATATGCATGGAGCCGCCCTTGCCTTGGGCACAGCCAGTCTTTCTGCCTGCACCAATCACAAAAAATCAACAAACTCTTAAATGCAAATGCCAGAGGAAAAATTTATCTATGTGGCATTTCAGAAGAATACATATATAATTATTAATGTTAATCAGTTCTTTTTCAAATCAAAGCAGTTTTAATGCCAATTAGGCAGAAGACACCTATCGAATACAAATGATGCCTCCACAACGCCAAAATACCTTGTGTTCAAAAACGACATTTTCCCTACATCTTCAGTAAATATGTTCAGATGTTGAACCAATTTTGGAAATAATCTTCCTCAGTCATTGCACAGTACAATTCAAGCAGCCGACTCATCTTAAACTTTGTGAGTTCATGACACGGTAAAACTTACCGAAAAATTCTAGCTAAAAAACAATAGTAAGTTAAATAAATGCATTCCATTTAATGTGCAAACAGCCACTGTCTGTCCTTTCTTAGAAAACATTTGCATGACTTTCTTGCACTGAACTGCTGTGACTGTCTCAGTGACTTCACAGACAGAACGCAATGAAACACATTAACACAGCAAGGACACTGCCACGCAGGACCGCACTATAAAGTAGATATATACACGGAGTTATATAGTGCCATGTCCTTATTATTACACACAGGGTGCTCAGACATGCATCACACAGTTTTACCTGCAAACTACACCATGCCTGCCTTGATTTCCCAGCCGCAGAGCATCACCGCCCTTTGGCTGGTACTCATTTTACCGTCCCACAAAGGGTAGAAGGCTGAGTCGACCTGGGTGGCTGGTTACACACCGAAATAAAGTGCCGCCTCCGGGAGTCGAACCCGGACACGGTCACCCATCCCACAACAAACCGGGCTCAATGTAGAGTAACTTTGTTGATACAACTAACGCCGTTACCACTATGCCACGCCAACACTAAGATACATCACACTATCATCAGGCAAGCTGTAATTGTAATCTTTTGTTAGAGACTTATTTGTGCAATAGCCTTTCAAACACATTAAGAGATATGAGTACATTTTAACAAAAACAGCAAATGATATTTTGGTCCCTTTGTGTGAGCACATAAACACATCGGTGTAGAATGCCACTGTCGTACCTGTCAACTCTCCAAGAACAGCAGCCACTGAAATGCCACGTATGTATGTCCAGCCATGTGCACGATAAGCTGTAATTATTGCATCAGTGTTGCGTATTGCAGCATTAAGACCAACACAGCAAGCTTCCTGTTAGAATCAAACACAATGACACATCAACATATACGCAAAAGCATATAATTACCAGAATGCTTTACTTTCACTGGCATAACACGTCTAATAAGCATTATTATTATGACAAAATTTCCAATATTATGCTTCAGTCATGAAATTCGCTGAATACTGGCTATCAGTGTATTTCTTTTCCTTGTAATAACTGCATAAATGCCATGCAACTTGTTTAAAAGGAAACTCCTACTTTCATTCCGGCCACAGTCCGGACCTAAGACTGAACCTAAGTTTGCTAAACTACTAAGTCATGCAAGAAAAGATCGTGTCAACCACACGCAGAGTGAACATTCTGCACTCTGCGTGCCTCACAACTGGTCAGCTCGTCACTTGCCAGTCGCTGAATTTACAGCGTTGTTATACCGACTTTCGGCATGGAGTGGTGGCGGGGAAAAGTATACCCCCATGCAGGCCTCTTAGCGTCATGCCCTTCAGCCTGACACTTGGTACGGCATGCAAACGTGGCCACTGGTGTCCTTCCCACGCCACCCGCCAAACGACCACCCACGCCGGGTCTAGAGGCCCGGGGGCCGAGGTGGCTGGCATGGATCTGACTTTAATGTTCCCAGGTGCTGAGTAATTCCCGTTTGGCGGCAGCAACGTCAAGTTGCACGCTGTTTACGCGAGATAGTGGTTTCAAGTAAAGCTGCTGTAATCTCATAAAATTGTTTGATGTTGATTCCTGCATGGATGTGTGGACCAGCGTGGCAGCTTCATGAAACTACGTCTACTGAGTAATCGGTGGCGCAATCAATTTATCTGCAGCTGAGTAAAGATGAAATGATACCACTGACAGGCCGCCAGCCAGCAGTGGCACTACACCAGGATGTGCCAGATCATATGATCTTGCTGTAAAGCTTGTACCCTGGCTGTCGCCCTGGCTCAAGTTACGTGAATCGAGTTGGTGAAATTCAAGTTGAGTTCCAAGTTAAAAGCCGAAGTTTCGAATACTTGAACTTAGTTTTTTAACATCCCTAGTCATAGTCATGATCAAAATGACAATCTAGTAACAAGGCATGCCTGACAAATTCAAATCAAACACTAGGTATGACTTACCTGTCCAGAATACAGATGACAGAAACCACGAATAGCTTTCTCCTTGTACAGGTTTCCAGCAGCTGTCTCCATTGTTCGTATTATTTTCATCTGCGTGTAGTACTTTACTGCATCTTCTTTCGTCAGGGTAAGCCTGGTGGCAATGTCTGCATCAAGCTTGTGATACTTGTATGGCTATACACAATCAACATGATAAAATACTTCTAGGTGATCTACCCACTTAAGATAACATGTAATAGTAACACTATCGGAATGGTGGAGAATAACTGCACACTTCAATTTTGCAAATGCTATCATAAGCTCAATAGCTCATCAAGTAATTTCTATTGCTTTCCACATGTATATGTAGGTATGTCCTACTGGCATCTAAATATAGGCATGCTGTGAACGAAAATGAGCTTTAGTGGTTTAACAATAAATGAGACCAGTAATTGATAAGAACACACATCAAAAACACACAGTAACACCCAAATAAATATATGCCACTTACATCTGCTTGGTGTCAAAATCACAAAAAACACTGCTTGTTTGCATATAATTGGTACTACTTATACTTATATTGTACTTAGTTATAGTTACTACCTATATTGAAATGTGACGTATGTCCACCCGTGTGCACTGTGCACGAACAGCAGTAATTATGGCAGCAGTATCGTGTATTGTGTATTACTTATAACAAAGGTGACAAAGAAACATTTCAGGCAATCCAGAGTCTTAACCAACAACTACGAAACACAGTATTGTCATAAAGAGCATCATGTCGACGACGTTCGCGCGTCATCGTCGCCGTTCGTTGGCGTCAGTAAGAATGCTATACTACATTAGCTTCACACAGCAGCATCACCAAGTCATTTACACAGCCTACACTGAATGCAGTTAGGCTTAACTGCATAACAATACAACCCTTCATGCTAACATGCGGTCCCGCCACCCACACACCACAACCGCTGTAGGACTACAGTTAACACTTCGACAAATGTAGCCTACACTTTCGCCCAGAAGCAAACACGTGGATACGACGGACTTTGCTCTGGTGAGCTGTGAATGGCTTAGAAGCACAATGCGTTGATGGCTTCAATTTTATTAGTAGTATTACAACCAACATCCTTCGTCGGAAGGCCGAAACATCGCGATAGGGATGTGTAAGAATGTCTGCATAACATCGCAATAAAGATGTAGATGCCAATTATTGTTCCAGCACTCCACATAACCACTGTAATATTAAGAAGCCGAGGAAGCCCTGATCCATCATACAAAAACACCTTGCAGTTGGTAGATAAAATAGCTAATTTAGTATCATTGTGTAAAAAGCAGTGGGGCAGAGCTGTAACTGCTACCACCCACTAGTGTTGTTACGATCACCGAACTTTCACCGCCACCACGGTGGTTAGCTACCACTGGACCAATACCGCCATCGTGGTGTTTTACAGTGTTTTCGGCGGTCTTTATGGGCGCTGTTACCTGAAAACTGCCCCTCACTTCCATAGCGTCATTTGATCCCTGCGTGAACACACGACACCGCCCGCCCTCCCCCACACGTCCGCTTCCTCACTCGCAAACCAAAGGACTGCCGGTACAGTCTAGGCACTGTACTTAGTGAGACTGTTGGGACGGTCTCACTTAGTGCACCCCCACCGTCGCGAGTGCAGTGAGCAATTAGCGCATTCCAGGACAACCAGAAACAATGATCTTGAAGCCGCGACATCCACTTGTTTCCAATTAACAACCTTAGCCTTGACACAGACCCATATTTGCCACCGCCACCGGCACCGCCACCGCGGTGGCATGTCAAAAAACACCGCCACTGACCGAGTTGCAAATTCCTGCCACCGTAACAACACTACCACCCACATCCACAGGTGTCGGATACTGGAGTGGCCTCTAGATATAGAAGTCAGCCACAAAATAAGCAGGGACTTTCCCTGATGAAGAAACAGTCGGGGACCAACAACAGCTGCTCTACCAGCGCAAGTATGCGGCGTCGTCTGCTGCCATGAATAATCCTCATGTACCCATTACAGATCCGCGACGTGGCCAGTGAAGGCCGCTACTAAGGAAGCCTAGCTGCTGGGTGTATTGCGGTGTTCCAGGTTGTTCTGGTTTCTGGTTAACTAACTTACCAGCGTTTGCCTAGCAAGCTACCGGGGACATCCTAGCTTAAGTGATTGCTGTGAGAATGTGTACTGCACTTTTGTACGAATGACAACATCCGACACAAGACAAGCCACACTATGATGATGTACAGACACTCAACTGAGCAGGCAACTGTAAAATTATCTTTAAATGTATCTTAAAGATACATCTTCAGAAGTTTTTAAATCTATCTTTATCTTCTATCTTTAAGATTGTTAAAAGTTTTAAAAGTATCTTTCCTCTAAAACTGATCACAGTGAACATCTGTTGCCTGTCATCTGTAACAGATTCTATTCTGGCTAAACAGTGCAAAGAGTTTGCTTTGGTTAAAAAATGACATCCAATACAAATTCCACAAAATGCAAAATGTAATGGGAAGATAGTGTACAACTTGCGATGAAGACAAAGCAATAATGTATGCTTAGTAGCCTATACAGTCGTTTCTTACAAAACTTTTGGCAACCTCTCAAAGTCATGACATGCTAACATAATTGCTACACAACTATGAACAACGATACTGGGTACTAACGTTTTTCACTTCCATTTCAGCTGTACTTTGAGCTCGAGCAGCATTCAGCAGCAGACTCGACTGAACACATCAAATGCACCAAAAAATTAACAGCACATAATTGTAAAATCGTACAACTTAATACATTTCAGGGATAATATAAACTGTGATATTTTTAATAAAAATTACCACATATGGGACTAGGGTTGCCAACTCTCCGGGTTTGACCCGGAGTCTCCGGGTTTTGAAGTCTGGTCTCCGGTTTCCGGGTTAATTGCTTCAATCTCTGGGTTGTCATGCAAACTAAAGGAAAACTCCTGTTTCAAATAGAGTGCAAAACAAATCGACGGTCAGTATGACAAAATGTCCTCCTCGTAAAGGCAGAGTTAATGGTCAAAGTAAATTTTGGCATGTCTTGCGCGTAGTTCCATGATTTCGTTACTCTGCCTGCCCAGAAGCCTCTATTAAAATGCAGCATGAAGACAGCCAAATATCCTTTCAAATGACAATGTAGGCTACGTTTGTATTTTTGTCAATGTTGAATTATTGTAAACAAGCTGTTGTGCACTTGTGAAGTTGTGATTGTGAACTGGGTACGTTGTTGAAGCCCATGTTGGGGAGGGTGACCCCTGCATCAACCCCAGCCTTCGTCCCTTGGGGCTACGCTACGCTGTACGCAAGGCTACACCTGACAGTTGGCAACCCTAGAGGCCTTATCAGCTTTTTAGTCTGACGGAACACCGCATCGGGCGCATCGACCTCGCACATTACGTTTAAAATTAAGCTACATACATGTATGCATACTGTCCAGTGTCTAGTGTTGTTACAGTGTTCTCGGCAGTCTTCCTGGGAGTTGTTTCCTCAAAGAATAATATTATATACACAACCTTGTGTAAAATCCAACAGATTTATTATATACACAACGGATCAAACAACGGGGTTCCTCGAATCCGAGAGCAGCGATACTCATCTAAATGCCGCGTCATTTGATTGCCTAAACGCACGGCGAGTGAGTCCAGTCAGCCACACTACTTAAAATATTAGGTCCGATGAACCCAATGCATCCGACGCAGTGTTTCGTTGCACCCGGCTTTTAGGCATGACCACGTCAGGGCAGCTGATATATCAACAACTGGGT
>Ga0209780_1000560_pt1 | contig 20429 bp, 7 predicted proteins | sample WorMetexBAHAMAS2_FD_187384 | JGI IMG/M metagenome (GOLD analysis project Ga0209780, IMG submission 187384) | Marine gutless worms symbiont microbial communities from Max Planck institute for Marine Microbiology, Germany - Inanidrilus exumae... | ecosystem: Host-associated > Annelida > Digestive...
GGGAAGGGGCAGTGAAGGGCCCCTATCAAATTGTTAGCCCAGGGCCCCCAAAGGTGTAAATCCGGCCCTGTTTGGGTAGGTACCTTTATCTTTAAATTGATTCTAATGGTAAAAATGGAAACTAGACATCCAGTGGAGACTGGAGGGCCAGTTTTGTAGTGAATATCCGGTGATCTGTAATCATTACGGAGCTATGGCGGTCTGAAGTCGCAAGAACTGGAAATTTTGTAAGCAATTTTTGCGTTTTTTGGAAAAACGACCTCTTATGGTAACATTTTCCAAATTCTGTTCCGAAAGTTTACATGGCGACGCCGATTGACGTTGTTGTGTTAAAATTTCGTGAAATTTATATACGACGGGACATCGGCGGAATCGTGCGTTAGGCCTATTTACCTGACACAAAACAACAAAAATTTCGCCTGCCTCTCAAACTGTCGCTGCTGTGCGGATCGCACTCAAAATCTGCCAGGGCCAGCCCCCAACAATGTGCTCCAGATTTCATTCAAATCGGTTCACTTTCGGCGGAGTTATAGCCGAACGCGTCAACACCGTTTATCTGCTCCGATAGAGCATTTCCATATTATTCGCCCCAAGCTATACGACAGTTATTTATATACGCTGTGCATGTTTGATAAAAAAGATTATTTTAACACATTTATTACAGCATTGTATTTGCATTTGGTGTGATAAGACGGATACGTTGGAGTCGACAGTTCAGCAGCACAGTGACCAGCTGACGTGACTCAAGCGTGAACTGTGCGCTGGGTTTACGTCGCTGCACGACAGTGTCGAAGAAATCAAACGCATCGGCGAAGCATGCCATCAACTGACGGAACAACTGCGTAAAGAGATACGAGCAACGTACGCCAAGCGGGTCGACACCGAATGACACTGCAGCTACAACCTTCACATACTTTTCATGTTCTACAAACTATGCGCTCAACAAGCGACTATCATGTGTTGTTGGTGAAACAATTTTATTAATCGTCTTGACTTTTCGTAATTCAAGAATTTGATGTATATAATTCAACAATGAGCCGCAGTTACTGTTGCTGGCTAGATGCGTGATGTGAAGGTTCTGATAGAGTTTTTTGACTTCATGTCGAACTCTCGTCTTTAAGACAAAGTTGCTGATGCAGTTAATACTACGGTCGACGTGCAGCTTACATGTAGTATAGACCGTTAACGTGTATGACTCACAACACAACAGGATTCATAGGAGAACTACAGAAGCCCTCACTTGAGGTCGTATCGACCGCTTTAACAACATTTTAGCTGACCGTGAACTATCGAATGGGACCAGTGCCAATGCCCTTGAATGACCTTAAAGTCACTTTTGCTGTTTGAAACCTTTCTAACTGCCGTACCTGGTGAAACATAGCATGAACTTACTAACACAGAGCGTCGCGCGGTCCCTCTGCGATAGCTGAGCTACTTGTTCGTACAGCTGTGCAGCGCTTGACGGTTGGCGTTTAACGGCGCTTTCAACACAATTTAGGTCATATCGCGCCTTTAAGGTAGAATTATATGCAGCGCTTGACAAGATTTTCACTGACACAGTGCGTCGCCCCTCTGTGGCGGAGCGTCTTGTATATGCTTGTGCAGGCCTACGTGTGAATACTGTTAAACTTAATACATTTTCCCAGACATGTTAAAGTCTCGACATCTGACTGGTCTCGAGATAAAAATTTTGGTCTCGGTCTCGATGACTTGGTCTTGTTTAATATCACTGCATTTTCACACTGTCTTCTAGCTACAGACTACTGCGTCTACTGCACGCGTGCACGGTCCGAGCGCACGCGATTCGTCATTTTATGACTGATACACGGCACTCTGAACGCTAATAATAATAATAATAATAATAATAACCAGAGGCTTAGCGAGATGATCGTGTGGTCTCGTGTGCTCAGTACCGAAGGAGGATTGCAGCGGTACCGTCCATCCGTCCGTCTGTCCGTCTGTCACACGCCAGTATTGTACCAAAACGGCTAAACCTAGGATCACGCAAACAACGCCGCACGATAGCCCAGGGACTCATTTTCTGATGTCAAAAATCTAGGTGAAATTCCAACGGGATCACCCCCAAAGGGTGCACCAAATAGAATGGTTGATCGTCTCAGGCGCTGGCGACTTAGTTCGCCGGTGAATGCCATAAATTTCTGATGGTCGTCGGACAACTGTTGATCACACCCACAGTCGAGATCTGTATTCAGCAGCTAGGCCGAGTAGAAGAAATGGTTTGATTACCATATGATGCGACACGGAATATTTAGCATGCGCTGAGCCTCTGCGTCGCGCGGGTCTGTCAGTGGCAGCAGAGACTCTTGTTGAGTCTTCAGTTCACCGTGTTTCTGTTTAAAAAGCTACGCCGGCAGGCGATGACGTCATACGCGTGACGTCATAGTCACGTGACTCAGCTGCTGCTGTCGCCCGTCTTCCCGGCGATGTTGCGCTGGATGATGTCGTCTTGGTCGACAAACTCGAAGATGTGCGGCGCGTTGATGAGGATGGACGCGGTGCCGGTGATGGTGACGGCGAGGAAGATGCACAGCTGGAGCCTGTCGATCACGAGCGCGATGTATCGCCAGTCATCCAGTATCTACAGTACACACACACACACACACACACACACACAGTCAACCATTCACAGTACAGCACGGCACGTGAACCTGTACAGTTTCACCGACAATACTTGTCTATTAGTTGCCTCGTTCATTTATAGCCCCCCCCCCCTATGGACAAAATCTGCTTTGTTATAATATGGTCCATAGAAAAGTGCCGCGTTATTTTTGACTATAACTCACGTATTTCTTGGTGGATTTTTTTTACACTTTTTGTACCAGTGGAAACTTGAATAATATTCTATAATTTAGTTAGGTACTTAACACTGTGTTGACGTCATAATTGCGTCACACTGCCATCTTAACTTCATCGAGTTAGCCTACTTTGTGCGTAATAATAACAGTACTGTACAATGAAATGAAATGTGTTGAGTTCTGAAGACAAGATTTTGATCAAAACCTGCGGCAATCTAAATGATTTTCTGATCGAAGACTCATCAAGGAATTCCCTAACAAAAACTCAAAAGAACATATGATGACTTTCAACGAAAATTGCACACAACCGATTCGATCAGACGCCCTGCATTAAGCGGTCGGCCACTCGGCCGCGGTCATCCAGAACTGCAGATAACATTGCCGCGATTTAAGCCACAGTTACGGTGAAGTTGCAAATTTTATAACGTTCTTTAAAGTGTTCATTTCTGTTTTCATTAGTAAAATGTGTTCTTAAAAATCCACAAAGAAATGCTGCACTTATAGTCAAAAAATAAAGTTGCACGTTTTTTTGTGGACCACGCGATGTATATTCATATTCAAATATGATCAGGAGTATTATTATGGCACGGGTAATACGCTGTGCGTCAAATTGCCGTCAATGGTTTTACAACTGATGTGGAACAAGAATGAATTTACATTTGGATGAGAAAGACATGGAACACGGACGCGTTTGTGCTTGGACACAGTCCAATAAACTCGGGAGGCTGATACGATACGATACAGTAGATTAACGTGCGCTCAAAAGCTGACGAGATAGCAAGCTTAATAGACATCACGGCCCAGAAACGACAAAAAATAAGGAAAAAATAAAATCAAAAACCGAATAGCTCAGAAGAAACGGGAAGTCCGTGGAGGCAGAGGAAGTGAAGAAGTGAAACTATAGGGGGTAGGATTTATGAAACAGGCAGGGCCTAAAAAACGTTTTTGTGTCCTGACGGACGAGTTGCTACGGGCGAAGGACGACTTGCTCAGTGAGCGAGGACAAAGTTTGTCCTCCCTCACTGCGCAAGTCGTCCGATGATGTTGTGGCTAAGTGTATCAGTAAGCTGCATTAGGTACTCAAAAAGGCGGACATTTAGGCCTGAAATGCGTCAGAATGCGTTTGGCGGCCAGGCTCTGCCCGGACCCGCTGGGGGAGCTTCAGCGCTCCCCAAGACCCCTAGCCGCAATTAGGGGTGCCTACTTCTAAGGGTAGGGAGGGAAGAAAAGGGCAAAAGGGAAGGAAGGGGATGAGAAAAGGGAATGGAGGAACGGCAGGAGAGGGGAGGGATAGAAGGGGAAGGACGACTTGCATCCCACACTATTTTAGGCCCTGGAAAGAGGTAGGTTTTAAACCAGGAGTGAAAGAGAGATGAAGTTATAGATGTACGTTATAGATGCACAGAGTGGTGAATCAGAAGATGAAGAAGTGATGGGTGAAGGAACAGGTGAGTAGGAAACGGACGAACTGGTGCCTGAATCAGGTTGACGAAGAGAGAAAGGAAGCTGATTCCAGAGACAAGGAGAAGCATAACGGAAGGAGCGATCAGTTATTTTTAGAGAGGATGATGAAGGTGGCCGAGCAAGAGTAACGATGGATGAAGAGCGAGTACTACGAGGACGTTGAATGGAGATGAGGTTATGAAGATACGGAGGTTGGGTAGTTGTAAGAACTTTGTAGATAAGTGAGAGAAGCTTGTATTTGATACATCCATTAATTTTGAGCCAGTGAAGAAAGCGTAGGATGGGGGTGATATGACAGGACTTTGGAGCTTTCATGACAGTACGAGCAAGAGAGTTCTGGATCTGCTGGAGACGGGATAATTGAGACTTAGGGAGTTTATAGTCGAGAGAGAATTACAGTAATCAAGTTTGATAGAGGTAGCAATAGTGTAGCTGATCCTGTGGGGTGACGCCTCATCAGGTAAATATCAGATGCGCACCAGTCTTCGCTCTATCAAATGCACCATCAGTAGCCTAACGAGGAGTTGCGTGAGTTAACTGAACAGCTTCATCCACAGTGTAACACATTCTTTGCGGCTGTTAACTACGGAATACTAAGGCGACGACGTACGGACTTCTAAACATCGTTGTGGTTCAGCAGAGATGCAGAATGGCGATGAAAATTCTCTCTGCGACCACGGGGAAGAAATGACGAGTTCTGTGTAAGATTGCATGGTTCAGCAGAATGAGGTCCGTGAGTGGTCGACACTGAGTGACACCGTCAGCGGGTTATTCAATCAGCCATGTGAACAGATGCCCAGCTGCGCATGCGCCGTCTCCATGGATACATGACAACGTGATTTTGTGCCGTGACAAAGCGACGTGGGAGGTCGACCATGCGCACGTGACGTAACGTGACGTGACGTCATAAGGCTGAGGCAGATCGCTGTCAACGGCGCGCTCATGCGCACTGAGACCGCACCGCGCACCGTGCGTCACGGTCACAGTGGCGGGTCGAGAGATTGAGTCAGGGAGCCAGGCGGGGAACGTCAGATGAGTCATACTGATTGAACGTTTACTAAAACCTCTAGCTGCTAAATTTAAAGCGAACCTTATTATAAATTTACTTTAAAAATTGGCACTCGTTCATCACAAGATTCTCCGGTTACTTTGATGAATATGACTTTATGAATATAATTTTATTTCATTTATTTTATTCATTTCATTTTATTTTATTCATTATTTTATTAATTTTATTTCATTGCATTCCATTTTATTCATTCCATTCCATTTCATTCCATTCCTTTTATTTTATTTTATTTTATTTATTTTATTAATTTTAATCTTATTTTTATTTTTATTTTATGTTTATTTTATTTATTTTGTTTTATTTTATTATTTTATCGCCTCCTTCGCCATCCTTATTCCTGTATGCGCCATTGATATATGTTGCAATCGGATGCAATTAATACTATCAATAGCATCAATAACTTTGTTCTTGTCACGATACGACTGTAATCATTTGTTATTAATGTTTGACAATTTAATTATTTCTTAGTTAAGTATTTTCTCTGTGTTTCTTTTCCATTTTCTGTCTGTATGTTTCTACCTATACGGTGAATAAAGATGTATATAATACTGCACACCATTGGTCGGACATTGACATCAAAACTACATACTACTGATGGACTATCACAACAGCGTGATAACAATTAACATCGGATGCGATGTCGCGTAAAGCACGAATTTCATCACAAATGCACCGCGTTATCGTCCTGTACACAACCGACCTCTGCTCAAGTTCAACCGCTTCGACAACATCAGAAAATCTAATCTACGCTGACTCCGTTATGCCCCTTCGTCACCAAACTGCGTTTTACGGTTTTTACGGTGCGTTTTAGAGCTATGGTGGTAATTATGGAACACTAATAGAAAACACTACGCGAGATGTCGAATCCACCGGTGATCATGGCCGTAGTATTGGTATTTGGTACCAGAAGTTGTTGCTAAAACGCCTTTGATGCCGAAAAAACGTCGTCACTATCTCGAAAACAAGCGAGATAGAGTCATGCATTGCTACTGAACGTGAATAAGAAGTCATAGGCTGTCTATCATTTGCCGTGGTTGCCGGCCGGTACCGCCTAATCATTGGAAAGGACTGAAATGGTCATCGGCGGAGCCGGAGGCACATCAATTCTCCGCCAACAAGGCGATATCGATGTCTAGCACTTGACCTGTGGTAAAAGTAGGGCCCGGAGGTGACGAAACCGTAAACCATGGCAAGCTATAATGGGGTGGGGCCCGGGCCAAGCTCCCAGCAGGTCCAGGGGCAGAACCCCTTATTAAGTGGCCAAGCACCCTGAAGATAAAACCTTGTAGCTCTTCCACAACCAATGGAGGGTCCGGGGCCACAACTGGGCCCAATTCTGAGTTTTCGCCGATTGGTGCCTGAGTTGAATCGGCTCAAACTGATAGGTGCCAGAATTCAGTTCCGCCGCGTTCCGCCCCTTTACGTTAATCACTGCACTTGACAGTGAATCATTTGTTAGATTCTGAATAAAGGTTTATCATACGCTCTATCGAACTAGTCACTTAGGACTAAGAGCCGCGTGCTTAACGTGGCAATCAGAAATACATCAAAAGCGGTAATATATCTAGAACGGTGTCAGAGACATTTACTATACACATCACTAATAGGAAGAGTTATATGGTCTACTCAATAGCGCAATTGCCGATAACATTAAGTGACCTTCAAGGTAATTTCAACTAAACTGTAACTTTGTCTAACCACAGCGTGTTGAAATTTATAGCAAGCATTATTAGTTAGTGTGCTGGCTATTCGTCAGCGTTTGAGCATACGCTGAAAATATACAATTAGGCCTATTACAACCTTTGTAAAATTGCCGTATGAAGCCGTGCATAGTAAAATTCATTTAAAGTCAGACACTTTATAACGTATGGATAATAAAGCTACAACCCATGTGTTATTAATATTTTTCTTGATGTTAACGTCCCTGTTTTTAAAAGTTAGGGGGACTTAGGCCTCTTTACTGTATCTTCATATTTTTCGTTATTGGGTTAACGTTGGTTGATCACAGTTACGGTCCAGTTGACATCAGCAAGACTGGTTGTGTTAACAATGACAACACGCACAGCATTGCATGCTCGCTGTGCGATAGTTGAACGATGCATGTACAAAACTATGCATGTAGCGGAATAAAACGTGGCAATTGCTGAAAGTGCTTTTCAGACTAATCTGTTTGCGTTACTCGTACAACAGTAGGCCAGTATTTCAACTGATACAGAGCGTCGCGCGGGTCTCTCGGCGATAGCTGAGCTTCTTGATTGTATATAATACAGTTGAAAGTCTGAACACACACACACACACACACACAGCGACGCTGTGATTATCATTCATCCCTAACAAGCAGCTCAAACCCCGCGAGACTATAATGCGTTCATTTCGACGACGAGGGACGTCGGTTTAGTCAGACGTGTCGTCTTCGATACGACTAGCTGCCTGCTGTGCCAATGAGCTTTAGCCGTGTGTAGCCAAAGTTGCTGCTGACGTCTCCAGGTCAACGCAGGTCACGTAGCGACTACTGAAGTCCCTCGGGCTTACAACGCGGTCAGTCTGCGTGACCACTGGACAGCGGGCGGCCTGAGACGAGACCGACTCGCTGGATCGATGCAACACGACCGTGCGAGAACGCCGTGGACGCAGCGAACAGCCATAAACGAATCAAGCCAGCAATGTCGCGACTTCATGCATCATGACCTGCTACACATCATTTCAGTTATAGTTCTCATTCGTTCCATTGTATGAAACGCTACGGTAGCCCGAGCTTGTAGTTATTTGAAACGTCATGGTGGTTCGATCGTCCATGCAGTCTGCAATGGCGAGGTATACGGATGATGATAACGGCCACATGAAGGCTACTTGGCTACGACAGTAACTAAAGTTCACCACTCTCAGTGCAATCGCAGTTACATATCAACATGACACATTGAACTTTTGGTATACGGTCCCACCCTTGTCGCTGTATATCACATTGTAGCCCAACAGCCAGTGTATCAGTATTGTTGTAATATGGAATTTATGTGCCAACTATAAAGGGTTAGTATCCTGGTATGATACTGGAATACAATATCGTCCCACTCAGTGACCAGAGAAGCAGCACCATAGCGTGCCATCTGTCTCAACACGCGTTCACTGAGAAGGTTCAGTCACTCGCTGACGGTAGAGCGGCGCTGTCGACAGTTCAAGTTAATGGATAAATGTGACCGTCAGCAGAACCGAAACCGCTGAACCGACTGTAACGAATTCAGCGACGCTTCAATGAACCATGAGACCACATAGACATCTGTCCATCTGGACTTGTAGGCAAATGGACGCGCATAAACTAACTATAACAGACGAGGCGTTGTTAACTAAATGAAATCTACTAAGCAAATTCAACCCCGCACAAAAATCGAAACCCATGAACCGAGTGGGTGTAATAAAATTTGCTGATACATGTATTTTTTCCTGACGCCATAAATATAGGATATTGCAAAGGCAGAACTGTAGGGTGTTCTACGGCACCAATAAGCTCAGTTATCGCAGAGGGACCGCGCGACGCGCTATGTCAGTTAAAAACTTGTCAGTTGCTTGCTGCATACCTATATGAAAAATACCACAGGTCTATAAAGACTTGCAATAGGTGAGCGACCTTGAATGTCTCTCAAGGACATCACAATTGCCGCAATTCGTTAAGCCACATATCACTTCCTATTAAAGGTCTGTAGTAACAAGTTAACAACGTATCTAGATTGCATCGTTTCCGATATATCACCACATGCAGGCTACAGTATAGATGACTGCCTATGACTTGAGAACTCCTTCAGTTTCAACAAAATTGAAACTACAAGCCACGTGCGCTTTCCCATTCATTTTCATCATTTTTCGACATTTTGTATCGCCTTTCATATCTTCGTAGTGGGTAGAGAGACTTCAAATTTAGTAGATAAGTTGATCATAGCAAGTGCTATAAAGCCCACGGATGGCAAAACATCCATGAAAGGAGCGTAATTACATGATGTAAACCATTTAAATTTTGGTGGGCACCAACCATATCTTTGGAACGGTTAAAGCCAGAATCGTCAAATTTTGCTTAGAGATACTGTTTCAAATCCTAGCTTTTGGGTGACAAACCACCCTAAAAGGGGCGTGGTCAGGGTCACATGACCCATTTTTAATTTCGACACCCGCCATCATATCTCTGGAAAGCCAAATTTTGTATGCAGGTAAAATATATCAAGTGCTAGCCTTGGGATGACAGACCACCCCCCAGTGAGCGTGGTCAAGTCACGTTACCCGTTTCTTAAATTTTGCCTTCAATCATATCTGTGGAATCGTTGAATCGTCTGTTCTTGGTGATGTTCAGTTGTTCACTGAACCATAGCCGTTGTGAGTGAACATGTTTGCGACAGTAGTTGGTCACCGTTGTCTGTACTGCATACAGTAAGTTGCGACCCGTTATCACCCTCCCCCTGACACTCTAAAATGACTAAACATTACACTGCGTTGATTGCTGCAAATATCTACTATTGTTCAAAGTCTCTGAATCTAAAATGTTGAGTGCTAGGCACTTGAAATTTCGTGTGGAGTACTAGTGCAAGCATGATATATTACCCCCAATAGGGATGTGTTCAGAGCACGTGACCTCTTTAATTTTGGGGAAAAAAGGAAACAATATCTCGGAAACCGTGCAAGATAGACTAGACATGGTTGCAATGGAAGACTAATAGGAAATCGCACGTGGCCTGTCGAATGGCACCATTGCCAATGCCCTTGAATGACCTTGGAGGTCACTTTTTCTGACTGAAACCTTTCTGACTCCTATACCTCGTAAACACAGCACGAACTTAATAACATAGCGCGTTTTTGCCAGCATTAAAACCCATCCTAGATAGCATGTTCGTTAGTGATACAAACGCTAATGCTAACGTTAATGTTAATAAAAAATTGTTAATGCACTCTTTACAGTAAGACTAGTACGTCTACAGTGTATTACATAATCGGCGCGCTTTAATGAGCCCTTTGCTTTTTACCAAATGAATGAAATAAAACAGCAAATAGAAATACCTCGGCGTAGTCATCCTCGTTCTTGAGGTGGGCGGCAATAAACGTGACCGCTTCCATGGCAGACTTGGTCTCGACCGTCCAGCCTTTCGTCGCGTTGTTGCGTCTCGGTTCCAGTTCATCGGAGCTGACGGTCAACATCGGCACACAGTCGCCGGCCTCCGTGGCTCGACCTGACCTTCTTGTCGCTCCAACAGCGGCGCAGTTGAGCGGCGAATGTGCGTGCGACGGCGGTGACGCCGTCTGCAGACGCTGTCGAATGGCGCTCATGTCTGGACTCAGTGACGGCCGGTTTCGTCGTGAATACGCCTTCTTGGACCATCGCTGGGTGTGATGCGGCCGCGTCATCAGCAGCAGGCGTGGCAAATAGTTGAGGAAGACGTAGCGGACCCAGGCAGGCATGCGGTGAGTGCGCGGTGTCTTGAAGTTCCAGTTGATAATGATAACCGTGATGAGGATGGTGATGATGTTCATGATGAACGTGAACAGCAGGTACTTGGCAATGAGCGGAATCTTCACCGAGGTCGGTGGCAGGATCTTGGAGACCAGCAGTAGAAACACAATCAGAGCCAGCAAAATCGAGATGCACATTGTCATCTTTTCGCCGGCGTCAGCTGGCAGGTAGAACACGCTGACGCTAAGGAACGAGATGAGCACACACGGAATGATGAGGTTGACGGTGTAGAACAGAGTCTTACGACGTAGTTGAAGTGTGAACGTGATCTGCGCCTTGTGGTGACCTTCCGCTGCATCGTACGAGTAGTTGTAGACTCCAGGGCAGGACATGATGTTCCACGTACCGCTGATGACGTAGTCGCTTAAGTCGACTTGGTCGTTGCCTTCGTACCAGTGAAGGATCACCTGCATAGTATCACACATTGCTGCGTCAGTACCAGTCAACTACACATGGCGCCCCGCAACCACAGTTCTGAGGCGCCTCAAAATATTCAAACTGGACCAATTAACCTAAAAGAATCGTGACCGGACTTGTGTAATTAATGGAAAGACACGGAGAAAGCTTGCTTATCATCTTCCGGCAAGCGGTATAAGCAAGGCTGGGCAGACGAAGGGGCGGGTAGATGGGCATGCCGACGGCCCAAATCGAGCCAAAATCGCGCGTAGCTAACAAGCACTAACAAGCAAAATGTCTCGCGTAGAGCGATTTTGGCTCGTAATAATAACTGTCACAAACATTTACGCCTTCGTGCGTCTGTTCTTGGTGATGTTCAGTTGTTCACTGAACCATAGCCGTCGTGAGTGAACATGTTTGCGACAGTAGTTGGTCACCGTTGTCTGTACTGCATACAGTAAGTTGCGACCCGTTATCCCCCTCCCCCTGACACTCTAAAATGACTAAACATTACACTGCGTTGATTGCTGCAAATATCTACTATTGTTCAAAGTCTCTGAATCTAAAATGTCTGAATAAACATTAAAATTTACAATAAAATTAGCTCTCGCTATTGCATACGTTTCAGCCTCTGTAGCCTCGTACTAATCTGACGCTGCATTTGGCCCGTAGGAGGCCTACACAGTTTATCATAGACTGGTCCAGGTATCAGCCGAGCGTCATCAACACTTGCCTACAGTGACTGTGCGCCCAACTCAAAGATCTATAGTATACAGGTCATGAAATATTTAGGTTACAATTCAGTCTGGAGTTACACTTGCATATTCCACCCCAGACAGTGTTGTAACTTACACTTAGTCTAATAACATTTGAGACACACGGCAGAGATTGACTGCGGCAATGGTAAACAAATGGGTATTTTTGTTTGTGAAGTATTACTGTACAGGATGCGCCAATAAAAAACAATCTTTTAGGAAAAATTCTACGTCTCCGCAATTGTAATAGATTTAGTTAATAAATTTATAGTTTTTACAGAGAAGGATTCAGGCCATACGTACAGCAAATTTCGTTACAATATTTGGTTTGATTTAAAAATTACAACTATTTAAACTTAAAAGTACATTTTTCTAAGTGAACAAGTAGAGTACAATTTCATTGGCATTTATTTATGTTTTTATCACAGGTAAACTGAATAAGGTAGACAAAATGTGTAATCAGACGTTTCGCGAGCAAGGATTTGGGGCTAAAGAGATACTAGCAAGTTATGACGACAGAAACTGGAGCTTGAGCACGTTGCAGACGATTTGCCGTCGGGTCGATGAGATAAGATTGGTTCAGCTGTGACGGATCGTGCAGGTAGCGGTAGGCCGGTCTGCAAGTGCCGCTGAAAAGATCGCGCGCGAAGGTCAACGACTTGATCTCTTCAAAGAAAAACAAGCCTGACACGAGCATCGAAACATTTGAACTGTTGACGAAAAGCCGAAAGGCTATGCAAAGTTTCATTCGTTATTCGTGAATATTCGATACGCAACTGCATGTTCACTTTAAAAAATGAACCGCACAGTTTAAACTGTATAGTGTATGTCGAACGATATCAGTTGCTTCAATGAAATTTGCAGAGTGAAGAGGCCTACTCACATATAAAGTCCGAAAGTTTGGCTCAAATCCGTAGTACTACCATTGCTGAAATACAAAAGTTTCTCAATAGAGGATTGCTTTTTTATTGGTGCACCCTCTATAACGTCTACAAATGACCGACTTGATCTCCGTTGAAAGTCCATGATCCGAACTTCATGTGACATTCCTGCTGATCGAACGGAAAGTACTGGACGTCTATCCTGCATGAGCTCTTGTAGATAGCCGGAGGAATCCACAACACCTCACCATAATGGTAGATCACCACGTTCGGCTTATACGACACCTCGTACTTGCCGTCGGCACTGGACACGTACAAGTACAAGTACAAGTACTGGACAAGTACACATACAAGTATAGTGCAGCGGTAATTGCAGTGACATATCTAACTAGATGGGTTGCAGTGTATCTGGGGACTCACTGCAGTATAGGCTCGAAGAGATGCGCCGATTTTCCCACCGGCGTACACGGAAGGTGATACAAATAAAACTGTTTAAGCTTACCTATTTACTAACGCGACGTCGCATAGCGTGCCGCGCCCACATCGGTTTATTTATTTATTTTATTTATGTGTTTACTTTTGCGTCATGACTCAGCAAAACGTCAATGGCAGCAATGCGCCGAAATTTGTCTTTTCCGTGCAGGCACGTTTGCGTTGTTTCCACCATGCAGAGTCTATAGACTGACTTTCAGAAAACTTTCAGCCAACGTAGAGCGATTAGTGCGCTTTATAACAGTGTATTCAAATTGCCACGGCTCGCTGATGGGATGTTGCTATCGTAACCGATTTGTGGCGAGAGTCGGAGAAAACTGAATACCTTGTATTCATTTTGTGAGCTGGCATTCGATAACTGTTTGCAGGATCGCAAAACCAATACCCCACACAGCAACACTAGATGTAACCTCCACATCGTGTAAAACTTTCGTGAACTTTGGTCTAGTAACCTCTAAGATCTTGTGGCCCGTTTGCAGGGGGTGGGTTGGTGCACGTAGGTAAAAATACGCACGTTTGCGTTGTTTTCACCGGAGTTTCTGGACTGATACGCTGATGTCTACCAAACTTTCAGCAAATATAAAGCACGTTGTGGGCTTTCCAATATTATATTGAAATTGCGACGGCTCGCTCAAGGGATGTTGGTATGGTAACCGATTTGTGGCGCGTGTCGGCGAAAATTGAAATACCCCGTCTTCATTCTGTGCGCTGGCATTCAACGTCCGATGGAAATATTTTAACGCCAATTGTTACTTTAACATCGACGATGATTCCTCTACGTATGTTTAAATTTCGTGAACTTTGGTCCAGTAACCTCTGAGAACTTTGTGACTTTGCAGGCGGTGTATGGGTGCACATAGGCAAAAATGCGCACTGCAATGGTTTTTAAAGGTCATTCGCTAGGTGGCACTAGCACAGCCAGTCAAATGCACAGTCGAATCTGCGCACGACGGGCGGGCTACACGTTGGGCTTTGTCCCGCTTTCTAGTTTAAAAATCTCTCCGTCAAAACCGAGATAACGAACGATAATTGACACGCAGTGAAGGCCCATTTGCATCGCGACCATAGGCTACATGCGACTCCGGCAAAGTTACAATATATTACTGCGAACATATGAATATGAAATGTTGTACTTGTTGAAAAGCACAATGTCCGGTTTCCAGACTTTCTCGGGCATGACGCGAATGACATTAATGCCTGCAAATTCACTTGGATCCCATACGAGCTGATAGTCGGTCCATAACTACAGACACACACACACATACATACACATACTGTGGTCCCAATTCAGTGCTTTGACACTGCTGGTCTGACTACAGAGAAGGCATCCAGCGTAGCGTGTGTAAATTCGATCCCTCAAAACGGAACATTTGGGAATAAGCTTATCGAAGGAGGTTTTACAGTGTAAAACCTCCTTCGATAAGCTTATTCCCAAATGTTCTGTTTTGCGGGATCGACCGGACCCGAGCTGGAGTAACTTCAGATAAAATGCTTGTCAAAAACTGAACGTGTGTGTCTCAAAATGCCCATTCGTTTAAAATAATCACGTGAAAATAAACCGATTTTTATTAATTTTTGGTGCATGCAGGGGGTGCGGTGCATGGAATCCACGAGAAATTTAAAGAAGTACGTCGGTCTCCGGTGACTGGCGTATATCGACACATGCCAATCGTACGTACGTCTTAAACACTTCGGAATTTACGTTACATGATACAGTTGCATGACGGATCACGATCGTACATCAAACAACACAGAATATGAAGTTTTATTGTTACTTCGCCGCGTTAGAAGTGCGACGTATTGTGCTCAGCGTGTCTGTGTGTCTGCCTCTCTGTCTGTTTGTCTGTCCGCTCTCATGTCTCAAAAAACCACGTCTAAATTTCTCCGAATTTTCTGTAGTTACCCGTGGCCGTGGCTTGGTCCTTCTGCGACGACAATGACAGTGCAATGTGTTATGTACTTCCGGGTTGTGGATGACGTCATGCCTTCATGTAATGGACCGAATGGGCCAGAATCAAAGACGATGCGTATCTTTCGTCCAATTCGCCAGGTGGCGGCACCGGGGCGAAGTCTGCCGTCTCCGACTGCATCTTGTTAGTACGTGGAGCGGACACGATGCGCCAGCACCGCAGTGTCTCACAGATAGCCTGCCCTAGCTACACGGTCACCGTGTCTGTCCGTTTGTCGGTGTGTACTATACAGAGCCGCATCTGCAGCGTCGCTGATAAGATGTCGCTATGTATCACGACTGTGTCATATTTACCGAACAAGCGGTGCCGAGGCGCTGACATCACAGTGGTAAACATTGAGCAGCGCCGCGTCTGTCAGTGCGTGATACATCATAGACTGTCTCTGTATACAACACTAATCCGTTCGTCTTGCTGTTGTATTTGCGCTCGTACGACGCAACTTTAGTCAATGGCGAAGGAGGATTTTTGACTAGTGTCCTCCAAAATAGTACATGGCCATGTGTTAAAGGCCACAGCGGATGTCAGCGACGTCTGCGCCTGCGCCAAATTACGTGAGCTGTCAGTAGATGGATCAACAAGAAACTCCTCGATCGCCGAGAGACTCGCGCGACGTTCTGTATCAGTTGAAATGTTGGCGCAAACAGACCGCGTGTCAGCACTTTCAGCAACTGCTACTTTTTATTCCGCACACATCGTTCAGTAAGCACAGTTATCGCTCAGCGAGCATGCAATGCCGTGCGTGTCATTGACAGACTTCCGTGCAACCAACCTTCTTCCATCTTTAATACAAATATATACGTCTGTGATGCGTGGCCAATGCAACGCTAGACCTGCGTTTACCTTTTAAACCTCAGAGCATCACCGACCTTTGACCAGCACCACGTCATACCGCATGGCGAAAGAGTCGATGATACGTGACAGTGAAACGTCTGCCAGGCCAACCGGGGACCTCGACTCGAACCACTACGCCGTAGAGGTATAGGCTAATGTTGGCCGTGAATGGTCATTAAAGCCACTTACCATTCTCAGCCAAACATTTGACTTCATTATCTGATTCTTCTCGTCCTGAACACGACATAAAGCCTTACAGCATGGCCATTCACAATAGGAAGCGGTAATTTACCCCGTCCGTCTGTCTGTCCTGTGAATGAATAAATGAATGAATGGAATAAATAAAATGAATGAGTAATTAATTAATTAAACAGATGATTGCAGTGCCTGAGATGATAACTCACTCAATAGTGAATACGAACCATATAAAATTCATCCGAATGAAAGTACGTAAGCCTTGAGACATGCTTAGATGACTGGTAATGTGGCTGACGAGATGACGTACCGAGACAGACCGTTGAACGAACATCAGTCAGAAATGTCCGGTCACCGACGGCGGAAAGACGCGTCCAACAACGATAGCGCGGCTGATCGTAGACGTTGCTACGACTGTCAGAGAAATTCGCTGTCGGGTGGAGTTCATCAGCGAAGTAGGCAGAAGCCAGTCCGTGCATACAATTTTATGCAAGGACGGCCAGCTTGAAGTAGACCCACTGTGGAGCTGTTAATCAGTGGAGTTGACTGAGCAGCGGAGTGGCATGTTCGCATCTCGATGAAGAGCAGCAGCACTCATGACAGGCTGCAGCCGCTGCACAAGATATGGAAAGAAATGCTGTCCATGTCGCATTACCGTTACCCAGCCGTGAGAGCACCAAAGATGCTATACGCGTGACTGAAGAACGGGTCCGATCACTGACTGTCAGATACCGTGGAGCTGCCGAAGAACTGCAAAGCAGACTGACACTGTCTTCGTAACGTGAGGACTCTCATGGAGATTGATGTATTGATGTAAATACCGATATCCCGAACGACGGATGGCGAGATTTAGTCAGTACAAACCTTCAGCTACAACTGCGGAAGACGGTGCTGACGACTGGTGGTGGAACAGGGTATAATTCTGTCATCGATCGGTTCAAAGGGAGCATGTTGGACATGCAGCAACATGGTCGATGCACGCCGAGATGTTCGTTTAGAGCTCCAGTGACGGTAAACATAAACCATATACGGCCTGTATATCCGTTCATCATCCGCATACGCATGGCAATGTAGACCAAGGGTATGGATTAGCTACAGCAGTTCTGCTGCGTATAGATGGCTGATCCTTGCTGCTCTGCGTCTCCAAAATGTAACCCCTTTGCCTTCCTATAACTTCGACAAACATCAGCTGATTTGGGCAGATACGCTGCCGGGAAAGCAAGCAATCAATGCACTAGCTTCTGCACTACCTGGCTAAATAAGCAACCCGTGAATTGCATCTCTGTACTTAAACGTTCTATGTTGTTTTGCCAACAAACACACAAAACGTTGATAACACACTCAAATTTATCACCTGATAACACACAACTGAACAATCTTTCATTCGCAAAACGATCAACTATATGCAGCAGACATTACCTAAGAAGAGAGTGTAGCATCCTACCGTCTGTTATCTGTTCGTGTTCGTGTTTTCGTGTTTTGCCAGCATCCCTATGAATTGCGAATTAGGCTGGTCCATGCGGCGAAAAGCACAAGACAGGGGCAGACGCTTGATTGCAAGCGTTGGACGAGTCTATTATTGGCCGCGAAGGGGGAGGTGTGATTGCACACTGCAGGCGAAGTCTGATATCTACGATTGCCTTGTTAGAGATTGAAAGGCGCTCTTAATGAGACTCGTGAAGATTGACAGAGAGAGAGAGAGAGAGCCATACATACGACGTTGATGAGCTGGATCATTGCCAGTCCGAATTTGACGGTAACGGTTTCGGTGAGATTCTGTACAGGACGGATGAGCGGGTTGTAACCTTTCTTCAGAAACAACGTCTCAATGAGTCGCACCTCGTCGTCGCTTCCCAAGCCTCGCAGACACACAGACACACAAACACACCATACCCTCACTCTTGTCCGTCTCACACTGATGGGTTTGCATGTTATTGACTACTATTGCCAGATACTCGCTGTCCGATTCAGCCACATCGTGTCAGCTAAAATTCCTCGTATAATTTCACCAAAAATGTATTGCAGAGACATTAAGAGATGTTACTACTCACTAGCCTTCGAAAAGTTTAGGTACGTAAAATGCTTTAAATTAATTGCTTTCCTATACAGCTAGTGTTCTTCCTGAAGTAATTAAAGCCAGCGGATGTCATGCTCCCGCATGCTCAATTGTTGCACTTCTACACTGTGTCTCAAAAAAACAATACACTTAATTTTCGGTCATAACTTCGGCAAATGTAGACCGATTTTCACAATTCTTTCACTGACAGGTTCCCAAGAAAACTCTCTATGTACCTATTGCCGTGGAAAATCGGCCTTAAATTATTCTATGAAAATACGCCTAATGCTTAATGGCCTCATATTTTATTTCAATCGGTTGTTATAACGCATTTTTGTTGTCGTGTATTGTTGTCACAAATAACTCGGTTTTAGCTGCATTTTATATTTTATACATTATTTTGATTCTTAATTGTAATTTACAACTGCATGGGTGGCGCGGTGGCGCAACGTGTAGTGTTGGACTTGCGATCAACAGGTCGTGGGTTCAAATCCTACTCGGAGCAAAGCTGCGTTACAACATTTGGCAAGTTGTTCACACCTATGTGCCTCTGTCACCAAGCAGTATAACTTGGTACCGGCCAAGGGGCGGTGATGCTCTGCGGCTGGGAAGGTAACCGCAGGCCTAAAGGAAAGTAATGACAGCCTACCGCCGGGTGGATGACTGCGGGATGACTGCTGTACACCGGGATCAGCTCCGGGCCCAACGCTCGGTAACGAGTATGGGAAGCCTTTACCTTTTACCTTTAATTTACTACTGTATAACGTCTGTCTGCGTAACCTTGCTATTTGATCTCATGATCGCAATTCTATTAAACTTACTTATACTTACTTACTGTTGCTTTTCGGCCAAAATCCTGCTATATAATGGCAGTGTTTTTGTGACTTGTGACTTTGACCTTTAACCTTTTGATCTCAAAATAATTGAATGTCCATGATTCATCGTGGAATATTTCTGTGTCAAGTTTGGTAATCTTAGCTGCATCGGTTTTTGCCCGAGCGACGCTTTGCTAGCGCGGTATATGCTGTAGCCATGTGTCTGTCTGTCCGTCCGTCCGTCCGTCCGTCACAAGCCGGTATTATACCAAACAGTTAAACATAGGATAATGCAAACAACGCTGCACAATAGCCCAGGGACTCTAGTTTTCTGATGCCAAAGATCCTGATGAAATTCCGATGGGATCATCCCGAACGAAGGCATCAGATACAGGTGGGGTAGGTGAAGCTGCGTTTGTCGACCGATCGAGAAGTCTCCGGTTCAGACGCCAACGCTGATCTGAATTTGTGTCTATCCGCCCCGGTGGTCCGCGTAGACGACGGTGCGCTGGCAGAGAGATACGCGGTGTCATCAACAACGCTGGTCGTAGTCGAAGTTTGTTGATAGCATTTATGGCCCATTTGAGCGTTACACGACACAATGTATGTGTGACACGGAACATCGCATGCTCGTTTCGCAATAGTTGAGCCTAATACAACGATGCGTGTACAAAACTATGCAGGTAGCAGAATAAAAAGTAACTGTTGTAGAAAGTGATCCTCAGGCTGATAAACGATTTGTGTGCGTTATTCGTACGACAGTTAACAACATTTCAACTAGCACAGAGCATCGCGCGGGTCTGGGCGATAGCTCAGCCTCTTGTTAAGATATCGTGTGGGAAAGCAAACAGACAGACAGACAGACAGAGATCTTCGCGACTGCCTCGGTGTGGGAAACATTTGGCGGATACGCGAATTCACTGCTCGCTTCGCAGCCTGTCAGCGACTGTGTCTAATATTAGAGTAGGCCTAGGCTTAGGCCTATAGATGTTAAGATTAACAGCACGTGGAAGTATTCTACATCAAAGTTTAAAACATTCATTTACTATCGAAGTTTGGTTTAGAAATTATTAATAACAATAAATACGTTCTGTGGAACATGGTATCTGCCCCATAGCCGAGTTCACAAGTCCATACTGAATTGTGCGCATAGTAACAGAATACCGTATCCTCTTTTCTGTTCATGTTGTGATGTACATGT
>Ga0209780_1000561_pt1 | contig 20428 bp, 13 predicted proteins | sample WorMetexBAHAMAS2_FD_187384 | JGI IMG/M metagenome (GOLD analysis project Ga0209780, IMG submission 187384) | Marine gutless worms symbiont microbial communities from Max Planck institute for Marine Microbiology, Germany - Inanidrilus exumae... | ecosystem: Host-associated > Annelida > Digestive...
TTTTATACGAAAGTATCGTCGATACCGATATCGATATTTCAAAAGTATCGTCGATAGTATCGATATCGATATCGATATTCGATATTAACAACCCTGGTAATTGCCATTTTCAAGAGGTAAGTGAAAGGTGAGTGAAACAAACCACCATTATTAAGATGCACAAACAATTTTAATTAGTTTTGTTTACTTATTTATTGCTTCATTTCTAGTTTATATTAAATATTCTTTGTATATATTTTCTCTGTAAATAGCAGACGATCTGTCGCAGGTAGATAATATCTACAACCTGCACGTTTAGTATCACATGGACCTGAGCTTCACTGACAAAGCAGTTGACGACTGGTGGCGCCATCTTCGTGCATTTGTGTGGGCAAAGGGTGGACACTTTGAGCAACTGTTGTGACATTATCAGTGGGCCTGTCCATGACATAAAATGTGTCAGATATGAATTATTAGTAAGTGTACCTCTGTAAATTGGGACTTCAAGTTTCCCAAAGTAGTGTAGAAACATACATAAGGTGTAGTGGGATTTTTGTTGGAAATTTCCTTCCAATGATGAAAGAATTTGGAAAATCGGTTAAGATTTGATGGAGTTATTGTTATGAGTTTAGTGTCTTCCTTTTTTTGGAGACACTGTGTATGTTGTTGTTCTTGATTATTGCAGGATTTCTCAAAGTGTGACCTCTTGATAATATTAGGCACGTCATTGGTGGTGCAGCCATTTGCATCACTGACCGACAGGTTTGCTATCTTTTGTACTTTTGTTTTTTCATTCATTCACTGTGATGTTCCAGATCAAATGTTGAATCATTCAACCTTACTTTTTGAGTTTTGTGTTCTTTTCATGAATGATCTGAATGTTTGTTGTTGCAGTTTATTATAGTGTGACGCTATGCTAGCGTGGTATATGCTGTTATCATGTGTCTATCCATGCATTCCTCGGTCCGTCCATCTGTCTGTCACAAGCCAGCACTGTACCAAAACGGATAAACGTAGAATCACGAAAACAACACTATACCATAGCCCAGTGATTCTCTAGTTTTTTATGCCAAAAGTTGCGACTAAGTTCCCACGGGGTCATCCCAACAGGGCCGCCAATTAGAGGTGGGGTAGGTTAAAATGGGCGATTTTCGGCCAATATCTCGCTATATCTGAGCAACTGCAAGAGAGGGGCATAGTTACTATTGTAGTAACTCGTATGCATTCTATTGAATGGCGCTATTTTCAGTGACCTTGGTTGACACCGAGCTACTGCAAACCACCACATTTTCCAGATTTTGTATCCCTTTTTAGCGAACGTGATACTTACGTTCACGTTCGCTATATGCTATCGCCCGTCCGTCTGTCGTCTGTCTGTCATCTGTCTGTGGCGTTGGTGCACCCTACTCAGCCGGTTGAAATTTTCCGCAATTTTTTTTCACAGCACGATAGCACAGGGACTCTAGTTTTCTGATGCCAAAAATCGTTGGTGGGGACGCCCCTTTCGCCCTGAAATTGACCCACCCCCTTTCAAACAGCACAATTTCGACCAATATCGGCTCATAGTGCCTCAACCGTGATAGCTAGCGAAAAAAGTTCAATTAGCACTTATAGGAAGTCGATCATGCGCTTTCCAACGAGCCATAGATGAACCGTGTACGTTACCCCTAAGTCTCCCAAAGGGTGGCACAAAAACGCGATATCGCTGTTTGTGCCAGTAAAGTTCAACTTCTGTCGAAAAAAAGTCTGCTACAAAGTTTCTTTGTGTGAAAACTTCTAGCGGCAGAGTTGTAGCTACATCATTCCCCTATCCAACGGTCCATAGATCGATTGCGGGCGACGTCCCCATCTCCGTCGGGGGATTTAAACGCAAGAGGGGTAGTGATATATAGCGATTTCTGACATTTGGAATACGAGAACTCCAAAACGGTGCTAGGTAGCAGGTAAGTTAGCATTAATCACTAATAGGAAGTCGTATATGAGCTTTCGATTGGTACCAAAATCGGTGACCTTGAATGACCTTGAACGGCGAAGTGGCCCTTATTTAGCGTTATTTTACAGAATTTAGTAGTTTCCGAGGCGAATTGCGTAAAAGTGGCTGACAAAGCCATAACCATGGACAATTTACGAATACTATGTCTAGTAGTAAACATCTGCAGAGGGACCGTGCGACGCCCACGGTAAAATTTTCTGGCAGATTTATAAATTCCAGAGACTTAATGCGCAGTACTTGCCTAGCTATCATCTTGATATAGGAAGAAGTATTATGAGCTTTCGATTGGTACCAAAATCGGTGACCTTGAATGACCTTGAACGGCGAAGTGGCCTTTATTTTGCGTTATTTTACCGAATTTAGTAGTTTCCGGGGCGAAGTGTATAAAAGTAGTTGTCAAAGGTATAAGTATGAACAAATTACGATTACTATGTCTAGTAGTAAACGTCTGCAGAGGGACCGCGCGACGCCACCGGTATAAATATGCTATAACTGCAAGGTGGAAATTCTGTAGCATATTCATGAATGAAAGGCTTAATGCACAGTACTGCCTAGCTATCGTCTAATTTGTTAAACGAAGTAGATTCGTTTTTTCGTCATTTTGAAGTACGTGTGCCATATCGTCGTATAAAAGTTGACGTTCGCTATCTCATCTCCTGATGAGTTCTTGTCATAACTTCGTTATGCGCGGAGATAGAGACTTTCAATTTTGTAGGCAGGTTGATTGTAGCAAGTGCTAGCCCACGAATGACGAATCATCCCTGAAAGAGTCGTGGTCAGGTCACGTTAATCATTTAAATGTTGGTGGGCACCAATCATATCCTGAACGGCTGAAGCTAAAGTGATCAAATTTTGTACACAGGTAGGGTATATCGAGTCCCAGCATAGGGACGTCAGATCACCCCGTAAATGGGCATGGTCAGAGTCAGATGACACATTTTCATGTTCGAAGCCCGCAATTATATCTGCGGAATGGCTAAAGCAAGAGTCGCCAAATTTTGTACATAGGTAGAATATATCAAGTGTTAGCTTGGGATGACAAACTACCCCCTAATTGGAGTGGTGAGGGTCACGTGACCTGTTTTTTTAATTTTCGCCTTGATCATATCTTTGGAAACAGTGAAGCTTGGCATTTCAAATTTTGTGTCTTGATTGATACAGAGGAGTACTAGTGCATACATGATAGATTACCCCCGAAAGGGATGTATTCAGGGTCACATGACCACTGACCTCTTTAAATTTTTGAAATAAGTGGCAATATATCGGAAGTGGTGCAAGATGGACACATAGTTGCACTTGAAGACTAATAGGAAATTGTATGTGGCCTATCGAATGGTACTATTACGGGTGACCTTTAGTGACCTTGAAGATTACTTTTGCTGTTTGAAACCTTTGTGTCCATCCACCGCGGTGGTTCACGTCCACGATGGTGCGCTGGCAGAGTAATACGCGGTGTCGTCAACAACATCGGTGGTAGTCGACGTTGGTTGATCATAGTTATGGTCCAGTTGACATCAACAAGATTGGCTGTATGGAAGTCTGTTGATGACATTCACGGTACGGTATTGCATGCTCGCTGTGTGATAGTTTTTCAATGATGTGTGAACAAAACTATGCAGGTAGGGGAATAAAACGTGGCATTGCTGAAAGTGCTCCTTAGGTTGACACGTGATCTGTTTGTGTTATTTGTAGAACAGTAGGCCAATATTTCAACTGATGCAAAATGTCATGTGCGTCTCATGCCGATAGCAGAGCCTCTTTTGTAAATTTTGCCCCCTTCATATCTTTGGAATTGGCGAAGCTAGGCACTTCAAATTTTGCATGCTGATTGATACACAGGAGTACTAGTGCATGTGTGATAGATTACTTTAAAAGGGATGTGTCCAGAGTCACGTAACCTCTTTAAATTTTGGGAAATAAATGATAATGTCTCGTTAACAGTGCAAGATAGAGACAGTTGCAGTGGGAGCCTAGTAGGAAATTGTATGTGCCTATCGAATGGCACCATTGCCAGTGACCTCGAAGTTGCTGTTTGAAATTTTTCTAACTCCCATACCTTGTGAATCATAGCATGAATTTTCTAGCATGGTGCGTAACACGTTCCCTCTGTAGTAGCTGAGGTTCTTGTCATAATAATTGTTTATGTATGCAGGGTGCCTGATAGTACACCAAGACTGTACATAAACTTGTCGAAGTCTTCTGCTGGGGTAAGGTTGTAGTGATTTCTTTGATGTGTTGACTTTTATTGAGGAATCTGTTTGTAGATACGATTAAGTACCTTCTATTTATTACTTAATTACTGAATTTGACTCTTTGATAATGTGCAGTAAATGAAATGTGGGAGCTCCAACAGCAACATGTTGTTTTAAAACCACTATATTGTACCACATATTCAACCACATATTTAACGTCATTCAAAGGCGCTCAGCTGGGTTGTAGGTTTCTTACTGAGTGGTGTCCGTGTGGAATGCCCAGTTCAGTGCCTGTAATGAATGCCCACTGTTGTTTGGGCTCACATTACCACAGCGAGTTTTGCAGTAGAATTGCTGTGATTGAGCTGAAAAACGTGCTGCTTGGAAATGAAGCATATGAAGGCACTTACTTTTGTTGGCCACGTGTCTGATGCTGTTGAAGTGATAGATTTAACACAGCTGTACAAAAAATCACATTAGAAAGGCTTGCACTTGGAATGACCTTGAAGGTGACTCAAGGTTATCTCAGTTGCCACTATTTGGTAGGTCACATATCACTTCCTATTATTAGTCTGTAGTAACAAGGACTATTTGGCACCATTACCGAGATATTACCACATTTACAGTGTATGTGACTGGCTGTAGCTATGAGAAGTCCTACTTTTTCGAAAAGGTAGATGAAATTACAAGTCTATTTATGTATACACATATTGTAGATAATACATGCTGTATTTCCTGAGGTATGTGAAGTATAAATGTTTCAAACAGCAAAAGTGACCTTCAAGGTCACTAAAGGTCACCGGTAATGGTGCCATTCAGTTGCCCTCATGTGATTTTCTATTAGTCTTCCATTGCAACTATGTCTCTATCTTGCACCGTTTCCGAGTTATTGTCACTTATTTCCCAAAATTTAAAAAGGTCTTGTATCCCTGAACACATCCCTTTCCGACAAAAACTATTGTGCGTGCACTAGTACACCTCTGCGTCAGTCAGCACACGACATTTGAAGTGCCTAGCTTCACCAATTTCAATGATATGATTGGTGCTAAAAAATTTTTAACGGGTTATGTGACCCTGACCATGCCCCTGTTAGGGGTGGTGTGTCATCCGTAAAATTAGATTATCAGGTTGCAAAAGAAAAAGAAATGGATACCTGATGAGACTTTCACAGCAGTCAGGGAAAAGAAGGAAGCAAAATCAATGATACGAATCGATATCATGAACTGAAGGCTGAGGTGCAGAGAGAGCTCAGAGTGGATAAACAGCAGCAGCTGGAAGGCATTTGCGTGGAATTGGAAGCAGCAAACTCAAAAGGAAATTCCAGGCAGCTCATCCAGATAGTCAAATCAATGTATCCAGTCAGCGAATGGTGAAAATTTGACGGAAGCTACACCAATCACACACAGGTGGAAAGGGTATTGTGAAGACTTGTACCATGATGAAGAATGGAAAGGAATTGAAGAAGAATATTGGAAGCAAGAGCCTCCACCACTTTGTTTAGAAGTTGCTTGTGCCATCCATTAGACAACAAGTCGCAAAGCCACAGGTCTTGATGAGGCCCCAGCAGAACTGTACAAAGCAGGAGAGACAGTACTGGACAGAATGCACAGGATATGTATGACAATCTGCGAAACTGATGAGTGGCCACATTCCACTTCCGAAGAAACGTGATCTTAAACATTGTGCAAATTACAGAACAGTTACTGCTTTACTCTCACCTTGAGACTGATGTTTGTGTATGGTGGCTCAAACAACACAATTATAACCAAATGGTGTGGCTTGAGTCCATTATGTATGCGCCTTTTGCTATCATTATGTATAAACTGCAGTTTTTTTTATCACAGGCAGCGCTGCACTGTTGTAAGGCCCATTCAAAAATAGGAAAATGGAAAATTACCCCTAGATTCCAACAACATGGAAGTTGTGTCATGATCATAGATTATAGATTATTATGACGTCATTTAACCCTATGCATATGTGAGAATTGCCTGCTGCTATCATTGCATTGTTGAAATGAGAGTGACCAAGTCATTTCTCATCAGCAACACTTTCTTAATCATGAGCAAACTTTTTACGCCAAACACGCATTGCTAGTCTAATAAAACGCTTGTCACCATACACTGGATGCATGTCAGAGTGAATGGCATTTGCAATAAATCCTCTTGACCACAGAAAATGAGAGAATTTTGTTTTTTTGCATGATTCTTTTGGTAGCATATTTGTTGTTTAGACGTCACTGTAACATCATTGTAATAAAGTTCACAGCTGATAGTCAGAATTGAAATATCGAGACACGTGTACAATTGACAAGTAGCTCAGCTGTCGCTGACAAGCCCGCGCACAGCCCTGCATCACGACAAACGGCGAAATTTTAAAACAGTCACGAGACATAACCACGTCCCTTTTTGTCGATGATATGTCATCCTGTTGCTAGAATTGATATAGCATATTCGTGTACAAAATTTGACGACTTTAGTTTCAGCTGTTCCAGTGATATGATTAGAGCCCCAAAAATTTTGTAATGGGTCACATGACCTGACAACGCCCCTATCAGGTACGGTTTGTCGTCCCTAGGCAAATTGAACATGTACCGTATATACTCGCGTATAAGCCGACAATTTTTGGCTCAATTTCGACGTTCAAGTTGTGGGGGTTGGCTTATACGCGGGTCATGCCACACAGCCAGAGTCGACAGTCATCATGACGGCTATCTGTCAGCGACGCTCACTGTGTGTGTGCTGCACACGGCGTGGACCATTAGTAGGTTACCAGGGCTACGTGGATGCGTGGGGGAGAGCACGTCGGCAGGGTTCTGAATGACCACCCACAGACGTTTGCTGCTGCTGCTGCTGTAACTTGACACCATTCCAACACTCCGGCCGTGCAAGGCCATCGCTCAGTGATGATGAGATCAAAGACGACGACGACAGCACCCATCAAATTAGTCCTATATTGACCCACATCACAGACTACAAAGGTGGCCATGTGTATGATGACTGCACTGAACTGCTGAACTAACACGTGAACAGTTTTCTGCCTTGTTTAGCGCCGACTTGGACGCATCTGATGACGACTTTGGTGGCTTTGAACCTGCAAAGTAGCGCTGTTATGACAGACATGACGTCACGTGATGTAGCTAGCAGTACTAGGCATACGACTTCTGCTTACAATAAAATCTATCACGTGCGATAGCACGCATGTTCCCGTCGCCGTTGTTGTGAACTCACTGACACTCACACATTGTCAAGGCCTAGATCTAGGGTACACGTCCGTCGCTGAGTGATTGTCGTTACCGGCTTATACGCGGGTCACTAATTATTGCTAGATTTTCGGCCGTGGGAATGGGAGTCGGCTTATACGCGGGACGGCTTATACGCGAGTATATACGGTACATCAAATTTGAAGTCTTTGCGATCACCAATTACGAAGATGCATAAGTCAACGCAAAATGTAGAAATCGAGGTGGTTTAAGGTGGTTAGGGTTCACCCAAGGTCATCGTCAACATAACCGTTCGATTGAGCGCATACTACTTCCTGTTCGAATTTAATAGAAACTATGAGGCTATCTTGTACCATTTTCGAGATATTACCGGTTTTTTCCAAAAGTTAAAGATGTCACATGACAGTGACCACGCCCCTTTCAGGGACAGTTTGTCGTCCGTAGGCTGGGACTTGTTATGATTAACATGCACACCAAATTTGAATTCTCTAGCTTAAGCCGTTTCAGAGATATCTTAGGGGGGACTAAAAATTTAAAATGGGTCACGTGACGTGACCACGCCCATTTCATGGACGGTTTGTCATCTGAAGGCTGGGACTTAACATAGCAACCAACATACCAAATTTAAAGTGTCTACGTTTACCTGCAACGAAGAAGTGAAAGGCAACGCCAAATGTAAAAATTTTTGTTTTGAGCCACCCTGTGGGAGACTTATAGGTAACGCACAGGGTTCATCTATGGCTCGATGGAAAGGGCATTGTCGACTTCTTATTGGTGATACTTTAACTTTTTTCACTAGCTCGCACGGCTGTGGCACTATTAAGCGAAATCTGTCCAAATCGACATTTTCTGAAGGGGTGGGTCACTTTGAGTGCAAATTTCAGGTAGATAGGGACATCGCCCGCAATCGATCTATGGACCGTTAGATAGAGGAATGATGTATCTACAACTTTGCCACTGGAAGTTTTCACAAAAAAAACGTTGTAAGAGATTTCTTTCGACAGAAGTTGAATTTTACTGGCAAAACCAGCAAAATTGCGTCTTGTGCCATTCTTTGGGGGACTTAAAGTAAAAAAGTAAATAGTTTATAGCAGTTTAGCATGAACTTAGCTCTTCACTGCTATGGAAACTCACATGTCTTAGGGTATACGGTTCATCTGTGGCTCGTTGGAATGGGCGTGGTTGACTTCCTATTAGTGCTAATTGAACTTTTTTTGCCAGCTCTCACGGTTGAGACGCTATGAGCGGATATTGGTCGAAATCGTGGTGTTCGAAAGGTGGGTGTGTGGGTCACTTTGAGCGCAAATTTCACGGGGAGGTGGGTTGTACACCAACGACTTTTGGCGTCAGAAAACTAGAGTCCCTGTGCTATCACGTGGTGTTGTTTGCATGATCATACGTTTAGCCGTTTTGATACAATACCGGCGTGTGACAGACACACAGACGAACAGACGCACACACAGACACACGACGACGGCTAATACTCGCGCATAGCTAGCGCCTCGTGGGTAAAAATCAAATTCTCTGGAACATATGAGACTTTGAAGTGACATTATCATTTGTTATTCTTACACATGTTGAAAGGAGGAAAAAAGTCTGAATATAGTATCCAGACAATGCAGGTGAACAGGCTGTGACAATATCATTTTGAATGATAAGCAAAGAGAGAGAAGACTGAATGAAAAGCAGTAAGAAACAGACAAGTACAAGAGGGAAAGAAAATAGAAAGCGTCAAATATGGCAAATGGCATATGAGTACAGCTTACATGCAGTCTATTTTAATCGATTTCATTTTTATAGTCAATAGAATTTCCAATCCATTTTACAGTGGATTGTAAATTGAATGTGATATCAACTGTAATGAGGTACAATGACAATATCATGGTGGTGGAGTATGGTAGAAGACCTTGAGTATAAAGAAAGTAACATGTTGGTAGCAGCAGGAAAAGCCTGTTAGACAAATCAGTGAACGTCTTTTATCTCTTGCATTGTCGGTTGCTGACAGGAAGAAAGAAGAATCAGAAATAATTGATGTTGTGTTTGTTTAGGGAGATCAGTGGTTGTCGTTACTTGGGTTGAGTCATGGATTTCAGTTTGACGATGAAGATAATTACAGGCAGGTGTCTTACTGTTATGTAACTATGCTTCTTGTATGTAGTACCTTTGTTTTATAGAGACGATTTTGTTCTTGGGTTGTCTAATATTTTTGCCTGTGTATAGCAGTAAAATACTATATAATGCAGCATCAGCGATTTGAACGGTAGATTTCTTATTGCTTACTGATACAGTCGGAGCAGCAGTCTGCTGCTGGTTTAGACTAAGACATGTATATTATGAGTGTGTTTTTTGTGTGTTATAGGGACATATTTTGGCAAGGTACTTGCGATGATGGTTGCTACTGTCTAGCAGACAAACTTGGATGGAAGGTCAGTCATTTGGACTTGTTCTTTACTTTACTTTACTTTCAACATGTGTAAGAATAACAAATGGTAATGTCATCAAGTTACATCATCATCAACATCATCAGCACTATCATCATCATCACTGCTAATATTTGTTTGACTGGTCTGGCGTGTACTTATGCTGTCAGTCGTGATTCACTGAATGTCCTTATGTGAGTATAAATATAAAAAACTGCAGTTTGTACATAATGATAACAAAAGGCACATACATAATGGACTCAAGGCATACAATTCGGTTATTTTGTGTTGTTTGAGCCACCATACATAAAAATCCGTCTAAAGGTCTGACCTCTAGGATTTTTCTGAAAAATGGTATAAATAAAAATAATTTTTGTTTTGTTTTTCTTATTTTCCCAGAAGACCCCGTGGATAGGTTTTTGCCAAATGTGGCATAGCGCTTTGTCTCATGGATTTAATCACTTGGCCGTCAGTTGAGGGGGTGTCGAGTCTGTAGGGGTTAAATTTTGCCATTGCCCATTGACAAGCCGAGTTGCTGTTAACACAGGAATGATGCTATCGCACGTGCAGTCATTGCTTGTTTTATGTGGTTCTTGCATCTGCATTTTATCTCTCGTCTTACTCCACCCCCATAATAGTGTGTCTGACCATCTTGCCCCGTTTGGCTCCGGGGCAGTCCCTCCCTTATCCTTTCACTTCCCCACTTCCCCACCTTCTACTCTATCTTTTAGTATCTTTTCCATTTTCCCTTTTGAACTCGCTTCATCTATTTTCTTTTTTCCATCCCTTCCCATTCTACCAGAATAGTCCCACTCCGTTTCGCGTCTGGATGTCGCAGGAGGCGTCTGAACCTGGCTGTAGTTTTTTGTGTGTTGATCTTGTGTTATATGTAGTTTTTAGTTAAGGATGCATGCTTGTTTTTGTCATATTTGATTTAGTTTTGTCTCTATCTTTTGTAGGCACTAGCGTAATAATTTAAAAGAGCCTATCGATCCCTTTCCTTTTTTGGGTGGCTGCTGAACAAAAAGGCGGCCAGGGTAGAGGTTAATATATCGCTGGCCTTCTTTTACTTGGTAAAGATAGCTCTCCACCCCTGACGTTTTGTCTCTGATACTGATATAGCCATATTTGTGCTGAAAAGGGACGTTAAACTCCAACTAAGTAAGTATAAGTAAGTCTGACCATCTTACACAGCCTGTCATGTACATCGACAAACTCTGCATTGGTTGGCATGTCAGTTCTTTGCCCTGGGTCACATGCATAATTTGTTTCCTCACTAACTGTCCTGCATTGTAGACAAGTTGCAGTTTTATTGTAACTTACTGTCATAGGAAGAACTGGAAAAGCTGGTATCCACTGAACGTGCTCGAATAGATGCAGAAAATAAAGCAGCTGATAACGATCAAGGTAAGCTGAGATGTTTTGTTCCATTAAATACATACAAGTTGCCATGTGTGGTTGACATGATTGATAGAGTAGTGTAAGTAAGTAAACAGTATATAGCAGTTAGCATCAACTTAGCTTTCCCTGCTACGGGAAACTCACATGCCATATGAGATCACACAGTGTTAACTGCCACCCGGCAGAGGTGTGAATTCCACCTTTACCTCCAGCCGAAGCAGGTACTCGATTTAGCGACCCCCCCCAGAGGGATGCAAGGCTGAGTTGACCTATGTTATGTGAAAGCGGACCGGCTAGGATGTGAACTCTCAACTTGTCAGTCGCAAGTCCAACGCCCTACCACAGCGCCAACACACAACACTAATCTGTGAAAATAATAAACAATAAAGTGGGTCTACTGAGTTATGCAATCGTGTTATTTGCTGCATTTGCTGTTTTATAAGTGTTTGAAATATTTCCTACCATGCAGCCACGCGATACTACTTTCACATGCTGGTATTGTACCAAAATGGCTATACGTAGTATCACCCAAACAACACTACACAATAGCCAGGGACTCTATAGTTTTCTGATGCCAAAGACCTTGGTGAAATTTGCATGGGGTCGTCTCCATGGGGCGCCAAATACAGGTGGAGTAGATTAACATCAGCAGTTTTTGATCAGTGCCTCACTTTATCTCGGTAACGGTGTGTGGTCCCTGTGATAGCTGAGCTTGTTGCCTGTCTAAGGAACAACATGGCTCGTTGGTTAAGGTTGAAGTTGAAAACAGAACGTTTGTGTAGCACCTTTTCGTGAGAAATCACCTCTTAAGTGCTCAGAATGGCACGAGTTAATGAAGAATCACACATATTTACCTGCCACCACACGTTTATCCATGAATGGAATGAGCCATCCTGCCTTTATTCCCCAGCTGGAGCACATCAGTGCACTTTGGTCTGTATTCATTTCCCGTCCCACAGAGAGTAGGAGGCTGAGTTTGACTAGGTGGCTGGTTACATACCGAGATGGTATGCCCGCCCAAAGACGGTTACCCATCCCAGTACCAACTGACTGATAGTGTGGTGGCGGAGGATCGAACTCATGACCATTTAATCGCAAGTCCAGTGCCCTAACCACTAGACTGCTGAGCCACCAGGCTTCATATTTGGCTGGTGTGACTGCTAGAAAAGGCAGAGTTGCTCTAGAGCTCCAGATGAAGGCCAGGCATGGGCCAATGTGAACAAAAGCCCATCAACTGCTGAGATGGCCAACTGTGGCATTCGTTCGTTCGTTTGTTATTGCGGCAGGGGTCCAGCCTACTCTGAACCTTAGTGCTGAGACCTTATGTAGGTTCAGTGCTCTAGCCCAGGAGAGGCGCGGAATTGGTTGGTGTATGCGAGTGTATGCATATGTGTACAGTAGGATAAAGGAGGGTTAAGTAGGAGTGAACAGCTTGTCAGTTCTTGGCGTAGCCTACTGTCTGGTAAGCCCCGACTGGTGCTTATGCAGCGCCAGCCACCTGACTGGCGCTTATTCAGCGCCAGTCAGTGGACTTGCCACGTCTATCTGCTTCAGCTCACGTCAGCGCGACTAATACCTTGACGCTGCTAATTAAGGCATCAGCAACAGTCACATTTTATAGATGACACCATCGAACCCTCTGTTTCCTGCCCGGGATTAACTCCCTGTTCATCATGTGCATAGGAATTATTAGAAATAATTCTTTGGTAAGCGGACGTGCCCGGGCTGAGGTTTGAACCCCCACCACTGAGCACGTCACGCTCTACTGCACATGGCGCCCGTGTGCTTTGACCAGTGGGCCACATGGGCAGGTCCCAGCTGTGGGATAGTGGAAGCCAAAAATTTTCTTCAGACATAGGCGTTAAGTTATTGATTTGACGGATGTAGGCTTTGAATATGGGAGTGGAGAGGGCTGCCTTTCTATGGTCGGATCTTGACTGCCATCTAGCATGAAGCTGTTCTCTGTGGTAACCCTCGTATCAAAAACCAGTTCAGTCCGTTTAGACGTTTTGCCACAATGCACCAACGTTGCAGACATGCATACCTGTAGGATTACCGTGGTCAGCTAAAAAGGTTTGAGTCAGTGCACAATAGGTAGGTGCAGTCTCTAGTTATAGTTTGTTGTGATATGCGTTTGTTAGTTGCTTCAGCGTCTGATGATGTTCCTGGAAAATTGTGAGATGATTCTTATAACGTCGTCAACAATGTGTTCTCAGCAACTCTGTAGCTTTGCATGTAGTACTCAAGTAATGGGCTGATTGCTGTGTCAGCATCAATATCATTGTTGTGAATTTGATGTTCATAACTGTTGTTACTCGGAACTAAAGTGAATGGTTTTTTCACCAGCAGATACGAACTTAACCCAATGAACTTTGTCACGGTTAGCTTATTCAGTAGCAAAAATATAATGCCCTTTTTTATTTTCGAGGTTTATTATAGAGTATGATGACTAATGGCTATGCAGAATTGTCTTTCATAACTTTTTATAACAAACACGGATTTTTAGTGAACATAGCCCCTTTTCATGTGCTGATGTGTGTGTGATGGTCATCACCAGTCAAGTTGCTGATGTTGAGTTTATCATTGACACATCATATATCTTTTAAGTGTATTTATTTTCTATACTGTGCATCTTCCTTCTGTCATTTAACTTTCCTTTGTAAAACCTCATGTCAGCAAGTTGGCTTTTACTAGCAAATGATAAGTGTCAATATGCCTACAGTAAGTGTTAGTACGCTGCTAAGTAATATAATTTTTTGTGACTTTTGCTGTTTTTGGTAAATTTTATCTGCATTTATTTGTACTTGAATTACAGTTGTTTAATTATAGGATGCAGCTGATAAGCTTCCTCCTGACAAAAACTGCAGTTTTTCTTAAATGACTTAATGTCCACTGTTATTTTATTCTCATTGGTATTGTGCATTAACCCTGTAGATTTTTTGAAATTCTGTTAAATTGTACAGTACAGTACGACCTCTTGTTATCAGTTTGTCATAATTTTATTTTAATTTTATTTTGAATAATTTAACTACAAATTTTTTTTCTAGTTATTTTTCTTTTCTTTTAAGAGATGAAGGGTTAGTGAAGTGTTGTAAAATTCAGTATTTTGCTGTCTTTTACCCACTTATATCATGCCGTAAGCAAGATTGCTGTTTCAAGTTGCAACCTAGGCAGATATTATGAACATTTTTCACATGTATGTACATGGAATTTTTGATGTAGTGTATGAAATTTTACTTGTACCCGGTACAATTAATTTTGTAATATAGTATGTTATATTCATTGTCATATAGCAGTTTCATAACGTTATTACTGGCCCGCCTAATGGGCCAGTATTGTTTTGCTCGCTTGTGTCTGTCGTCTGGCGTCATCTGCCGGCGGGCGGGCCGGGCGCGTGGGCGGTCGGCCGCCGCCGGGCGCGTGAACGGTCGGGCGGCTGACATTGCATGACGGGCCAGTACGGTTACGTCCCGTTAGGGCGACACCTTGTTTGTTGTTGTACAGCAGTTTCATAAGTTGTCACTTCGCCCACGGTAGCGGTGGCGAAGTAATGTAATTAGCACGTCTGCGTGTGTGTCTGTCTGTCCGCGAGTATATCTCCCGAAACACACGTGATCTTTACCAAATTTTTGTACATGTTGCCTATCGCCGTGGCTCGGTTCTTTTCCGGCAGGGTGATGAAATCCCAAAGGGAGGGGTAATATTGGGAGTTTTCTTCCCCGTTGACAATGCATTGTACAGCATAGCATTTGGGACCTATACAAAAACGACTGAACCGATCGTGATGATCTTTGGGATGATGACTCGGGTGAGCTCTAGGGGTAGCATGTGTTAGATAGGGGACCCGATCCCCCAAGGGAAAGGGGCAATATTGGGAAAACGTAGCAGCCCATTGTAAAGTAATGGACCACTCAGTCACACTCTACGGTGAGCTGTGCAAAATGGCTGAACCGATCGACGTGCTGTTTTGGACGAAGACTCGGGTGGGCCCAAGGAACCATGTATTAGATGGGGTACAGATGTCCCATGGGAAAGGGGCAATGTTCGGGGGTCCGGGCCATTCAAAATCATTGGCAGTCTTTGCTGGTATCGCCAATTACGTCATGCTGATTCAGCAGAAGCGATCATTCAGTATGCCAGGCAAACACATATAGCATTCTGAAAATTTCATGGTGCAGGCAATGTGGCCTATCGGCTGCACAGGGGGTGGTGGGATTGCACAGCACGGGCAAAGTCTGATATCTATGATTGCCCTGTTGATGATGTTATTTGCATACTGACAGATATTTAACATGAATAGTAACCTCAGCTTTAGTGTACGCATTATATAATTCCAGTGAATGTGATGTGTCCTCGAAGACAACTTTGGACCTAGTATACGATTACGAAAGTCAGCATGCGATGAACGTAGCAAACGTGCTGCCGCCTAGCGAATAACTACATATACACAGCGTCACTGGAATTTCTGATAAGTACACATGAATTACATAATTTACGAATGAAATTAAGTAATCTGGCAAGGAAGCTAAAGTGATATATACGAAATTTGCAGTGGTTTAAAGTGAATATAAACAAACACATTTGGATACAATTTTACATGAAACACCACTAAGAATATGAATTAGTCGATATAGGAATCGATGCATGCATCATAAATTCGTCTGTATGACTGAGCTGTCGTACGATAGAAAATTTTCGTAGACGTAGCGAACTTGTGAAGCTACGTTGATGTTTGGTTGCAGAATAAAAAAAAATAGCAGAAATGTCGTTTACGACACTGTTATAAGCCCGTAACTAGGAAGCAAAGAAGGGCACTGTGTGATCCCATATGGCATGTGAGTTCACCGTTCACGTAGCAGTGAAAGCTAAGTTGATGCTAACTGCTATATACTGTTTACTTACTTACACTACTCTATCAATCATGTCAAGTGTGTCAACCACACATGGCAACTTGTATGTATTTAATGGAACAAAACATCTCAGCTTACCTTGATCTTTATCAGCTGCTTTATTTTCTGCATCTATTCGAGCATGTTCAGCAGATACCAGTTTTTCCAGTTCTTCCTATGACAGTAACAATAAAACTGCAACTTAATTGTGTACAATGCTTGGCCTTTGTCCTTGGCAATGAAGGTCTTGGTCTTGGCCTTATGTAATTGTTGTCATTATATATTGATGGTAATATGGCAGAAAAAAAAATTGAAGCTTTATTGTGTTTTATGTGAACGTATAATGTAGATGACGTTACCTAACTTTTGAGTTCTAACTTCTATTGTTTTTGTGCATAAAGTGATTTGAAACTTGAATGACTTAATTGCACTTACATATCATGGTCAATAAACTGTTTCTTCGCTCTGAAACCATGGCCTTGGCCTTGGCTTTTTTTATAAGTCCTTGGCCTTGCTTGCTTTAAAAAAGCTTTAAAAGTCCTTGGCTTTGTTCTTGGAAGTCAAGTCCTTGATAATAACAGTCTGATCTTTTGTCTGTGTGTTTTTGTTGGGCACACAGATGAACTGCACGTAGCGCCATGCACTATGTGTTACAAATTTTTCTGAGTGTTAATACATAATTTTTTTATTACGTTTGCCGAGAAACAGTGCTGAAGTTATCAAAATCATGCAGATTGGTTCAGGTGCTTTGAACATGTACTAGGCACTAGGCAGTCATACACAGTAGTACTGTTTTGGACCACCCTGTCTAGCAACAGCCAGCAGAGATGAACAAATTAATTTTAACTGGCAAATCATTCAAGATACTGCCTGTTTGGACCCACAACGATTCAGTCATTGCTTGCATGTGGAATCGACTCCCTGCTTCTTTCCATCAGTCTTATCTCAGTCTCTAACACTGACTCACCTTTTCGTGCACAGTGGTTTTCTCACCACTGATTATAGGCCTATCCGCACGTCCCTCATTGTTTCCCTGTCGGCTAAAAACCCACCTGTTTCACAAATCCTGCCCACCGTAGACTTCATGCCCACCTCGTGACTGCTTTCACGGGCTATCCTACCCATACCGTATCTTCTGAGCAAATAGGTTTTTGTTCTTAGTTCTTTTCAGTATTAAATTTTTTATGCGTTCACCACCCGACATTGTCGGTTTTCGGGTTTACCGTCTGCCGCGTTCGTCCATTCTTTCCTTCGTCTATTCGTTCGTCAGGACAGATCTTGATACCACGATATCTCACGAAGGGCTTAAGCAATCTCGATGAAACTCACAGAGATTATTCACTAGCCCCTACTGATGACCTGATTGGATTCTGGAGGTCTAAGGTCAAGGTCACAGTAAGCGAAGGCATCCACGTCGACGCTGGAGCGTCGAAATTCACTTCTGGTTTCTGTTGTAATTTCTGAGCGGTAGATTAAGCTGCAGGGCCACTATTCATTTTTTTCAGCGCACGCCAAATATTCAGTATCATATCGTATTCGTATCGCACATTCCGTCCGTTATCCTACAATGTGTGTAACTTCTATGTAGCAAATAGGCTACTGTCGCGTTCTTTCAATTCAAGGACGTGTTGTGCTGATGTAGGTTAGTTGCTGGTTTCATATCACCAACATGTTGCTTTGCCATCGACTGGGATGAAAACGGGAAACAAACGTAACAGAATAATATTCTAATCGTAGTCACAGCAGGCGGCGGGGAAGATCCTCATACGGAACTCGTGCTGGTTGGCGGTGGATGTTCGTTGACAATCGTCGTGGTCCTCGTCTTCCGCCGGCGACAGTGTACAGTCGACCCAAGCAACGGACACTGGGTGACGTGACGGACCAGTGCTGCCGACGACTGACGTGGCGTAACCCTTTCCACGGTGGGTTGTGACCGTCAGCGAACGGCGAAGGACCGTCGATATCTTGTCGCTGCCGGTTCGTTGCCTTTTCGCATCGTCCACTGTTTGGGTGTGAACTGTACGCAGCCGGATAACGACTGCACAGCTGGCCACGCCGACCGCAAGGCCTACGACCATCATAGATCCTATCAGAATCGAAGCACGCACGGTTAACGACGTTCTCCTGCCTGCGGCAGACCCGTCGAAGTCAGAGTCGCGTACCTCGGTGTCGTTCGAGGTGATGACCACGGTATACGTTGTCTCGGCACGTCCGGCTGAATTGTCAGCCGTGCAACGATATTCACCGGCGTCTGACACAGTGACGTCGACGAGATTCAGCGAGCTGACAAGATGCCAAGGCGGAACTCGTTCGGGTGTTGTCGATCCGGAGTCGTAGCGCCGACGGACAGACGGCGATGGTAGCCGGTCGGATGTCGGCAAGTTGCGACTCCATCGAACTCGCGGTTCTGGATCTCCGACGACGTTGCAGCTGATGGTGATGTTGGTGCCAGCAGCTGCGATGACGTCTCGACGACCTTCTGGGACGATGCGGCTTGGACAGGCGAACTGCTGCGGCGACAGCTGTCTCCAAGGTATACCGCGCAGCAGCTGAGGTGCGTCGCAGACAGGGTCCTGCTGACGGTGTCGGTCTTGAACGGTCGCCGCTAGACGGTCGCGGAGCCACCGCAGGCGACAGTCACACAGCCACGGGTTGCCGTCGACACGCAGCCGTCTGAGGACGACCGGCGCCGGCAGGTGCGTGACGGTAGCCGGACTGAGCCGGGACAAGCTGTTACCGGCGAGGCTGAGGTCGGCCAGGTGTTGGCAGCCGTCGAACGCTCGCTGGTCAACCTCGACCAGTCGGCACGACGTCAGGTCGATCGACTCGATCAGCGGCAGGTCGGCGAACGAGTACGCGCCCACATGGACGATCGGGTTGCCGCGCAAATTAATGATGCGTAGTGCAGACAGGTGACGAAATGACCACACCGGGACTGACTTCAGGCGATTGTTTGCCAGATCAAGTATCTATCATCAGACAACGTCAATCATTCATCCAACCGTCGGGATGTATCGGTCTACGGGGCATCACCGCCACTTCGGCCTCGGTCAGTCCGGATCATTTTCTACTATACTATCGGGATACTGTGTGCTTAAGTAGCTGCATTACATACTTCAATCGTATATAGTTGCTGATTATTATCCCCCGCCAGCAAAGCAAAATTTAAGCAATAACGTTAAACGAGACCAAACCTCGAGACCTATATCGAGACCAAACTGTTGTCCTCGAGACCGACATCTGAATTTTGGTCTGAGTTTTAGAGCTGAGACTATAGAACATTAATATAAAATTGACACTCCACACTGGAAGTCGAACCCCCCTCCCGGTCGGCATGTCCGCGTGATTATCAGAAGTGGCCGAAACATCCATGAGTCAGTATCTCGAAAACCATGCGAGACACGGCGATTGCTATTGCTAATGCTATGCGCTAATAGGAATCAAACGCTGCCTATCAGCACTGCCATAGAATAATTTAGAATATTTAACTTAGTGGCCTATCAGCTGTCGTAGTCATCACTGTCGCCCAATCACCGGAAAGGACCGAAATGGCTTCCGGAACTATCATCAGCTGCAGGCAATGATATTCTAATATTGCAATGTGTTCGTATCAAAAAAGTTTGACTTCAGTCTTTTAAGTTTAGTTTCGGTATTCATATCCTTTTAAACTAGTTCGTATAATTTTTACCGCGCGACGCAATTCACTTGCAATGTCATATTGTGTAAGTATGCAAGTATTGACGCCATGAAGTCTTAGGCCTACGTTAAAAATTCAAAACAGCAAATCTACGAGTATGCTTTATACAGAATACAGCAGATGAATAGTCGGTACGTTGTGCCAAAGCATTGAAATGTAACTGTAAAAGTATGCAGAAAACATATGGTTACTGTAGGCTACCATGCGACGCTTGAGACCAGATCATCAAACCTGACATAAAAATGTTCCACAACGAGTCCTGGAAACCCATTTATTTTTGGTGTCAAAAGGTCAAAGATCAAGGTCACGAGTCACAAAAAGTAACATTGCAAGCGTGAGGTTTGCACTCTTATGAGTGGTGGCTTCTTCTCGTTTTCTTTGGTGTTTCCTCGAAGGCTCACACCCCGTTCACGCATGTATCTCAAACTTGGTATACTTATTGAGTCTTCTCTTGCAGTCTACCTGTAGTGTTCGTACGTTGCGAAACGCGTGTTGATCGACGTCGGCGATGAAGTTTCGTGCCACGTAGAGCTGCTGCAGGTGTGCTGCGACACGGCCGAACTCGTCCGGGCCCAGTCGAATGAGTCGGTTGTCGGCAAGTCGCAGCGAGTTGACTTGGTTGTGTCGATGTCGGTCG
>Ga0209780_1000562_pt1 | contig 20405 bp, 19 predicted proteins | sample WorMetexBAHAMAS2_FD_187384 | JGI IMG/M metagenome (GOLD analysis project Ga0209780, IMG submission 187384) | Marine gutless worms symbiont microbial communities from Max Planck institute for Marine Microbiology, Germany - Inanidrilus exumae... | ecosystem: Host-associated > Annelida > Digestive...
TATATATATTAATTAGGCATGTTTGTTCCACTTTTACTGGCTTTCCGGCGTAACGATATATAAGCTCAGAGTAGCATTCGAGAAGTCGCTGATTCGATTCCCAGTGTAAAAACTACTGTCGATTGCTACTCTGAGCATATCGTTATGCCAAAGCCAGTAAAAGGTGGAACAAGCATACCTAATTTAATTATTTTATAAATTAATAAATGTAATAAATCGCTGCTTGCCGCGTAAACAAAACCTCAAATCAGGCGTCCTAATAGGCCTAATTTTAAAGAGCTAAGTAAATTTGACCTGTAAACATATAAAATTATCCACACAACAGTTACGTAAAATTATCTGACTAAACAATAAGCACATGGCGAAGCTTATCGAATAAAAAACGAGAATATAAAACAAACACAAAAAGGCTGACCGAAGACGATGCTTGCCATGGCAGCAGGCAGCGTAAATTGTTGTTGGATGAATTTGACTCCGAACGCCACGAACCCGTTTTCAATAAAAACGTCAAACGTGCCATACAGCACCAAAAAGATGTACGGAACGTTTGTGACGAGAGACTTGGCTGTTTTCGCTAGTCCAGCGCGACCCGCGGCCCTCAGGTCCAGTCTGGGCTCGTGAACTTCTTCAGAGTCCGCCGTGCTCTTTGACGTCGATTTCTCACGATGATGCTCTGAACACGCAACCAAGCCAATGACTGCAAGGCTGCGGCACAATGTCTACAGTCAATCGACGGTATTTTATCTGTTTTATTATTTTCTTTCACCATATCATTGTTCATTATTCTGCAAGTTCTCGGATATGCCGTAGACCTCCAAACTTTACGCAAAGTAACCGGAAATACCCTTTCACTGAAATAATCAAACACTTATCGATTTCTTAATCGTGAAATTATTTCATTATTGGATAAGTAGTCTAGTATTAATTACGGCGCGACGCTGTGATAGCGTGGTATATATGCCATAGTCATGTGTCCGTCATTGTCTGTCAAAGGCTGAAAGCCGGAATTGTACAAAAATGGCTAAACGCAGGATCACGAAAATAACCGTTACGATAGCGCAAGGAGTCTAGTTTTCTGCTGCCAAATATTTAGGCGAAATTCCAATACAGTTAAATGCTTTGATTTTAATAATTTTGCAGATATATTCCTTCAAATACAGCTAGTACATAAATTGTTGGCTCTATTATGATAGGCATACTGTTCTCCATTCAAACTAGTCATTTCTCCATGAGTACACTTTGCAAGGAAACTCATTATTTTACGTTCCAATTTAATTCTCAGCGCAGTTTTCAGCGTCGTCTACGTCGCTTTTTCAGGAGAACGAGAAGATATCAGTTGCAGTTTGTTAACAAGAAGCTCAGACAGTAGCGATATGAGAAGAAAGACATACAGTAATACGTAAATCCATTAGTAGGCCTACTATTTTATGAAAAAAGAGAAAATGTGTAAAATACACACTTGTAGAAGTGTCGGACGGGTATCCGAACAAGGGAGGTGATATGATCAAAATGCAGACCGTTATTGCCAGAAATCCGACCCACCACGCGCCCACCCAGCGAGGATCGTACAGGTGTAAAGTGAGTCTACAATGCAAACATGCAACAGATCTCCATTGTGAATTAGAAACCGTACGCATCGCTAAGCCGCTGCAATACCGGCAACATGTGAACCTCACCACACCCCTTTTAGGGGTGGAATTGTTATCCTTAAGCTAGGACTTGATACAGTGTACATGTACCTGTGTGCAACATTTTACGACTCTGGCGTCAGCCGTTACATCATTGGGGGCCCAAGAATGCAAAATGGGTCACGTGACCCTGATCACGCTTCTGTTAAGGGTGATTTGCCATCTCCGTATGCTGCGACTTGACATAGCGTATACACCTCACACCAACCCGTAAATTGGCATACGCTTCCAAGTTCCACGGCTCTCTGTGCAATATTCACTTTTTACCCGCGCGGCGCTAGCGATGCGCGGGTAATAGCCATCACCATGTGTCCGCCTGTGTGTCTGTCTGTCGGTGTGTCACACGCCGGTATTGTATCAAAACGGCTAAACGTAGGATCACGCAAATAACACCATATGATAGCCCAGGGAATCTACTTTTCTGATGCCAAAATTTGATGGTGGATGACCCCCGCTCCCCTCCCCCCGAAAATTTGCGCTCAAAGTGACCCACACCGCTTTCAAACAGCACAATTTTGACTAATATTTACTCATAGCGCCTCAACCGTGAGAGCTGGCGAAAAAGTACAATTAGCACTAATACGAAGTCATCAACGAGTCATAGATGAACCGTGTACGTTAACCCTAAGTCCCCCAAAGGGTGGCACAAAACGCAATTTTTCTATTTTTTCCAGTAAATTTCAATTTCTGTCGAAAGAAGTCTGCTACAAAGTTTCTTTGTGTGAAAACGTCCAGCGGCAAAGTTGTACCTACATCATTCCTCTATCTAACGGTCTATAGATGGATGGCGGGCGACGTTTCCATCTACCAAAAATTTGCATTCAAAGTGACCCACCTCTTCAGAAAACGCTGATTTCGACAGTTTTAATAGTGCCGCAGCCATAAAAGCTAGCGAGAAAAATTAATAAGCACTGATAGGAAGTGGACCACGCGCTTTCCAGCAAGCCATAGATGAACCGTGCACGTTTCTTAAGTCCCCCAAAGGGTGGCTCAAAGCGAGAATTTTTACATTTGGTGTTGCCCTGTTGGAAAATAAGCGGTAATATCTCGAAAGCTGTACGAGATAGCCCCATCGTCTCTATTAATTTGAATTGGAAGTCGTATGCGCTCTATCGAATGGTTATGTTGCTGATGACCTTGGGTGACCCCTAAGCACGTTAAACCACCTCAATTTCTACATTTTGCATTGCCTTATGCATCTTCGTAATCGGCGATCGCAAAGACTCCAAGTTTGATGTAGTAGTAGTAAGTTTATTGCAGGTTGAATGTGCAAGTCACAGTCTAAGGACGACAAACTGTGTTTGATAGGGGCGTGGTCAGGTCATGTGACCCATTACAAAATTTTTGGGGCTCCAATTATATCACTGGAACGGCTGAACCAAAAGTCGTCAAATTTTGTACATGAGTAGGCTATATCAATTCTAACAACAGGATGACATATCACCAACAAAAGGGCGTGGTTATGGTCACGTGACTGTTTTAAAATTTAAATTTTGCCGTTTGTCGTGATGCAGCTCGTTGCGCGGGTTTGTCAGTGACAGCTGCGCTACTTGTAGATACTATTGGACTTAGAATGACGATTAGCGTTGTAGCGATGAGTGATTTTAGGAGTATGGAATGTGATGGGAAACAGTAGTTGTGAAAATCAATTTGATTGAGATTGATATAGTCGAGACTGTAGGAAGTCTACTGTCTAGACTAGGATGAACATAATCTCATTTGCAAAAAACTCTGATATTTTGTATTGTTAAAAGTAGATTTTTTAAATGTGTGTATCATTATATATAAATTGAAGTGTGTTGTAGTAATTCATGCTGCTATAATTCGTGCTGCTATGTAAAAATACTTGTCAATACGCTAGTGACTGGGCACTGACATAACATCTAATCATTAATTAACACCGCAAGGGGTGACATACACTAAGTTATTATTATTTTTTGTTGGTTTGCTTACACTGTTTTGCTTCTTAATTGGGAAGAATGGACAAGCTTGCACGCTGAGAATAATTTTACTAATTACGACCACTTGCCTCATTCTGAAAGGTGGAGTGAAGTAAGTAAGTAAGTAAGTAAGTAAACATAAATTTTTAAAGTGGCCTAAATAACAATGTTACTACAAGAACCACTGTATCGATGCCTAACAAGCAGTCAGAGAATCGGGTGTGGATACGATAGTTGTAAAAGATGAGTCTTTAGTTGACGCCGGAAAGACTGCAATGATGACGATGAGATGACGGCCTCTGGCAGGCTGTTCCAAACTTGAGCTGCAGCAACCGGAAAAGCACGGTTGCCAACAATAGGATTCGGGGTAGGACTATATATACACTGTGACTCAAAATCTTTACACGGTTTGGTGATTTTGGCAGGGGCAACGACAGCGTTGTCAAAGAGATCAGAGTCACAATGTAGACAACGAATAAGATGGGCGGCCCGCGTAGTCCCAACATCATCAAACTCTTCAGGCAACTATAGTCTCACTATCTAGCCTATTACCCGCGTAACGAGACGATGAACAGTAACTAACTGGCCGATTGCGAACGAGAAACAAGTGGTCAAAGTAATTTGACAACAGGCCGCATCGTCAATCGTTTGTAACTAATTTGTACCACGAAACGTGTCAATGGGCGGGGGAACCGGATTTTGCAGCGTAATTTCCGCATGCCTTTGTTGCTGACACGCGCCATTAACCACGCCCTATTTGCCGCCGTTTTTTTCGTCAGTGTCATTTGCTGACATGTGAAAATTGCACACAGAATTGGCAATTGCACAGTTCCTGTCAACTTCCGAGCCTCATATCAGTGTTGCTAACGCCATCGTTGCGTTGCTAGGTCACACACAGTTGCGCCGTTGCACGCTATGACCTTTGGCCTGTTCACTTGACGTCTGCATGCCTGTTGGCGTTCTGGCGGCGTCGTGGTAATGACGTCATGCGTATAAAATTCTTGCAGCGGAACATTGAAAGTCGGGTGAACTTGATCGAAGTATATCGCTGATTTCTTTCTCGTCAATGCAAATGTCCATCTTATTACGAACTACATCGTTATACTGTTTCAACGTAAGCGTTCACGCAATTCTTAGTCAGCCGACAACTGTTATGTATTTCAGTGGGACCGAAACCCCCTTAAAAGTGCCCCTTCCCGTGCAGGATGTCGACCCTCTTCTAACACGTGGTTCTTTGGGCCAATCCGAGTCTTCACCCAAACAGCATCTCGATCGGTTCGAGCGTTTTTGCTCAGCTCACCGTAGTGTGTTACACTTTACAATGGGGCGCCACATGACCTGTACCTATACATGGCAATACCTAATACATGGTTTCGAGGACCAACCCGAGTCACCACATGCACCAAACAGCATCTCGATCGGTTCAGCCATTTTTGCAGGGCTCACGAACGTGTCCAACAGACAGACCGACCGACCGACCACGTTACTGCGTGCGTAATATAAATATCTGACAGTACGCCCCCGGACAACCCGTTACAAAAACTCTATCCCTACGCATTGCGCCACTTGCAGAGTTGACTGACTTATGTATGTATGTGTGTACTATATATGCCCATTACATGATTGTTGATTGTGTGACTGTAGGCTTATGTTAACTTAATCTAGCCTATGGCTATATCAGAATCCAATGGCATTGTTGTTGTTGTTGTCGTTGTTGTTGTTAAACTCGGCATAGTGATAGGAGGTCAGCCTCACTACGAAATTCAGGCTATACACCAGCTGCATTCTCGCAGTTCTTCTGTATGCCTGTGAAACGTGGACGATAACGAAAGCACACTGGAAGAGACTGGAATCCTTTCATCTGTGTTGTCAAAGAAGGATTCTCGGCATCAAGTGGTTTGACTTCATCACGAATGCTGAGGTTTTCACCAGATCGGGTCTACAGAGTATCCAGTCGATGGTTCGCCGGCGCAGTCTTTCTCTGTTCAGCGCGTGGCATGCGACGTCAGAGACAGTTCGACCCTTCCCAAACTGATGCAGACCGTGGGGTCATCTTCCCATTACCTGGCTGCACCAGATTTGTTCAGACTGCGGCCTGTCAGCTGGAGACGCCCTCAACTGTGCCCAGGATCGGGCCGTGTGGAAAACGTACGCTACGGCAACTTGGCCTTGCGTTGACGACGACGACGTTAAGTTTTACCCTTCCCTCTTCTTTCCCTACCCTTCCTTCCCCTTTCCCACATTCCCCTATCTCTCTTCTGTCCTCTCATATCTCCTCCCTTCCCTTCCCATCCTTCCTCTTAGACGTAGGCCCCTTAAACCCCACTAGGAGTGTGGGGAGCGCTGTAAATCAAATTTGGTGCATTTCAGCCTTCAATTATGACATGTGTTGGCAACAATTTTAATGATTTTCCTGATAATTAACTTACCAAATTTCGTGCAGTTTAAACAGCATTAAGGCAAATCGGGACCACGCGTTCTTTTGTTCAAAGCAATATTTTTGACTACTGAAATAAAACACTTTAAACATTGATAGCTCAAGCTGTGCTCGCTTTTTGGGAATGGCTAATTACTCATTTGGGGGAGCTAAGCTCCCAACCCCACCCCCGTGGCCTCGTTCCGTGACAATCACTATTCGCTCGGCGCAGCGCCGAAAGTATGACGTCGGGGCAGGGCTGCATTGTACTCATGACTCACTCATCCAGGTAAACTTAAAATAGCTAATGGTTTGTTGTAAGTCAGCAGCCTTGATCTACGAAAAATACAGTGCAGAATGTTACACTGACGTTGAGGTGTCGACAGTATCAAAATGTGTGTACAACTCCAGTAAAAATCCGCCGCAAACGAAAGCCACAAATGGACCGAAAACGGCACACGCATAGAATATTCCTACAGAGTCACAAGCACAAACATGACAATGCACAAGTATGCAACTATTAAACAACAACAAGCTCGTACTTATGATCCTCATACAAGGACAACTCAACTGATGAACCAAATTCTCTCAAGGAAGTCAAACATTCGTTGTCACCATTATGATAATTATGAACGTTATCGTTGGCCTGCCTTTGGTTTCCATCAGATATATTTATTAAATATATTTGGTTTATATACTGTAAATAACTGTCAATAAACTACCAGTTTCCTTATTTCTACATCAGACATGTCAGTACATTCTTATCATATAAAAAGGTCAGTGTGTGAATTATTACTGGCCCGACTACACATAGTGACGAGTGTAGAGGCAGACTAGTAACTGTCGCTGGCGTTTCACGTCGTCGTCTATCGACGTCTGTAACACTCCACGGTGTGCCTGCAGGCGGCTTCACCCGCGCAGGCCAGACGATGACGTCATGACGCCTCCTGTTAATTATAGCTGCACGGCGGGCCAGTAGTGTTAGGACCCGTTAGGGCGACACCTTGTTAGAAAGTAGTTGGGTGACAGAAGTCGTGTAGAGTCCATAAAAGTTCTCTTCTTCGTCGCTGTACTTCATTATCCATATACCACGAAATTCTTCATTAAAAAAGCTTAACTCACGTCCGATAAACATCATGAGCACTGCAGTAAGTTTACTTGATATTGCAGTCAACTGGCGAAATGAGACAATGCATTACAGATCGTATCAGGAAAGCCCACATTTTGACAGGGGAGGTGTTACAATATACATGTAAGAACTAACGTGCAAAACGGGACGAAAACAAAGCAGAGGAGTGAGCCTAGCTGTTCCGACTCAGAGGACCCACCTCTCGTTGAACACAGGTTAGAGTCAGTATTGTTGTGTATAAATACCAATATGGACGGCTGCTGTGCCAGGCGGCGATGCGTCGTCAAGGTAAGGTATTCCCAGCACATACAGCGGTATGGCTCCGAAACTCTGAAGAACCATTGACACGATGAACGCAGCCAGATACTTCCTGCCGTCGTCCACCTGATCACTCGTGCAGCTTTTAAGCATCCACAATCATCAAAACGTTTGTAACATCAACATATGCGCATGATAGGCAGCTATAAACTTACTTCTTCCTCACATGTATCCCACTGTCCACCCTCCACATTCTGTCTTGCCATTATGACGGTTAACGCAACAGTAGATGACGATAAAACGTACATCCATCTTCGTGTACGGCCGTATATCCACATATGCCCATCCTACGCGTGGCCCGTGCGATGATGCGACATGCGCGGGCGACGCAACCGATTCGTCCGATTTTGGGCTTCTGCGGGAGCTTCTGGTGGAGAAAAGTTCCCCAAAATGGGAGATTCCCTGCCCAGGACGCCGATGAACCACGATCAAAATTTGACGCCGCTAGCTTTATCCTCGCCGGAGAAATCCGTAACCGTACAAACACAAATAACAAACAGACAGATAGACAAACAAACAAACAAAAACAGTAAAATATATATCCACACCTTGCTTATCGGCATGTGTGGATAATAACAGACTCAGTCTATTTAACAAGAAGCTCAGCTATCGTCAAGGGACCGCGCGACGCACTATGTCAGTTGAAATCTTGTCAACTGATGCACAGCTGTACGAAAAAAATCACAATTGAAAGGCTTGCAGTAGGTGAATGACCTTGAAGGTTACTCGAGGTCATCCGAATTGCCGCTATTTGATAGGCCATATATCAAGTCTTTATATTAGTGGTCTATAGTAACAACGACTTTACCTTGCACCGTTTCCAAGATGCTACCATATTTACAGTGTAAGTGACTGTGTGTGACTTTAGTAAGACCTTCATTTTCGCAAGAACTATTAAAACCAGAAATGCGTGGCAAAGCCCAGCGTGTAGCCCGCGCGGCATATAGCAGTGATGCCTTTAGCGAATAGCCTAACTGAGACAAACTGAGTACTGATCGCCCCACAAAACTTAATACTGATCCCCGCAAGGTCTAGCAGTGACGCCGCCTAGCGAACGTAGCCAAACTGCTGATCAACGAGGGGGTGTACATCTTTGCCCCCTCTTAAACACCAGTTCTAAACGTATGATTGGGGACCAAAATTTACAAGAAAGTCCGCTACCGCAGACGGACCGCGCGATGCGCTCGCTATGTCAGTTGAAATCTTGTCAACTTGTCAACTGCTACACAGCTGTATGAAAAATCACACTTGAAAGGCTAGCAGGCGACTAAGGTTACCGTAGTTGCCTCTATTCGATAGGCCATAATTAGGCCTATATCACTTCCTATTAGTGGTCGGTAGTAACACTACTCTAACTGACACCGTTTTTTTAGATATTACCACATTTACAAAGTATGTAACTGGCTGCGACTTGAGAAGTCTTTCATTTTCGAAAAGATGATTGAAACTACAATACACGTGCGCTTTCCGATTCATCTGTAAACATATCGTCGATAATACACGCTGTATATCCCGATGTATGTAAGACAGAAAGGTTTCAAACAGCAAACATGACCTTCAAGGTCACAGGTAATGCTACCGTTCGATAGGCCACATACGATTTCCAACTAGTCTTCCATTGCAACTATGTGTCTAGCTTTCACCGTTTCTCAGATATTGTCACTTATTTCCCAAAAATTAAAGAGGTCACATGACCCTGAACACATCCCATTCGGGGGTAAGTCTATCAGGTGTGTGTACTAATACTCACGTGTATCAATCATCAACAGACATTTGAAGTGCCTGTAGCTTCACCGATTCCAAAGATATGATTGGGGCCAACATTTAAAAAGGTTACGTGACCATGACCACGCCCATTATGAGTATTATTTGTTATTCCAAGACTAACATTTGTTATGATGTATATCAATGGATGGATCAACGATGATCAACGAGGGCGTGTACATCTTTGCCACATCTTTGATGGATATACAAAATTCGGCGACTCTCACTTCAGCCATTCCGTAGATATGATTGCCGGCGTCAAAATGAACGAGAAGCTCAGCTATCGTAGAGGGACCGCGCGACGAACTATGCCATTCGAAATGTCGTCAAATGCTGCACAGCTGTACGAAAAATCACATTTAAAAGGCTTGCAGTAGGGAATGACTTTGAAGGTGACTGAAGGTCATCGGAATTGCCTTTATTCGATAGGCCATCTATCACTTCCTATTAGTAGTTCCGTAGTAAGAATGACTCTAGCTGGTTTTCGAGATTATTACCACGTATGCAGATTACATAGTGACTGGCTGTGACGTCAAGAACCCCATGTGCAAGTTAATACACTCCACGTCGAGAACCCGACGTATAACTCCAGTCACTGGCCGAGTAAGTAAGTAAGTAAGGACGTAAGAATATTTATACAGCGCAGAAAATCATGCTTCACACTGCGCTGTGATTTCTTAAATAAGTGGCCGTCGGAAAAGAGACACGAGTCTCATCATCCTCAGGCAACCCTAAGCGCCTCTGGCCAATGGTAAACAAACTCTTACACTGTAAATCCTCCTCACCCTTACCGCTGTGACGTTGAGAAGTCATTCATCTTCGAAAAGATAGTTGAAATAACAAGCTACGTGCGCTTTCCGATTTATGTGTAAACTTTTCGTATATAATATACGCTGTATTTTCTGTGGTATGTGACACAGAAATGTTTCAAACGGCAAAAGTTAGCTTTATGGTCACTAAGGTCGCCGGAAATAGTGCCACTCGATAGGCCAATGCAATTTCCGGTCAGTCTTCCATTGCAGCTATGCCTCTATCTTGCATGCAACGTTTACCGAGATATTATCACTTATTTCCTAAAACTTAAGGTAACTTGACCCTGAATACATCCTTTTTTGGGGGTAATCCATCACGCATACTCTAATACCCTCAACGGTTGAACGGTCAATTCATCCATAGGCTCCTGTGCTGTGCAGTCCTCCACTGGATGACCGTTACGAGGAAACAAGCCTGTTGAAGTCTGACAGGATACCCTCTGTGTCAATCAGCACACGACATTTGAAGTGCATAATTTCAATGATTTTAGATGAAATGAACCCTGTGCATTACCCTTAAGTCCCCCAAAGGGTGGGTCAAACGCGAATTTTTACGTTTTTGCGTTGCCTTTCATAACTTCGTTGCAGGTTATCGTAGATACCTCAAATTTGGTACGTAGATTGATCATAGCAAGTCCCAGTCTACTGATGACAAACTTTCCGTGGAATGGGCGTGGTCATGTCACGTGATCGATCCACTTTAAATTTCAAGGCCCTAAACATACCTCAGGAATAACTGAAGCTAGAATCGTCTCTTACACATGTAGGCTATATGTAATGTTACAAAAAAAACAACATATAACCCCTACATGGGCGTGGTTATGGTTTCGTGACTGTTTTACAATTGTGCCGTTTGCCGTGATGCAGCGCGTCGCGCGGGTTCGTCAGCGACAGCTGAGCTACTTGTGTACACTGGTTGGCCATGTGAAGTAATAGCCAAACTGGGAAAAGAAACTGTCCCTCAAGTGAGCATGGCCACGATCACGTAACTCATGTGACCAATTTTATATTTTGAACTTGCAGGTGAGCATCAATCATGTCTTAAACAGTGAGTTGACTTATTACCCGGTTTAGGAACCGGGTACCCGGTTGTTGGAACCGGGTTACCCGGATTTGGTTGTTAGGGTTAAAGTTAGGGTTAGACACAAAATATTTGGTTAAATATAACTAAAAGGCTTTGTTGGTTTTACAAAATAAATTTAGTGACTGTAAGCAAATTGTATTCACAAAATTATTTTGTGACAGTAACAAATATTTGTTTGTAAGCAAATAGTCACAAAATTATTTTGTAATGGTCACAAACGTTTTTGTGACTGTCATGTTCATAAATCAATTTTTGCAGTATAGGCAAACTTTCATCAAAATTGGCGCAGTAGTTTTTGAGTTATCTTGCAGACAAACAGACAAAGAGGCAGACAAACAGACAGACAGCCAGACAAACGCCGGGCGAAATATAACCAGTACGTTATAACAAATATCAGAAATTTTTATCATCGTGGATAGCCTCCAGGCAGGCGGGATCGTCAGCAGCTCACGCTGTAGTCCCGAATGCAACGAATGAATGAATGAATGAAAAAGTGAAAACTAAGACACATTAGCTTCAAGCCAATGTTTCTGCTTTCATTATTGACGAATGAAGACTCGTATAATACACAAATTATACAATGCGTTAACGACACAATATTCAGAAAACGGTTCCGGGTACCCGAGGTTTTGGAACCGGTTCTGGAACTATAGAACCGGTTCCTTGGAACCGGTTCCTACATCAAATCACTAGTCTTAAACGACTGACGCTACACTCGTCAAATGTTATACACACGTGAGCCGTATTAAGTTAGTAGTCTGGCCCAGACTGTTATTGATTGCTAAGGCTCGAAGATGGACGAACGGTGTGGTCACGTCACATGATCCACTTTAAATTTCAAGGCCCTAAACATACCTCAGGAATAAATTGTCAAATTTCTTACACAGGCAGGCTATATGTAATGTTACCAAAAAGACGACATATCACCCCCCAAATGGACGTGGTTTTAAAATTTTGCCGTTTGCTGGTTCGTCAGCAACAGCTGCGCTACTTGTTACATTTTGCGTTGCCTTTCATATCTTCGTTGCAGGTAATCATAGACAATTCAAATTTGATATGCAGATTGATCATAGCAAGTCCCAGCATACGGATGACAAACTGTCCCTGAAATGGGCGTGGTCATGTCACGTCATCCACTTTAAATTTCAAGGCCCTAAACATACATCAGTAATAACTAAAGCAAAAAACGACGTATCACCCCCAAATGGACGTGGTTATGATAACGTGACATGTTCTAAAATTTTGCCGTTTGCCGTGATGCAGCGCGTGGCGCGGGTTCGTCAGCGACAGCGGAGCTACTTGTGATACAATACCGTCTTGTGACAGACGGACAGAGAGACGGACACACGACGACAGCATACACCGCACAAGTACAGTGGCGTGCAGCAAAATTGCTTCACGTTTTCCGGTTCGTCCCTCATACACCCTGTCCCCTATCTGGGCTTCGCTTTCGGAACTTGCTCCTTCATCCGTGCCGTACCACTTCAAACCTTGCCGGCGCCTATGCTTGTCCGGAAATGCCAGGAACTGTCCCGAAATGGCGGGAGTCTAACGTGGGATCCCTATACACCTAACCGTCGCGGGTTCGGCTACCGGCGTGGCTGTTCCATTGTCATGCAGCTGTTCGACCGGAAGTACAGACGTTTCGACGACAACCTGTTGATCGACAGACGTTTCGCCGACACGGGTCGGACGTTTCGACGACACATTTTGGACATTTCGCCGACAAATATGTGTCAATGTTCAATTGCTAAAATGACCGTAAATCTTGTACAGATGTTGGCATTAAATGCTGAAGCAACCGACACACGGCCGTCCGTAGAAGGCGAGCAGTTTTCAAACGAACCTTGACAAACCGTGAAATTTTTAGGTCAAGCTCTGAAAACGTGTCAGAAGTAGGTTTCAAAGGAAACGCCGCACGGTACAGTGACACTCATGTGGACGTCGTCGTCACTCAATGCCCCTGAACCTGATCACATCGTTCTGCTGGTGTCCTGTCAGCCTTCAACAGGCTTGGTTCCTCGTAACGGTGGAGGACAGCACAGCACAGGAGCCTATGGATGAATTGACCGTTGAACCAGATGAAGAGGAACCAAAGCGGAAACGCAAAAGACGCCGGAAACGAGCAGTCCACGGTCTCCAGCCGACAGGATGACTCGAACCCGCAAGACAGTGTTGAACCGGCAGATAACCACGACACAGAGGTCGTAGAAACGTCCCAAAAATGCGTCGTCGAAACGTCCGACCCCTGTCGGCGAAACGTCTGCCGATCAATGGTTTGTCGTCGAAACGTCTGTCGTCGAAACGTCCGCACCCCTTCGACCGCATATCGATCACGCATCGGCGACCATTCAAACACTCAGCGGAGTGGGCTCTATTGAAGGGCTCAGCGGGAAGGTGTAGTTAACGTCGACAGAGTACAACTAGATGACTGTATCGTGTGCTACAATACAGTATTCGGCTCGAATCGGTCCGCTACTATGCACAAGCTGTTTACTTCCTGCATTCGACAATGTTTGGTACCACGTGCCTGCGACTGAGTGATGCCAGCGTTACCTGGCAAGTTACTTATTTTCAGATTTCAATTCAGTCTGCTTTTCTTCCATGTCCGTCATCCATGCAGCACAGCGGCGAACGTAGTTTACATAGTATCGGCCATCGTACGTTGCCAAAATTTGGTTACGTACCTTTCTTGTACGGAGTGTACAACCCAGAGTAGGCCTAACGATTTTGAATGATTCTAACGGTAAAAATGAAAAATAGACATCCCGTAGAGGAATCATTTTGTAGTGAATTTCCGGCGATCTGTAATCATTGCGTAGTTATGACGGTCCGAACTCACAAGACGTTGAAATATTGTGAGGAATTTTTGGCGTTTTGGGAAAAACGACCCCTTACACTGAATGTTTTTTTAAATTCAGTTCCGAAAAGTTTTCATCGCGACGCCGATCGACGTTGTTGTGTTCAAATTTCGTTAAAAAATTGTCAGACGAAAAATGGGTGAAATCGTGCGTTATTTATGTGATCGAAAAATAAGAAAAAAATCGCCTGCATCTCAATCTGTCGCTACTGCACGGATCGCGCGCGATTAAATCTGGCAACAGATGTAACACATGAGCACTGAGCACGCTGCCCACAGGGGTGACTCATAGGCGCGACTACCATGGCACCGGTCCCCTCTAACATTTTGGTAATCCCATGGGAATTTCGTGGAAATCTTTTGCATCATAAAACTAGAGTTCCTGTGCTATCACGCAGCGTTGTTTGCGTGGTCCTACGTTTAGCCGTTTTGGTACCACTCCGACTTGTGACGGACAGACGGACAGAAAAATCAAACACCGCGCTAGCATAGGGTCGACCGGGTAAACTCTGTCAACATCTGGCGAAGTTACGGACAAAGGTATTGTGCACGTTTTTATGACTCAGTGTATAGAAGGATAATAGGCAATCATATGTGGCTTATCGAATGGTACCTATACTCATGAGGTTAAGTGACGTTAAAGGTCACTTTAGCTATTTAAAATCTTTCTAACTCCCATTATCTGGAAGTATAACACATAATTACTATTATGTGTTTACCCGTGAATCAGAAACATCCGTTGTCTTTAATTTCAACTGTCATATGAAAACTTAAGGACTTCTGAAGGTCACGTGGAAGGCTGTCACGTACACTGTAAAAGTGATAATAGCTGAAAAATTGTGAAGACGCATCGTTATTAAAGATCACTAATATGAAGTAAAAAAACAGGCAGTGGTATCGACATGCAGACCCTGTGCTACCTATGGCCGTTGCCGGCCACAGGTAGCACACGGTTACGCAATACTACCGTGCGCCTTGACGGTTTACGTAACCGTGTGACCTTAATTGACCTTTTGACCTCTGTCAATGCATACCGAGCGACTGCTATAGAGTATACGTGTATCTGTACCAAGTTTGGTGTTGATAGCTCAAGCCGTTCTCCTGTTGGAGCGCGGACAAACAGACACACAGACGCGACTGAACGCCATACCCACCACGCCGGCGTAGGTAAATGCCATATGGCCTACCGAATTGCGGCATTTCCGATGACCTTCAATGACCTTCAACGTTATTCACCTATTGCAGTCATTTTCAAGTGCGATTCGTCGACCATGTGTGCAGTATTTGACAACATATCAACTGACACAGCACGTCGCGCGGTCTCTCTGCGGTATCTGAGCTTCTTGTGTCTCCAAGTGCACACATAAATGGCATTGTTGCAAAAGCACATCAGCATGCAAATTTGATTCTGTGGGCGTTTGTATCACGTGACGTTATCTCCTTGTTGATGCCCATCTTTGTCCGACAACTGGTTGAGCATACTTAAGTTGTTTGGTCACCTTATACCAACGGACATCGAAACTATTGAGCGAGTACAGCGACGCTAGTAGTATATATGTGAGCAATGTCCGATTATTGCGCTTAAAATCGAAATCCACAAAGTCCACGATATCCACTCAAAAGCGACGTTGGCTAAATATCGAAATCCACGAAATCCACAAACTGTACGAAATCCACATTGGCAAGGCAGTCAACAAACCAACAGGCAATTGTTATAGTATTGACATAATGTATATTCAATAAACGCGTTAGTAAGTCTGTCTGCCACCTGTCTCTACCCGTGTGTTAGAATTCTGCAGTAAAGTAAATAAGCACATGAATGCGTTACACGTATGGAGCGAGGATTAAAAGGCGGCGTGTAGTTGTAAGGCAGTTATGTTTCTTGCAAGTCTACTCTCGCGGTAGCTCTGAGCACATGCAATGAGAAACAGGCGCCGACTCAACGGTTTCGGGACGTTGTCGCAATGGAGTCGATCGCTCGCGTTTGCGACTTGAAAATGATGCCGGCGTAGTTTGCCGCTAATCACCACAGCAGCTTGTGGACTTCGTGGATCTCATGCAGGCCTATGTGTTGTGGATTTCGATGTTTAGGCTTGTGGATTTCGTACAGGCCTAAGTGTTGTGGACCACAACACTTAGGCGCCTGTACAAAATCCACATGCATGAACATCGAAATTGTGGATTTCGACCTTTAGGCAGTGGATTTCGTACATTTTGTGGATTTCGTGGATTTCGATTTTTAGGCAGACCCCCTTTTTACCTCACTTTGACTGACTTCACTGTTGCCTGCATAACTTTCTCGACATGCACCTCTATCATTCGAAGTGCGATACTGCTCGTCATCGAGTCGACAGCTTCACTGGAAGAAGTACGTTACATCTATGCCCGCGTTGTTGCTCAAAATTGTAATAATTATATGATTCGACGTGTCAGTTTGCACAAAACAAAAACAAATACTCTGCTACTTACAAAGCTTTTACATACGCCACAAAAAGCTCTAAATTAGCGTACTTAAATAACAAATGGTGCAAAGACACACGATTTCACACAAAATAACACTATCCCCTTTCTTCTGTTATTAACAATTTTCGCAACATAACTCGGCACACCAACAAACGTCCATTTGGTAACGCAACGATTTCACGGAAGATTGCAATTTCAATAACCATGGGTTCTCAGAAAACCTCGCGATTGCGTAAAGACAGGGTTAAACCAAGGGTTAAACGAATTTCACGTTTCAAAACAAAACTTATCAAGAGCGACACTTATGCGGTATGCTTCAGCAATTCGGAAAAATATAAAGAAATATATTTGTGCTCGTTTAAATGATGATTTTGATGCTGAGAAATACCCGGTATTACGATCGAAACTGCTGAGAACCAGCTTGGCAACCAGCCGAGCAAGAGTAAGGACGGATGAAGAACGAGTACTGCGAGGACGTTGAACCGAGATGAGGTTAATTATGAAGGTAGGCTGTGAGAACTTTGTAGGTACCGGTAAGTGAGAGGAGCTTGTATTCTATGCGTTCGGTGATCCTGAGCCAGTGGAAAGAGCGCAGGATGGGAGACTTCGCAGACTTAACGACAGTACGAGCAATTACAGAGTTCTGGATATGCTGGAAACGGGATAATTGAGACTTAGGGAGTTTATAGTAGAGAGAATTACAGTAATCCAGTTTGGTGTGGTCGATAAAGGTAGCAACGGTACAGGCAGACGAATTGAGTCCGCGATATATATGAGCAATTGAAGGATTCCGTCTGAGAGGCCTTAAGTGTAAGAAGATTAGCAGTCATCGAGGAAGAGCATTTTGAAGGTGAAAAATGCTTGAGTCAAATGTTGAGTGGGTGGACAGAGAAAAAGGGTAATCCTGTAAACGGCGGTCCCAAATTCAGTTGCTCAACCGTGAGAAATAGCGAAAAAGTTAAATTATCACTAAAAGGAAGTCGACAACAACATACAACAACAACAATGCGCTTTCAACTGAGCCATAAATGAACCATGTGCGTTACCCTCAAGTCTCCCAAAGGGTGGTACTAAACGCGATTTTGCTGATTTTGCCAGTAAAATTCGACTTCTGTCAAAAAAACTAAAGATCGAGCTGCTACAAAGTTTCTTTGTTTGAAAACTGTCAGAGGCTAAATGGTAGCTACATCATTATAGGCTTGAAGAGCGTATATTGGAATCACTCTACGGGGCAAAGAAACGGTGTGCACGCGTTCGGCTATAACTCCGCCGAAAGTGAACCGATTTGGATGAAATTTGGAACATTGTGAGCCAAATGTTAAAGGCTAGCCCTGGCAGATTTTGGGCGCTATCCGCACATATAACGACAGTCTGAGAGGGAGCCGAATTTTTTTGTGAAGTAACTAACGCACGATTTCATCGATTTACAGTCGGACAAATGTTTCGACATTTGAATACAACAACGTCGATCGGTCAGGCGGTGAAAACTTTTGGAGCAGAATTTTGAAAATTTTACCACGAGGGGTCGTTTTTCCAAAAAATGCATTGCTAAAAATTATAGGTCTTGCTACTTCAGGCCGTCATAACTCCCCAATAATTACAAATGCCGAAAACTCACAGCCAAATGGTCCCCTTACTGGATGTCTAGTTTCATTTTTACCGTTAGAATTTATTTAAAGTCATTACCCTGGGATGTACGCTGCATACAAAAACATTTTCGGCAAGGATTAGCGCACGTTTACGATACGCATAGCGTACTTACATAGTGTGGCCTGATTACCGTTACGTCGTCAGATTACAGCCAGGTCATCTAATTTTAATAAAATAACGCGAAACTGGGTCAATGCGCAGAAAGGCAGATCGACTGAGTTGAAAACTGAAAGTAAGTAACACGGCAGATAACGCTGGCATCACTAATTCGCAGTTACGTGACACTAGATATAGTCTAATGCAGGAACTAAACAGCTTGTGCGTCAGTTAATAAGTAAACAGTTGTGTCACTTGTCCGGTATACGTTGGTTGGAAACGCTCTCTATGAGGCTATATTGTAGTGTGTCTCCACATACACAACCCGTCTAGTCATACAGCTAAATATAGCTGCTGATTGCTGTATGAAGTTGATTCGATCTGTCAAGTCGACTGCTCCAATAAATACTTGTTGTTAGCCATAGACAGTAACATAATTCGGCTTCTCCACTGTGCGCTCTGACTATTGTTACCTACCGAGTATCGTGATCTGTCGGTCTGTCAGTCGGTCTTTCACCTGGTGAGCCCTGCAGAAACGGCTGAAGCGATCGAGATGCCGTTTGCGTCGACGACTGGTGGGCCCAGGGAGACACCTGTTGCATACATTGGATCGTTTTGGCCGAATACTGTATTGTGTTCATTCAACACAATACAGCCTTCTAGTTTCAGTTTTGTTTCAGCGTCCGCACATGTGAAATAAGCTGTTTTACTTACTACATTCGATAAGGTTAGTCGATGGTGATTGACTGCCTCTGACTGACTGATATTACCGTTATGCCTTACGATACTATACAATACTTATATGTTACGGACGTCGCGAAACATTTGGGGGTAAGGTTCTTGTACGGAGCCTGCAGCCCTAGGGAAGACTTTGAATTGATTCTAACGGTAAAAATGGAAACTATACATCCCGTAGAGGATCAGTTTGGTTGGTAGTGAATTTCGGGCGATCTGTAGGCCTAATCATTGCGGAGTCATGACGGCCTCACGTCGCAAGACGTTAAATATTTTCGATAATTTTTTTGCGGTTTTGGCAAAACGACCCTTTACAGTAAAATTTTCAAAATTCTGTTCCGACTTTCAGTACATCACGTATATCATATCATCGTAAGTGATATATCGCTATAGACGATTTGGGATAGTTTTCTGTCGCAGAAGATTTAGATATATCTTTAACCACTTTTACGCAATGCGCCCGGAAGCTACCGAATTCGGTAAAATAGCGCAAAATAAAGGCCATTATGCCGTTCAGTATAATTCAAGGTCACCGATTTTGATGCCAATCGAAAGCTCATGCAAGACTTCCTATTAGTGATTAATACTAAATTACCTCCTATCTTACACTGTTTCCGAAATAGCCTGCGATAGGTCGAAATTTCGAAAATCGTTATATTTGGCTACCCCTATTGCGTTTTGCTCCCCCATCCTTGACGGAGGGGTTCCCCTGGGACGATCTTTGTAAAATTTTCTGCGGATGTCAATGGACATCATCATCATCATATTCATTTAATGTAAAACGATGTCAGAACGCAACATCACAATGTAATAAAACATAAAACAAACAGCATCGAGATACAAGAATTACGAGAGTATAGTAAATGCAGAGACTGGAAAATATATAATTAATAAAAATACTGATCAGTCACTGAGTAGGCCTATAGGAAGGTCTCTTGCGCATAGATGCATGCATAAGTACAGGTAGAGGGACAGTGGGTAAAAATAACAATAATTATATAACTAGGGGTACATAACATAACATATTCGTTTAATATAATAGTTCAATAACGCAAGTCGTAGCTGGTGGAGTAGTAGGGCGGTGGTACGGCAGCGACTGATGTTGCCGGATCCAGTGGCGACGATGGTTAATCACCATCTTTCGGCAGACGCTGCACCATCTCTGTTGTCGCCCCATGACGTCTGCGAGACGACAACGTAAATAAACATAATAACAGAAAAGTAAAGTATAACGCTTATTTACAACGTATGTACAACGGGGGAAAACTAGCTGTTTAATCGTCCCGAAATCTGGCCGGGGCCGAATGAGACGCCGGGGTCTCGACTCTAATGGCGGGTTCTCAACGGAATTTTCTGGTAATTGGTTCGATCCCGTGGGGAGCTCCAGTTAGCATCTGACGCAATTCGCCCTGTCGGTGTGGGCGGGGTCTCTGATGGCGAGCACATTGGT
>Ga0209780_1000563_pt1 | contig 20404 bp, 17 predicted proteins | sample WorMetexBAHAMAS2_FD_187384 | JGI IMG/M metagenome (GOLD analysis project Ga0209780, IMG submission 187384) | Marine gutless worms symbiont microbial communities from Max Planck institute for Marine Microbiology, Germany - Inanidrilus exumae... | ecosystem: Host-associated > Annelida > Digestive...
GCTATGAATGACAGAGACTGTCTGGCGTATTCGATGTAACCGAGATTTCGATATAGCCGTGTTCGAAATATCCGATGACAATCGCTATACTTAATGACTGTCAGTTGCCGGGACGTTGACATCTGTTCGATATAAGCTAGACCTCGAAATAACCGAGTTCGATATATCGAGATTCGACTGTAAACTACGGAGCCCCCGAGCGGACATCGTGATGCGATTTAGTAATCTGTCCGGACGGATTAATAAATTGTCCGGACGAATTAATAAATCGTCCGGACGATTTAGTAATTCGTCCGGACAATTTATTAATCCGTCCAGACAATTTATTAACGCGTCCGGACGATTTGATATTTATCTATTCTATGTGAAATCTGTGGCTCATGTTGTTGGTTGGTTGATAAGTAAATAAAAGTATTGTTCACTTTCGTCACTAAGTTATCTACTATTACTAGTGTAGTTAAATTAATAAACGGCATTATTTACGTAAAACACATTGAACAGTGGACAGCTAGGTCTATGAAATGACCATCAACCAATAATCGTCCACGACTTTCCCTCCGTCCTCCTCTCCCACCGGCCAGCGGCCCCTGACATCCAGCTAGAGGGTCTTGAGAGCGCTTTAAGCTCCGCAAGATATGGGACATCCCAGCCGAAATTGAATTTTGTGCATTTTAGCCTTAGACTCGGACATCTGGTGTCCACAGTTTCAAGGATTTTCTAACTGACCAAAATTTGGCCAGTTCTGACAGTACTCAATACATTGAACTAATACATATGTAAATGCCCTATTACTTACTATGGTATGTTGCAGGGATGTAAATGAGACCTTCGCTTACGAGACCGAGACGGGACTGAGACCTTGCAAGTTGCAAGGCCAAGACCGAGACTTGTTTCAAGACCTTCAGCATTGTGCCAAAACAGTGAATGGCGACATTCAAATTAAAACTATTTATATAAACCATTACCGGTATTTAGTATTTTACCGTGTATAGTCAGCACCAAGTAACAGTTGATAGTAATTAAAACACCTGTGTTTGTTTCAGGTTTGCAACCTATCAAAAATAATCATGCGTTCTTAAGTCCTAACTGTTCAAATTAATTCAAAATGTCAAAGCCTATACTTTTATCAGTATGCCATGAACATGGATTCATTTCAAGCAACAAGTAGTGTACGTTTTTGTTATACTTCACAAAAACTAGCTTCACCAGTGTACTGGGATACAGACGTGACCTCGTAAACCTCATGATCAGGCGTGACTGGCTGAAGACTCTCGCTAGCATCTGAGCTGCATGGTGCACAAAACAGCTTCATTACAATAAGTCGCAGAGTAGCAGCAAATGAAGGATCATTGAACACATCTAGTCCGACTGCACTGCAGTTCATCAAACACTGAAAGGTTGTTCTTTTTTCAGTGCTGCATTGCGTTGTGGCTGTGTTGACATGCAATAAAACAGTTCCAGTTTCTTTGAGTTTGAAGGCACGGAAGGAGCAATCCACTACTGGCTGTGTTGGATGACAGTAGATCACGATCAGCTGGAGATAGTGGTCGTTGAGCCTGCGACTGCCTGCACAGTGTTGTAGCAGGAATGATGTCGTGGTCACTCATGCACTTGTATTGCGATAAATAAGTGAACTTGTGAATCAGTAAACAAAATAGATGCCCTGCATTCAAAACAATGTAGGTGCAATTTTACAGTGAAGCAAAAAACTGCATATTGCCTTGTAAATGGGACCCTATGGTACGAGACCGAGACATTTAATTTTCAGTCCGAGATGAGATCAACACCTTCCCACGTTTCCATGAGACCGAGACATTTGGATACTACGTTTCGAGACCGTCTCGTGACCGAGAGGTCTTGACCGTGACTACATCCCTGGTATGTTGCTTAACTTCTTTTTATTCATATAGGCTTTTACCGCAAAACCCTATTTTCATTTAAAAAAGCAATACACCTGTATGATATGTTACATAGGCCGTGGTCTAACGTAGGGATAAGTCATTAATTTTACTTCTGATCTTTCAGGGTATTATCAATAACACCAACTATTATACTATTTCACATTATACTATCAGGAAAGCAGTATTAACAAGCTATTTGACAGTAGTGCTACTTCTGTTTAAGGTCAACTTCTCTAAGGATGTTTTTTTACATTAATAATGAGGAACATTGAAACCCAAACACAATAATGTGGCTAGTTTGGGAGATTTTATTCCCCTAGACCAAATTACATGCAGCCTGCATTCACTCCCCCTTATAGACATCCCTGGTATTATGGTTATGTTTAGTTATTAGGAATTACGGTTTACAAGTTACCGGTGACGAACTGTGTGCACAGTGAATAACACTTTTAGGTTTCCTTATTCAAAATGGTAATACAAGCCGGGATCATGCCCATGTTGTCAGTGACACTTCGGAAATGTGTTGACATGTCGGCATCAGTGCCGAACTCTTATAATAATAATAATAACAACCAGGATGAAATTTATGGTGCTGTCATCATGGCAAAGCCATTGCGAGAGTTCACCCGGTTCATTTGATGAATGCAGACTCAGCGACGAGGTGGCCGCCAACCCTCAGACCAAGCCAACCGACTTGGAATGTGAGTCCGCCAGAAAGAAATGGCAGCTACCGTCCACATCCACCATCGCCTTTTTATTATTACTCAGCCCGAGAGCTGACTGATACTCATTTTACCGTCCCACAAAAGGTGGAAGGCTGAGTCGACCTATGCATTGCAGTAAGGTGTGCACCCCGTGCCCAAGGCTGTATGTCTCAGTGGCTGTCGTGATAAACACTACTGGGTCCTCTCTCACCACCGTCAAGCATGTTACCATTAGGATACTGAGACACTCTTACGGATGCTTCCAACTGTATTTGACTTCCATTGTTTGTTCACAGAAAGTACGCACAAATATTATTATAACGCCTAATATCTGTTCGTCCACGCTGTAACAGAAAGTAGGTCATATTTACTTATTATGTATAATTGAGAAGTAAACCTGATGATACTAATCCATACCACATCCATCCAGTAGATTTTTTTGCTGGAGGCTCACTGCTTTATAGGTAGGAGGTCCTTGGTGTGGCTTTGGGGTCAGTGATATTGGGTTAGAGGAGTTACAGCTTAATCAGCTTGCATTATCGGTGCAGGGTAAGGGATTCTGCATGAATGCTATAGCCTACTTTTGTACCCGGTGACCGGCGAGTCTGCTGCAGTTTTTACACCCGCCCAAGTTCCCAACATGTGGTGTGTTTGTTTGACTGATGTGATTTCTTTCATTGTGTGACTAGAGGCTTATGCTGATGCACATGTGGATGACGTCGCCATGGATATAAAGTCACGCAATGATCTCATTGAGACGTACTTCAATATGGGATTGACAGATCATGACATTGTGCAAAATCTGCAGCAGTTGCATCGACTATCTATTAGTGAGCGTCATGTGCGAAGACAGTTGGTGGCAATGAACTTACGCCGATGCTGTTATGGAGATTTGGAGGAAACAGTGGACTTCATTTCGGATCAACTGCTAGGGTCAGGCAGGTTACTGGGATATCGAACTATGCATGGAAAATGTAAGCAGCACGGTTTGCAAGCAAGAAAGGAAGATGTTCGTATGATTTTACAGGAGTTAGATAGTGAGGGTGTAATGACAAGACGAGCTCGACGTCTTATACGACGTCAGTATTATGCTCCTGGACCTAATTTCATCTGGCACTTGGATGGGAACGATAAGCTCGTCCCATATGGGATCGGAATCCACGGCTGTATAGACGGTTTTTCCAGGAAATTGATTTGGCTAAATGCTTACGTTAGTAACAAGGATCCTATGATTATTGCCAATTACTTTGTCGATGCCGTTATCATCAATGAAGGCTGTCCACGTATACTTCGAGGAGATGCAGGCACGGAAAACGTGAATGTGAAAGTCATTCAAGAATATTTACGTCGCAACAGCTCCGACAGTGTAGCTCACAGGTGTTATATGGAAGGTGCAAGTACAGGTAACCAACGCATAGAAAGTTGGTGGGGGTTCATGCGCAAGCATTGTATACAGTACTGGATGGACTTGTTTCAAAGCATGCGCGACTGCGGAGAATTTCAAGGGGAGTTTCTTGACAAGGAATTGATTCGATTCTGTTTTCTGCATTTGATCCAGGCAGGCATTCTACCTAAAAATTCAATCTGAAACTAGAACCAGCAGTGCATGCAGCTACTGCTAACTGCAACAGTACAACTACTATAACTGTCATGACTAGTTCAGCTACAAACCAATGAAGCCAAGTATTTAAGTACCAAAGTACTTAAGTAATTCATTGGTCTCAGTTACTTGCACAGAAATATTATTTAAATGGTACTTAGTAGTTATACTTGAGTAAACTTTATCTATACTGAAATATGTTCATCTCGCAAGGTTCAAGGCAATATACGAAATTTTCACAGTTGACTTCTTCTATGACATTCTTAGCCACATTTCAGCATGAGTTTTCGCAGTGGTTGCCAGCAACAGTGACTGTGAGTACACGACACCACACAGGAATCTTTCTTATTTTTGTATAATTTTATTTACTAACAAATGGCCATAGCCCATAGTCCGAAATGCACCCAGAACTCCACATATATATATACTCCACACGTCTGTCCTCTCCACCGGTCCGTCAACACATGGCCGCCCTCCACAGACAGCCGGCCACACAGCCGGACCGCCGGCAACTCCACGTGACCCGATCAACCGCCGACACGACACGAACATCTGACAGTGACACAAAATCTTAATCGTCCTAGTCAAAGCACCCATTGCTGAAATATTAACATAAGTCATAGGGGCCATTTTTCTTTAGACAACCTGTATATTATTGTGACTTGCACCATCGCTAGTTTACAGACTAATTCGCTTAAATAATTAACACTGTAAAACTCACGTACGTAACAACTACTACAACTGTTACGCCACAGAACAATGGAGTCAATTATTTCAGTATCAAAGTACTTAATTTATTCATTGGTACTCAGTTACTTGTGGAGAAATAAAGAGTACTGGCACATAACTGTTATAACTACGACAACTTTGTCCATGTCATAATTATTTATGAAAGTACTTCCTATTTATAACAGAATGGAATAGATTACAGTTTTTCCTGGTTTGTTGACCTACTTGGATGACAATGGAAAATTAAGGCAGCTGCCAGTTTTTTACATTGGATTAATTGTATGGCAAATGCATGCTTTTGCTTGTAATTGTTTAAAAATTTGTCGACTGACAGTTAGTTGTATATCACACAGAATAGTCTGAGTACTCTGTATGACTGTGGTTGACATTTACTTGCTCTGATTAGAAAAGGATTTAACAAGTACGCCTGTCTTCAGGGATGGCCACATATCCACACATGCTGATTCTATGCGTGGCCTGTGCGCACGCCCATTATGCCGCCGATGCCATGGTGTACTAGGGGCAGGCGAAAAAACACACAGACTGGTCGATTCGTCTGATTTTCTTGGCTTCTGGGGGAGCAAAGTTCCCCAAAATGGGAGATTCCCTGTCCAGGACGCCCATGAAACACCTACCGGCATGTGTGGATAATAAATGACTCTGCTGAGTTTTTGAAAATTTTACCGGATTTACATTTATATAATGTCAGCATTTGTAGTTCACTTATTATGTATTTTTCTTCTACTTGTACGTAACTTAAGTTAGTCCTTAAGGCTTCAAAACACAACATTTATTTATTTGCATTCCGAATGTGTTTCAGACGGAGCTCGATGCTGTGATGGATGTGTGGGACTCGCACAAAATCCGTCCATCAAGTAATCCTGTGGTCCCAAGTGGGCGACCGAACAACATGTACCATCTACCTGCACTGTGGAGTTGCACCGACTGTAAAACGGCAGTTACACAGGTCGACCTGCATGTTTGTGCCAATAGTGGACTGACCAAAGTGCGAAACAGTATACCTTGTGATGATGACGTTCATCAACTTTGTACTGCAATAATGCGCAGGAATAATCTTCTTCTACCTACTGACGGTGACTCCGGAGTTATTTTATTCAGCGTGCTAAAACAGCAACTGCTGTTAATTCTTTAAAACTACTTTCAAATTCAAGTATGTAACAACTGAAACTATGTAAACTAAGAAATTTCACAACTCTGTAAACGTCTATCATATGCATTCTTGCATACCTGCTGATTTATTACATTAAACTTTGTATTAAATGTCGATGCTTTTTTTCTATCTGCACATCACAAAGTTTGACGAAATAATAAGCACGTTACTAATGTGTCTGTATTACAGTTGTTCATTGTTAACATGATGCAACATGTGGTTAAATTCAGGTTGAGAACTGCTGGGGGTGATTCAACCTTCAGTTATTTTTTGACTCACGCCCAGTTTGCAACTCATTTCCCACAACACCCTGTGTGGGTAAGCTGTAACCCCGAGTTGCAGTTGTGCCCTTGCTGATGGTAAATTGAACTCTTTTCACCAGTTCTCACGGTTGAGGCGATATGAGCGGATATTGATCGAAATTGTGGTGTTTGAAGGGGGTGGTGCTTTGAGCGCAAATTTCAGGGGGAAGAGGGGTCATCCACCAACACATTGGCATCATAAAACTAGAGTTCCTGGGCTATCACGTGGCGTTATGTGTGTGACCGATGTTCAGCTGTTTAGATACAATACTGGCGTGTGACATACAGACGGTGACGTCACGTGGGTAAAAATTGCTTCAAAGTTGATCAACTTCTCAATCTATCGTGTCCTGTCAACAGTTGACAGGATGTTGAAACATATCCTAGTATGCACAGCAATGTATATGGTCGGTCATAGTTTAATTGTCACCTCAAGCTGTAACAAGACTCAAGTATGCCCCAGTCACTTGCGGTCACGTGACCAAAAACCACGGTACAATGTCTACATTAAGAGTCTGATTGCTTTTAGGCAGTAGAGTGCCCCATATTCTAAATTCACACAAAGTTTGAAGTCGATGCTTCATCAGCTGTTTCGCTGACAGCAATTTCTCCAAAATCAATAGGACGGTCAGACAGTGTCAGATGACCGTAAGCCATGCCCAGTTTATGTGCCAAAGTGCATTCTTCAGGTAGGTGGCCTCCTATTCTAAATTCTATTGTAAATGCCCACCATATTTGAAGTCTATAGTTACAGTCGTTTCACAATTAGTGTGCAGTGGGTTGCCATTACGGGTCATGCTGCGGTGTCGAAAGTGGTGTCGTTGGATAGCCAGTATAGGGTTTCCTAACAGCGTTCCACAGTAACTATAGGGCTATGATGCACCGTTTAGCCACAGATCACCTTCGTGACCAATCGACCAACCAACGACTTTTCCATGTCAATATATGCCCCATTCACAATGTGACTGGGACATATAAAATCTAAGCAACATCAAGGATGTGAGTTGCAACATAACGGTGACATGTTCGGGTTCGGCACGAGCAGATATTTATGAAGCAAACAGTATGCACAACCACCTGAAATAGTGTATACTACACTGTAATTACTGTAATTATTGCAGTTGTTACACTGAAGATAATCACTTATCGTTAGTGAATACGAAAACTACACAGATTTCTGTCAACTAATGTCAAGTACTCGCCAACCACATACACCTCAGGTCCACAACATGGGGAGTCATGAAAGACTCAAACTTTCCCAAATCCACAGCACTCTGTCACTGCCCGAGACATGAGCGCATTGAATTCCGTTTCGGTAACCTCTGTAGGTAGCCACAGTCTAAGGCCACATGTCGATGCATAAGGCAGACGTCCCTTTTCATTGTAGAAAGCGACTGACAACGGTTTCTCATCCGCGTGGAACTCGTCGCAAATGCTAGGTGACGGGAATCCTGCTGGTGGCTCACAGTCAGCACCGGTCCAAAACGAGCACACTTGTGCAATTGTCACACCATGCTTCTCTGTCAAACAGTATCACTCATACAATGTTAAAGCAGCAGGCATAGATACATTAAGCGTGGGCATAGCCGGCCACATGTTTTGTGATCACCGGAGTGTGTGTCTGTCATACTGAAAGCTTTTAATGTCCTATATAAATTTCAGCCAAAGTTGGCATGGTATACATAGGTACCCTATGATGGTTTCAGCTGAAAAAAACCTGTTGTGAATAGGCATTTCAAGGCAAATGTCACACACACACACACACACATGTTTAACCGCCATTTTCCCTACCTTTGCAGGGGTTAGCCGGATTTATGCCCCTAAAAGGGGCATTACTGAAGCAGCTCACTGATTTCACAAGCCGGATGCTCTTCCTGATGCTTAACCCACAGTGACAAAGTACTGGAGGATACCTATAGGCTCGGCCTTGTTTTCTTTTACACATGTAATATCTGCAACTCGTGTCAAACCAACAGTGTCAAAGTTCTGAAGGAAGTGGCAAGATTTTAAGACAAGATGTCCTTCCTTGCGCCAACCCCATTCAGGCGCCTTGTACAACACAGAGGAGAGGATAGGATAGGATATGGTATGCTTATTTTAATGCCCAGCACACAGGCATCTGTACTTCATATGCCAATATGTCAAAAGCTAACAATAATAAAGCCGTGGTCATTGCTGAACACGCTGATGAAATCGGGGTCACTGAACCCATTGCGGCCGATGCTAAGACGTCATGGTCTGCCTACACACCAGTTTGGCTGTGGAGTGTGTCTGCATATGCAAAATATCAGCATGCAATTGTGCTCGCTGTATTACCACGTAAGTTTGGGTAAATGTTATCTCGGGACATGAATAGCAATAGAATTCAGCTGCCAATGACGCTAAAAGGCTGCACATAATAATATTCTGGAGAAATAAATGGTTAACCAAAGGTCCTAAGCAATAGGCAGAATGATAATTAATAAGGCAATTACTGCTTGCCAGAAACAGCTGTTTTGAATGCTTACCTTCACAATCCTGTAGATACATCTCAAAGAAGTACATAGCATCTTCCTCGTCACGTCGCTTACGACTGCCAACTGGAGAATATGCGATACAGTACAGTTTCTTGAGAGTCAGCAGCGTGAGTTGGTGGCTGCTACTTGCTGCCAGTAGATCCATCGTCAAACACTGATTGCCCTTCATGAGTGTCCACAACTCTCCCAGACCATTAGTGAACTGTGCGATTTCAGCCGATACGCTATAACAAGCAGATATGCCAACTGCAGTTAATTTACAGACAGAAACTAGATGGCTGTATTGTGTTGAATGAACACAATAGAATCGGTCCGCTTTATGCAACAGATGTTTCCCTTGGGCCCGCCAGAGTCCTCGACACAAACGGCATCTCGATCACTGCAGCCGTTTTTTCCGGGCTCATCAGATAACAGACCGACTGACAGACCACGTTATTCGGTCGGTAACAATAGGCGGAGCACACAGTGGAGAAGCCAAATTTTGTTATTGTCTAAGGCTACAACAAGTCTATTGGACCAGTTGACTCAACAGATTGGATCAACTTCAGCAATCGGCAGCTGTATTCAGCTGTAAGACTAGATGGGTTGCAGTGTATCTGGAGACACACTGCAATATAGGCTCGAAGAGAGCATGTACCACCGGCATACTCGACAGGTGACACAACTGTTTACTTATTGACTGACGTGCAAGCTGTTTACTTCCTGCATTCGACGATACCTAGTGTCATGTGCCTGCGACTGAGTGATGCCAGCGTTATCTGCAGTGTTGCTTACTTTCAGTTTCAAATTCAGTCTGTTTTTCTTCTGTGTCGGTAGCCAGGCAGCTGCAGCGGACATCAGACATTTCTGAAAATTAACTATGTTTGTCTTATTTTATTTATGCTTATTTTAAATTAATTTAAATATGCTTAATGTAAATTATTCATAAGAAATAAAACGGACTAAAAATTCGGCACCCGATGTGGGAATCTAACCACAGACCCTTGTGTAGAATCTGCTACAGATTCTATGTGCTAAAAATTATCAATATTGATCATGTTTCATTGAAGTTATAAGGAAAACAATTTTGGTGTGTATTTGATGCCTCACAGTGTACTATCACAGACTAGTCTGCTGTCGTAGTCAAGAACGCACTATATCAATCCAACACATAAACCATGGATGTCTGCGGGTCTGTCTGTTCCATATCTGCTCCTAAACCGCTTGACTGATTTTGATAAAACTTGGAAGATATATTACTTATGAGCCTGGAAAAGGCATGGTTTTGTCCATGCTGCTACGCCACTGGAGGCGGAAGGCACTTCGGCGACATCGGTATGCAAGACGTAGAGGCAGCCATCACAGTATGGTAGCAAATATTACACAATGCTATGATAAAAAAATAATGCGAACGTCACTATAATAACATACAGTGGTGAAGCAGCGTCTGTGCTAACTGCTTTGACTAATATCAATTCCACCACTTACCGGAAATGCAAGATGTTCTGGAGTAATTTACATGCCACATTTGCGTTGTCAGTAACATCCAAGCCGTGGATATTGCATATGCCATTGGCTAACAAGTAATCTGTATGCTGCACTTTTGCAGAAAGCATGTCTTGGGTTGTTTTCACATCCAGAAACTGAACAAAATTGCATAATTGGGGTAAGGTTTACGAATTACAATAAAACATTAAATGCAACAGAAATGTTTAAATCACACAGTAAAGCAAATTCAAAGTGCGAGCAACGTTACAATAATTACGCTACGTTAAATTGATGATGTGTCTAGCATTGACACGTAGTAGAATTCTCACAGGTTAAAGTCTAATTGAAATCAGACAATTTTCTTTGAGGGTTAGATAAGCCGAAATGGCTATGAGTCCGTCAAAATAGTGTGCAAAATGCTTACCGTGGAATCATACCAAGTTAGCATGCCTAACTCTATTGTGCGTAAAATGTCAATTTTCTTGATTATTTTGTTTTGATCGGAACGAGCATGACTGTTGTTAAGAAATTTCAGTAGGCTGGGGGATACTTGTACCAAGGGCATGCAGATGTCAGAAGTTTCTAAATGTTGTTGCAAAAAATATGAAAACTTAAATATAAATGACTTCAAGTATTTGACACCAAATTGCATAAAGCGAAACTATAAAGACATTTTGCTGCATCTGGTTAGAGCAGATGGATTTTTCACAATTTTCACTTAACATACAGTGAAGCGACAGCAAGCATTAGTACAAATGGTTACACAAGGAATATTTGAAATCAATGACATTCTGTATCAAACTTCCTTTTGGTCAATATGTAAAAAAATTTTGACATACTACACACTTTTGTACTGCCAATCATTGCAAAGTCATCAATTTTGAAAACAGCCAAGTTTATTTCACAGCAGCTTGCCTGACAAATTATGTCCTTTGATTCCAAATCAATATCATTCGTGGCATCATGAAGATCGTCCTTGATATGCAGACCCATCATCAGAGAACACATATACTTTGACAAGCAATTCAAGCCAGGTCCACCATTCACCAAGCTCCACGTGGTGAGTTGACCAGCCAAACGGTAGTGCTGCCGTTGTAGAAGGTCAATGTTGTGGGAAAAAATGCGTCGATTAGGATGTCCCTCAAATATGCCCATCTCAGAACGCACAGCAACCATCAGCAATCTGGAAATGCAAAAGAACATGATCAAGACTACTAGCATGCAATGCAGTTAAAATGTCAGACGACAGCCATGTAGCAATTATGGTTTGCATTCACGGCCTCCCATTTCCCGGGAATCCCGACCATGCTTTGCATAATCACATCGCAGTTACTATTTATAAGTTTCTACTGTTAGGTCTACTCTTCTGAGTTGACCTAATAAAGTGGGTCTCAAATGTACTGCCTTCACAGACTTTTGCCCAGACCGTTTGTTCTGAGCTACTCAGTTTTTGTTCTTAGTTTTCCTTATTTTGTCAGTGCCAAGGATGACGACCGCAGTTGACGACTGCATTGAGCTGTAGGTCGTTCTGCAGGAACCATAATCGATGGCCATATCGTCAGCTTTTGAGCACATGTTAATGTATCGTATCGTATGTCTGTACGTACATCCGTCCGTCCACAAACAGTTTCTTCTACGATATAATGTATAATAACAAACGAAGTCAATGGACCATCAGTGACTGTGATATTAACTGACATTTACTGAACTATGCCTAGCATCTGCTTACTGCATGAATGGTATTGGTAGAAAAATAGCTGTATTTGAAATTTGAACTGGACTTACATCAGAAGTCATTACAGACTAGGGACTGCAGACTGCAGAAACTAAACGTTGTGTTTTTGCATATACAGTGTGTTCAAGTGATACGTGTTTGAAGCCATAGTGTGATTCGTCAGTGCTCCTATTCAGTTCACAAGTCGGTATTCACTGCAATGCAGTCGGCTATCCATTGCCGACAAGTACAGCTGGAGAGTTGACGTACTACTTTGGCTACACAGACTAATTTGCAGCTGCCAACATACTGAAATGGCTTCTTTGTAACATAACTTTAAGTTTCTCGTAGAATGTTGGACACCTATGTTAAGCAATAAACTTCCAAAGTTACGTTATAGCTGCAATTACCGAAAAGTTATTTTTCCAATTTGTTCAGCAGTAGTTTTGCACAGTTAGGAAGCAGAGAAATGGTATGATGCAGAGTGCAGATATAACTGCAATGAGAACTTTAACCTGAAAAATTCACGAGTGGGGCCTCCTTCATCTGTGGCATCTTCTCCGGAGAAGATGACTGTGAGAGGACGGTGAAAATCGAAGTCTGTTTGCTGAACAGCACGGAACACAGATGACAAAATATTTCGTCGCTGTATGATAACTGTGCAAGGTTCCAGCTTAGTCACATAATTTGCCATGAATGACTTCAATGTTGTCTTTGAATCATGGACAACATCAGGTCTGCAACATCAATATGCAAAATAGCTGTAATAGCACATTGATTGCAGTCAAAGTAGTAAGAGTTATTTTTGTTATAACAAAAGGGACATACAGTACTGCTGACAGATGGATAACGTAATGAAGGGAAATACTTAACAATTGCTAAGGAGAGCCAACAACTGTCTTTGCATAGACCTAAAACACAGGTACGCCACTTACTTATGCCAATTTACCGATGCCCATCAAGGATCACATGAAATTCAGCATCTACCACTATTTTGTGGCCTACAGGCAAATATTGCATTTTTCGTAGGGTGTTTGTAAGGATTTCTGTCTTTCTTCGTAACTGGCTATCGCAAAGACTACAAATTTGATGTAAAGGTTGAATGTGCTAGTCACAGCCTACGGACGACAAACTGTCCCTGATTGGGGCGTGGTCAGGTCATGTGACCCATTACAAAATTTTGGGGCTCCAGTCATATCACTGGAACGGCTGAACCTAGTCGTCAAATTCTTTATAGGAGTACGCAATATCAATTCTATGCAACAGGATGACATATAACCAACAAAAGGGCGTGGTTATGGTCATGTGACCGTTATAAAATTTGGCCATTAGTCGTGATGCAGCGTGACGCGTGGGTTTGTCAGTGACAGCTGAGCTACTTGGATCATTAGGGCCAAGCCATATTGCTGTTGTTCAACAAATTTTGGGTCCACACAATATCACATTACAAAATTAAAGGTGGAGGCAGAAGGTAGTTGAAAGTACATACCTGCATAGTTCAGCTTCGGAGTTAGCAGGCAGGAAACTTGCAGCGATGGCAGACTGCAGTTCGTCATCATCATCTTCATGTAATTCACAGATTTCCACATAGTTTGCATATGTAGATCGTGCACTACTTCGAAGTTGAACCTGCCTCAAACAATAAAGTAAAGAATACGTCGATTTGTATAGCGCATCATCGTAACTACCTGTAATGTATGCTAAGACATGGATCACAGTTTTACCTGCAAATTACACCATGCCTGCCTTTACTCCCCAGCCGTATAGCATCACCGCCCTTTGGCTGGTACTCAGTTATTTTACTGTCCCATGGAGGGTACACAGCTGAGTCGACCTGGGTGGTTGGTTACATACCGAAATAAAGTGCTGCCTCCGGGAGTCGAACCCGGACATAGTCACCCATCACAGTACTAACCGGGCTCGGCGTAGGTTAACCTTGTTGATGGAGACCAACGCGTTACAACTATGCCAAACCGCCGCCTGCAGCTCTTACTTACACAAGTCAGGACAGGACATAAGATAGAGATGTCACAATAATACAATAACGTGGCATAATGTTTAGAAGATACGAACTTGAAAAAGAGAAGATGCACAAATGTAAAAAAACAGAGTACAACATTACAGTAAAATCAGAGACATTCATATATGAATGTATAACTGCAGCCTATTGATAATAAAGCAGGGTATGTGGAGTGAAAAATTTACGAAATATCTGGTGACCGAAAATTATGCGCATTAGTAAATGTGATGAAATTGGGCTCACTTTGTCGCTTTTTGCATTTCAGTCCAACTGTCCCCAGATCCCCCCGGGGTAGGGGAGCCCCCAAAATTCAGATCATATAAAGACCGAAGTGTTTGCAGGCATTTGTATGCAGGCATATGCTGGTAAACACATCAATTATTCCTGTTAAAGTACATATCAGCTTCTGTTAGGTCGTCGTGGCAGAAAGCTAGGACAGTGCACAGATGGTGCAGGAAATGAAACACATACCGTTGGCGTGCCAAGATCTACAAATGTTCCATCTTTGACATCAGTCTAAAGCAGAATAAACAATAAACACCAGTACAGTTCAGTAACCAACCCAGTAAATTTTCGTTGCTGTTGTGAACATGTTAATTTAGCATTAACTGGCCTTACGTTAAGTATGCAACAATTATTATTAAACCACATTGCAGTTGGTTTTTTGGCCGGCGAACTTTGCCCGTCCTATGCAAGACCTGTAGCTGACGAGTGACCAGTTATGTGGGTAAACCATCCGCTATAGGTCAACCAACCAGGCCAACTAAGCCTTTCATCCCTTTTCCGGTGTCGATAGATGACTAGTAAGCTGCAATTGGATGTCTCATACCTCAGTTAGGGGTGGCACAATCTGGTGAACACTTACGAAGGAAAGGCAGGCATGGTGTTTTTGCAGGTAAAAATATGTGATCCATGCCTGAGTGCTTTCAACGTTAATGCATAAATGCAAAGCCTCTAATGCGCTGGTGCGCTAGTAAACGGAGAAGAGAAGAGTCTTCAGATAACGTCTGAGAGAGCAGGTTGACAGCGCCGTATCTCTGATGCTGTCTGGCAGTGCGTTCCAGGCCATCGGACCCGCAACAGTAAAGGCCCGACGGCCGAACTGCGTGCGACGGTGACGTGGAACATCGAGCTGGTTGCCCTTTCCTTTACTATGTAGCTAGATGCCGCCTATTGTGAACAACCAAGTAGCGTGGTCTGTCGGTCTGTGACCAAGTGAGCCCTGCAGAAAATATGGAATCGATCGAGATACCGTTTGCGTTCAGGACTCAGGTGGGCCCAGGGGACCAGTGGACCTGTTGCATATAGCGGACCGATTTCAGATGAATAGTGTACTGTGTTCATTCAACACAATACAGCTCTATAGTTAAAATTGGAAGCATCAGACGGTGATCATACATGACTGACCAAAGTTTACAAAGCAAAACCAGGAAAGTTACACATACGACGAACAGCACAATCTAGGCAATATGTGCAAAGGCCTAGAGTCAAAATTTTCCAAACAGCTGCATACGACGCTCATTGCTGGCAGTGAACTGGTTGACAATCGACGGTACATTTCTGACTCATTCTCATCTGTTTAGCTGCATAGCAATGCCTTCCAGAAGATTAAGTTGATCCAGATATTAGCGACAACTGGTGTTTCGAGTTAAGTGAGTTGAGGCGCACGAAAAAATCAATTTTTTCCTGTTAATAAACGATTTCTGACAGGACATTAGCTACCGCAAACACTCCCACTACGTTCCCGTCTCCCTTTCCTGTCGCACACACCCTCCCCATCCTACTCCCTTCTTTCCACTTGATTTACCTCCCCACCAGGTTCCCCATTTCCTAGCCCACTTCTTCCATCCCTTCTGCATCCCTCTCCTTTACCTCTTGTCATTTCCCCTCCCCATTTCCTCCTTATCCATTTTCTCTCTTCTTTTCCCCTTCCCCTTAATCCCTTCCCAATCTCTCGCATCCCTTGTCATCCCTCCCTCCTTTCCTTTCTCCTGCCTAAGTATTCTTCGCACCCTTCATGTCTCCCCTCCGGGCCTCCCGCCCATTTTCATTCTTTCCTGTTCCCCTTCCCTCCCAATATCCAGGAGGCAAAGTAATATAATCAGGGCGGTTTGCATTGCCTGCAGGGTCGTGAAAGCTATGGTGTTGTAGTTTGCTACGGTATTTATTTCAGCAAAGCACACTAACTGAGACGTGTTAGGCACAAACTATGTTAGTAAATAACTAAATACTTAAATAACACTGCCCAATTGTTGCGGACAGAAATCAATCTGGTAACAATTTAAAAGGAAAAACAGAACCGAACAATCGGCGTACACTCCAGAGTTAGGATAAATTGCACAGTTTAATGAACACATAAATACTAAGATAACAACTACTCAACACAGAATCAGTAAGTAATCATGACTATTAGACATCACTCACAGTGTGTTCAGTTGGAAATGTAGTAACTGCAAAGCGACAGTAAAATTCTTCAGGTGTTATTTACACAGGTGGCACACAGAGTAACCATAACAGCAAAATTTTACAATAGTGTGGTCGAGAAGACAAGTGAGAAGAAAAGCAGATGGCAACGTTGTGGAAAACCTGTGAACGAAATTGTATTAATCAAACTACCAAGTTCGCATTTGTATGTAGTGAAAAAAGGAATCAGTTGGCAACACTCATAACACTGGCTATCAGAAGTTCACAGAAAAGTAACAAAATGAGTCAATAAGTCTGACGGAAAGCCCTACACAACAGTAAGGTGTAACTGGAAATAGCTATGTACACCATACTGTTTCCGATTGCACTGGGAACAACATTAGCAATTCAGAGGTAATTGGCATATGCTATGAAGCAGTAGTGTCTTGGTATATACTGCAAGTTATAAGTTATGTTACAAGCATATGGAACACTACTACAGATGTCAAAGCTCAATCCATGTCATTAACAGTTATCCACAGGAATGTGCTATGAAATCTTCACACATGCCACTTCTCGTATCATAAGTCACAGTTCAAAAAGTCATGTACAAACCTGCTGGAATGACTGTGGGTAGCGAGACGTCTGGTAATTCAAAGTCACTGTCCTAAAACACCATACTTCATCATTGCATTATTGCAGTGCAGTGCACAATCTTTATACTGGTCACAAAATGTCTCTAAATTTATATAAACAGTACCATACAGTAAGACTGTTATAACAGATTCAGATATAACATACATTTGTATATTGTGGATCGTTTTAACAAGTCACGGTCAGTTTCCTATGCAAAACCGAACACTTATAGCGGACTCGGTTACATCGGATTTTAGTTTAGTTTAGATCATTTTCTATGCCCGTCTGCAGAATGAGGCTCAGGCTTTAGCAGCATGACCCTAACCACTTGCAGTGCATATTCTGGAAATTTGGCATTAACATCACAACATCTGGCAAGGTTGGCTCTACAGAATGCAGTACAGTGCCTATTTACAGGGATGTAAGCATCATTTTGGAGATGTGATGGCGTGAAGGCAGGAAACTGCATTCGAAGGTACACCCTTTATTTCACACCGGCCACAGTGATCCCTTATGATTGTTTGAATATGCCATACTTCGCTGAATGCCTAAGGCATTAGACCATCTAACAGTTAATGGCATATAAGTGTAATTTCACTTGACTACGTAGGGTAGCGTTGTTGAAAATAAATGGACGCATTTGCTAGCACAAATGCATGCATTTGTTATTCTATCTGTGTCAAAAATTACACACAATGAGGACAATGAGGATGCTGACCGAGTCATTGAGTGGAGAGTCGTCATTTGCCGAAGTCGTGGCACCAAAATTACTGTCGTCTAGAATCAAGCGCTTCGTTGCATGGCTTCGAGTCACTGGCAATTGCTTTGTGGACCCAACGTCAGTCTTCTTGCATGAGAAAATGTTGAGACGTAGCATTTTAACTTTCGTACGTTCATACAGTTCACCCATGGTGCACTGCCCAACTGAGCTGCCATCAAAATTGCGGATCTCAAATTCAAAGTCACCAATATCACCCTTTTTATTTTTTCCATCGGGAAAGAACAGTTGCAGGGCACTTTGAAGAATATCTTCCACTGTCATTAATTTAGGTACTGACAGATGACGTATTCCACCTCCATTCTGAATGCGCACTTGTTTGTGCATTTGAGAAGCAGGATCAAAATCATGCCAGCCAACCTCAATGCGACGGTTTTCTCGCACCGCATTTGAATTTCCACGAAGCTTTTCGGGACGGGATGCAGATTCGTCATTAACTAACAGAAGTGATTTGCCGGATTTGCGTCTTCGTTCAGCTATCTTCTGCCTCAATCTGCTCAACACAGGTCTGTTGATTGCATCCTCTGCCACACTTGAACATCCCTGACCATGTGCACGCACGAATGACTTGACAGCTATACGATCACCATATGCAGGCAGATAGCGTTCTAATTCATCATCAGTCATTGCCATAATGACATCAGCATCAACCTGCATTAAAAGTAGCACAACAATGTAACGTGACCCATAAACAATTACCAGAATTTTAGCTGCCGCTGCTCAATCCCATATCACAGAAAAGAAACTGTAAACAACGTAAAGCAAATAAACTCAACTAGCCACTGTGCACAAAAAAAATATAACTCTCACTTGTACTCTTAACAGCTTTAAATATGGATTTGGTTGCAAATGGCAGTAACTGAGAAAACTTCTTTTTAGTAATACTTTAACAGTAGTCATGCTACAAATTGAGGAATCTCTGTCATCATGTCTTTTTTTTGTGCAACGGGCACATTGTTTGTCGGATCGACTTGAAACTCCACCGGTGTACACATGAACATGATAGGGTATTCATCCCATGAACTTACCTCATACTTGTCAGCTTCAGATCGCACCATAAATTTATGTCTATCATATCATGTCATAACACAAGAACTTGCTAAGTGACATTAGAAAGCAGTGAAGCTGTGGCAAACAGATGGCCATAGGGTGCCAGAAGCACAGTATATGCTGGATGCAATGAAGCATCAGCACAATAGATGCTAGTTATTGCCATAAGGGTCATATATCAAGCACAATAGTGCAATAAATTGCAGTTGACGTCTATGAAACTGATGAAAATTTTTTATCAGCACTCCATAATTAAATCAAACAAAAACAGAAGAAAATGAAACATGTTATAGAGTTGCTGGGTGCTAGTTAAAATACAATGTAAAAGCAAGGCTATGTCTGCATAGCAAAGGTAAAATGAGTCAATAACTAAGAGTACATGAAAGACATGTGTTCTTCGATAAAAGCGATGACTTTGTTGCAGCTGGCAGTTTCAAAAAAGTTCGTTGTGATAGGTACTGATAACTATTGATGAAAAGCATAACTGAAAACAACACATTCTAGGTTTTCAACAGTGAGAAGGTCTCCTATAATTGAAACGTTTGTGGAAACGTGTTTCATAACAAGCATGGGTGCAGTGAATTACAAAACCGTTACACAATGGAGCAGCTGCAGTCCCAAGCATTGTTAGACTGAGGAAACATATCTTAGACTCCTTGGCAATCATCACCAACATGTGAGAAGCAGTGTCCAGTACCAACCAAATGTCCATGCAAAGTCTTCACGATTGCATTCAGATCTATTCAGCCATTGTGGAAATTTAAACTGTACTACAAATACGCTCAAAACTTATTAACACAGGGAATTTAATAGCAAAATTATATTACTCACCTTCTGGCGTTCCATTTCAGCCAAAACGTTTTCCTCGACTCCACGTTCTGCCAAGAATTTTCTGATTTCATCCATGCTCAACTAAAAAAAGCAGTAGTGCTTCAATATATATAACAAGAAATTCAGCTGTTGCTGACATGCTACGCAGACCTGCCAATATGGCCGAGTGGTTAATGCACTCGGCCGCCATGTGCAGTAGTGCGTGACGCGCTCAGTGGCTGGGGTTCAACTCAGCCTGGGCGCGTCCGCCTACCAAGGAATTATTTCTGATAATTCCTGTGCACATGATGAACACGGAGGAAGTTAATCCCGGGCACGTAAGAGGGTTCGACAGTGTCCTTTATAAACTGCAACCATTGCTGATGCCTTGATTAGCAGCATCAAGCTATTAGCCATGCTGACGTGAGAGCAGAAGCAAACAGATGTGACTAAGTCTCCTGGCTGATAGTAGTAAGTAGTAAACGTCGATTTGTATAGCGCATCGTCGTAACCACCTCTAATGCGCTCAGACATGGATCACACAGTTTTACCTGCAAATTACACCATGCCTGCCTTTACTCCCCAGCCGCAGAACATCACCGC
>Ga0209780_1000564_pt1 | contig 20400 bp, 13 predicted proteins | sample WorMetexBAHAMAS2_FD_187384 | JGI IMG/M metagenome (GOLD analysis project Ga0209780, IMG submission 187384) | Marine gutless worms symbiont microbial communities from Max Planck institute for Marine Microbiology, Germany - Inanidrilus exumae... | ecosystem: Host-associated > Annelida > Digestive...
CACTGCTGTAAAGAAGTGAGTTGCAGTAGTCAAGGCACGCGGCCACAATGCTGAGCACAACCATCTTTGTAGATTCTAGCATTAGCCACAGATGAATGTGCCATAACGCACTGATGTGGTAGTTGCAGCTTAGCATCAACTCTGTTATGTGGCAGTTTATACTGGTAGCTGGATCAAGCTTGACACCAAGCAGGTGCAGTAATCCTTAACGGTTTCGTCGTGAAGACCATTCAGGGATCCTTTCTAAATCATTGTAAGCAGGGAAGTGAAAATATCTGATTAACAAGAAGTTAATAAGATTGAAATAATTGTTTGTTTTATTAATGATAATTAAAATTGTAATTATTTAATACTGTAGGTTGTGCAATTTTAATCAGATTACGATTTTTTATTTTATGACAGCACTTTGGGCATTTTCACTGCATCTTTGCAGAATTTTGGCCATTCCACTAAACAAGGCGTCGCTGCAGCAAATGGTGTGCCAAATTTTCAAAAGTGTGAGATGCTGCTATACATACATGATGATGAAAAGGAAATGATGCTAAAAATGCAGGTTGTGTGTTGATTCAGACTGAAGAAGTGCAACACCAGCTTGGCGACAAGTTTGACCGATTGTCTGAAACTGCTAAAAGTGGTATGCAGTCATGCTTTTATGTCTATTCGCTCTCACATTTGCCTGTAGTTTGGGTTATGTGCTAGATAGCTCAGGCTTCATTATGTTGTCATCTGGTTTGCTTGATTGGTTAGTTATTTGCTACAAGGACATTACTGGGCAAGAGAGTATTTGGTCATTACATGTCTCCTGTATCATTATGAGTCACTATTTCACTGCACTGGAGCAATTGTGATCAGTGCCATTTCTGCCATCACCAGTATTTTGTGTACTTCTCAGTGGGAATCAGCAGGGCCGTCGAGAGGGGGGTTTAGGGGGGTAAGCGACCCCGGACCCGACTGCGTTGGAGGGGCCCCGAGATTCCTTGGGGTGAGACAGCCTGCAGGGGGCCCCGTGAGTGAGCGTAGTTTCCCCGGCCCCCAAATTGGCTTTCAACGGGCCTGGAAATCAGCTCCATGTTATCCATGTGTGAATCCATCTCCACCATACTGAGCCACCACAGCTGTGTAGTTACGTATGAAACAAGAACAAAAGTATTTGACTAATTTTCTCTTCAGGTGACTGATTATTTTATAGGTTTTCATCACTGCGATCTGTCGTTTGTAAGCCTACATAAGAGGCATGGTGTCCCTTCCCGTGAAAGGTGTTGGATCAAGAAATGATGATGGCAGTGGATGACATTTCCGTGGTTGCTGTCAGTTCTTCGATTTCCCTACAATCCTTTGATGCTGTCGGTTGGATGACAGTCAGAGCATTCATTCTGTAAAAACATACTCAAGTTATCAGAAGTTTTTGTTTTGGGGAGAATGCTCCATCCTGAATTTACCAGAGAACTTAAAGCTCTTTACACAAAACCTTGTCTGTTGGCTGATTTTTATTACTGATTTGTTTAGAACTGATGGACTTCAAGACACGGAGAATAAATCATTTTAAGAAGAATCTGGTTGACTTAGCTGAGTTAGAACTTAAACATGCTCGGGTAAGTATGTAGCTTCATGATTCATTGTGTAGCTAATCATCTTATATACATAAAATCTATTCAGTCTGTATGTCTGTTTCTTTGTTCCTTATGCACGGTCACAGTTTTGAGCAGATCTGGACCAAATTTGGCATGTGGCATACTAATACCCTACATGTGGTCGTGGTCCAGTTAATGAGTGCCGATAATGCCTCAGGCTCGCGTTCCGCGTGCCGTTGGTACGCCACTGCAAGTCCATGGCATCCTGCACAACTGACTAGAGGCAAGCAAAACTAGCGCCAAACGGAAATTTGGGACTAGCGGGTCGCAAGCCGTAGGCGCGAGGGTGGAACACTAGTTGTAAATATATTCTGTGGAAATGATATCCATCCTCTCATACATAGTGATGACTGTCAACAGGGAATTACGTTCAGTGTTAATAGTCAACAGTACTGTGACACCGTTGGTTGGGTGACAGGAAGGGCATTGCAGTCCATAACATATCTGTGCCACTCGAAAACTTGAGATGTAGCCAGAATCACGTGGAAAATGGCTGTTGAACTGCAGATGACGTTGGTGCAGGGATGGGCACGAGACGACGTTAAAGCCCAAGACTAGACGTTCAAATTTTGAGACCGAGACGAGACGTTTTTAGGTCACGAGACATTAAAATAGGCCTAGGCCTACATGTTATAATGATTGCAGTCGTAACCTCGCAAACGAACACGTCAGAACCATGATGTCACTTTGTTAACCTGAAACTTCCGTCAGTAAGTGATATAGTAACACTGCCATAATGGCGACTGCTGATTTGGCTGATTTTATTAATGTGGTTTGCAAAATTTGGATAAAATAATGTCTTGGGCACGAGACTCAAATAGCCGAGACGTTGAAATTTTTTGTCAAGACCAAGACGAGACGTTGGTGCGTCTCAAGACTGAGACCACATCCCTGTGTTTGTGGTGTTGATGTCAGCAATGAATTATTATTACTTTGTACTTTTATTGTATATTTAGATTTTAAAAAACAACCACCATTTTATGGCCATTATAGTTGGCCGGCACTCCCAGTTAAGAACGGGTTAATTGTGTGGAGCAGTCTTTTGCTGCCTGCTGTCGGCAACTAGCACATTCAGTTGAGGGAGAAGATGCTGAAGTTCTCCTGAGTGACGTTACAGCTCAGCTTAACAGTTCAAGATAGTACAAATACATTTTATGAAAAAAGACTAAAGAGATATATGGACTATAAAGTGGAGTGTGCTGAGTGTGGAGCAGGCCAACGCGTGATGGGAGGTAGTGGATAAAGATTTGAGAAGTATATGTTTAAGTAATTATGTCATACTATAAAATCCAAGGTTGTTTTTCTTAGGCATTTTTGTAGAAGCCGAGAGTCTCTGCTTGTCCTGCACATTTGCATCTTGAGACATTGTTGTAGCTGTCATTCTATACAGTGACATTCGCTGCGTGTGTATATCAGGCACAAGTTCAGCTGCTAAGCAACGCTATCACGGCACTGAAAGAATTGTAGAAGATCACGGCATATTTATTCCTGTGCCCATCCAGTCCATCGGTTTGGGCAGACATGTGGCTGCTGTATGAGCCAGAAGAACTATTTCACACGGTCCACGTGTGGGGGGCATCCTCCATGCAGAGATTTCAGTTGTTGAAAATGTACTGCACAGAATTCGTCGACTTTTGTATATTGTTTGATGCTTTCCGCTACGTAGTTCTGAGTGAGCAGTCAGCTCATTCTGTCGGTGTTTAAAACTATAATAATGTTAATGATTGAATATACTGTATATCATAATGTACATAATGCTAATTGCAGATTAACTATGGCATGTTTTGTGCTCTTTGCATTCCTGTTTAGGCAAGAACATTTGAACAGCTTGTTATTTTCAGTCGTTAGATACAATGATGAAGATACACTGTGTCCCAATAAGGGAAGCCGCCAAATTATGGAAGTAACTCAGTCAAATTATAAGTGGTTTTCAAAAAATTTTCACAGGCAGAAACAGCAGTAAATTTGCAGTAAAGTGATTATAACAGATCGCACCACACCTTAACTGTGTCACTACACTGTCTTGTGAAATATTAATGTCAGATGACTGGAGACAATCTGAAACAGGTATTCTGCTCAACAATAAATCAAGGAAGTGTGGCGACACACCTCAGATGTGGTGAGATCTTCCTTTTTAACTAATTTACTGCTTATGAAGTGAACAAATTTTGTAAATCAATCTAAGTTTCGGGCAAGAATATGGATTGTCTCCAATTCCGTGTTCGTCAAGGCAATATCTTGACATGAGAACAAGAACTGTCACCGACTGTGTTATATGGCAGATAACCAGTGTTGTTGCAGCAGCATATTACAATGTCTCATTGATCTTGAAACAAATGGCTTAGCTAAATTTACTCCGGTCGCCTGACACCGTCAGCAAATAACTGAATGTTATTCGTGTGCATTTTGCTATGACATCTTTCTTCTTGATTGCTCGAGGCACAAGCATTTGATCATTGTGTGACCCCGCGTGGGGCCGGGGTGCTGAAAGGGGAGTACGTTAAACTCGAACTAACTAACTAACTGATCATTGTGTGGGCTTTCAGTGTAATGATTGCAAATATCTTTTCCGTTTAACCAAATTATGGTTAGATCAATGGACAAGCATTTTTTGCGAGTATTTTGAGCGACTGGATTCCCACATGGCAGTTTGCTTCTCTTAATTTATGATGATGGTGACTTTTCAGCATAAATGTTTCACAAAACAGTGTAGTGATGCACGCAAGGAGGAATGAAATCAGTGTTCGTCCTGTTACTACAGATTTACTGCTGAGTCTGCCAGTGAAAGAGTCTTGAAAATCGGATAGCATATAGTGGAGTTTGGGGTAAAAGTATCGCTTTTTTTTCTGGGACACAATGTAGTCATATGAAATTTGTTAATCATATTTACACATTGCATGCAAATATTATGCTCTCATTGATGTAAGCAGTGCATTTTAACTATTAATTACATCAACAGCAGTAATAATATACCAAAGCATGTCTTATATTTAACTTGTGAGAAAATGAATATTCTAATTCTTTTTGAAAATTTATTCCATTGTTAACTCTCACATTGCAGTAGTAGTGTCAAACTTGTCACCCACCCCAAGTAGCTGTAAGAACTTTGTCTCGTCCCTTTAATATTCCTCGGGGACAGTGTTTTGAATATCATAAAGGTAACGTGGTTCCACCTTGAAGCTAATCGGTTATATATGGTCATGACTTTTTAATACAGTTCTGTGGCACCCATTAAAATTTTCGTGCTTGTTTAAAAATAAACTGAGATGAAATTATGTTGGCTATATGCAAGTATTTTGGGGGTGACAGATTTCAGGGTGCTAGCTGGGTCACTGTTTTACATTGAATGAGACTGGAATCGGTGGGATTTAAGTTATGGATATTTTTTCAGTTTCAGTTAAGTTCCCTCTGCAGACGTTTTTACTAGACATAGTAATCGTAAATTGTCCATAGTTATGGCTTTGTCAACCACTTTTACGCAATGTGCCCCATAAACTACCAAATTCAGCAAAATAAGGGCAATTTTGCCGTTCAAGGTCATTCATGATCACCAATTTTGGCACCAATCGGTGTGATTTAAGTTATGGATATTTTTTTAGTTTCAGTTAAGTTATCGGTCTACATTTTCAGTTTTCAATTTTTTTCCGTTACCATTATCGTTAACAGAATTAAAATAAATTCTATCTGTTAATGGAATGAATCTGTTTCTGTTACCGTTAACTTAAATCACAGAATTGTGGCACAGATGCTGCTGCAATAGAACTATTTCTTGCTGCAGTCACAGATGACCGGCTTCGTGCATATTTCTGGCTTCTGTGATACACGAGTCGTGACAGAAAAATAAAATGTGAACCCATGGCGGCGGTGACTATCATATTGAGACACCAGATGTGCATAATTTTACCTGGAAAGAAGTCGATTTTGAGATTGTCATGTCAACCATTGAACTCGCTGAACCAGAAAATATAGGAATTACACGTAAACAGTGTTTGTATCATGTTTACAAGCAAAGTTGATGGGGTTGAAACTTTGCCACAGATTGAGCACCTGCGAGTGAGAGTTAACATTGGAAAGTGGAATCCTTTACAATACAGTAAGTGAGTACGATATGATATACATACGTGTGCCCATAAGCTGACGAGTTTCCTGCTTAATCTTCTGAACAGAACTAAGAACAGAAAAATAAGGAAGTGAACTAAAAAGCAAGTTGCTAGAAGAAATGGTCCTGATAATAGTCCGCAGTGGCCATCTTGAGAAAGGAAACAGCTAACCAATGTTAAATCTACTACTGTATTGCAGATTGTCAATATTAAATTTGTTGCTGTGTGTGCACATAAATGTAGCTAACAGCGGTATGGTGCATGCACTCCTTCGTTCATTGATATTTTCATACTTACGGATCCTTAGTGCTTGTGCAATGTGCATACATGTAATGTAGCTGTAAGAGTCGTTGGAAGTAATTGTATGTCGTTTTGATTTTCGTTCGCTGGCTGCATGTAGTTTTGCACGTTATTTGTTAACATAGCCGGCAGTGGGTCATTAAGAGTGAATAGTAATGCACTGAAATAATTACCCGGGAGTGGGACGTATGTTCCGCTCGTAACAATACAAATTGCACTATACTTCTTCATAAGTCAAACACTAGGCCTGTTACGCAATTTGCATGTAAATGCACCGATACACTGAATATTTAGCAGCTTTGGCAATACCATGGGAAAATAGTCAGTCATGTACCGTACGTTAAGCCTTTTAAACTGAACTGTTTAATTTGCTCCCTTTGGATACTTCAGTTTATTATGATTACATACCACAATTGCTCTCTGCGCGATGGAAGCGGTTGCAAAGTATTGTGATTAACGTCTGTGTAAAATGTCTGTCTGTTCGCGGGATATCTCCGGAAAAGTGAGATCTTTACTGTTTTTGTGCATGTTGCCTATGGCCGTGGCTCGGTCCTTCGGCGTCATTGCGATACGTTATGTACTTCCGGTTTTGTGGATGACATGTTTTTATTCTACAATGGGCCATATGCTTTCGCTATGAAGGACAGATATTGCAGACAGAATCAATTTCCGGTTATTAAAGGGCATAATTTTGACTAACTATTTCGAAATTAATCACAAACTGACGTAAAAGAGGAATAGAGACATTTGACGATTGATCGGATTGATGGGAAGAATTACCGAAACGCACACGCCGTAGCAGTTGTTACTACGGTAACGGTGAACGTTTGCGGAGAGACAAATATACTATGATGCGTGGACGTAGGAAAGTGAAGTTAATTTAGCGTTAATGGGACTTACATTAAGGATATATATTATAAAGTTAAGGGTGCGATTGCACACCGTGGGCAAAGTCTGATATCTATGATTGCCTTATTATTATTAGGCCGCATAGCTGCGTGTAATGATGCCGCCGCAAGAGGTGACAAGTCGGCGACGCGGCCTTTCATCAGAATTCTTTGAGCACTTGTTACAAATGTACTGATCACAGTTATGCTATCGCGAAGACGCTACCTCGGCACTTTACGTACATGTGTTATCGTACACTGACCTATGAACCAAGTGACTCCTCCAAAAAAGTGACCATTTCCCCCCGTGACCCATTGCCTGCTCTGAGTCGCATTACGTTCTGTGATCAATACTCCAGCAATGCAATGCGTACACATACATGTACGTAGTACGCTATGAAAGACCTGTGTGATCCGAGTGAATTTTCCGGACCATGAGAATAATGGGCCCAAGACATGGGTATAAAAATGTACGATTAAACATAGGAAAGGCGGTGTTTTTAATTTCACAGTTTTGTTCGTAATATCCCGTTTATTTGTGTCGTGTCGTTTATAACTCCTGTACACTTACGAAACGATAGACTACCTTGCAGATGGCAATCAGCTTTTCTTCTCTTTCCACCCACTCAACTTTGACTCGAGCATTTTTCACCTTCAAAACGCTCTTCAACAGATTTCTTCCTGGATGACCGCTAATCGTACTCGCAACTCCTCTGAGACTGAATTCGTGCTTATCAGACTCGAAAACCAACTTGCTAAAATAGGCCTACACAACTCTTTACTCGACATCTCCCACTCTGCTCGAAATCTTGGCTTCATCTTTGACGAACATCTTACCTTCTCTGACCAAATTACATCTCTCTCCAAAGCCTGTTACTATCACATCACATTCATCAACTTCGCTGTATCCGGCCTTACCTCTATTCGTCAAAGTTCTGCTCTACCTTTGTTATCGTTCACTGCTAGCTTGATTACTGTAATTCTCTCTACTGTAAACTCCCTAAGTCTCAATTATCCCGTCTCCAGCAGATCCAGAACTTTTGCTCGTCTACGTCCTGTCATATTAGTCCCATCCTACGTTTTCTCCACTGGCTCAGAATCACTGAACGCATGGAATACAAGCTCATCTCACCTACAAAGTTCTCGCAACTATACCCAACTTGCATGCCTTCATAACTTGATCTCTGTTCAGCGTCCTCGCCGTACTCGCTCTTCATCAGACGTTGCTCTTGCTCGGCCACCGACGTCATCTTCTCTAAAAATAACTGATTGCTCCTTTCGTTGTGCTTCACCTTGTCTCTGGAATCAACTCTATCTCTTCGTCAACATCATTATGGTAGCATTTCCGACTTAACCTATTCCTTCACCCATCACTACTTTCTCTTTTGATTCACCACTCTGTTCATCTCCCTCTTTCTCTTTCAATCCCGGTTGAAAAACTTTCACAAATCCACCTCCCCCTAGTTTCACTTCTTCCCTGACTGCCTTCACAGACAGTCCACGGACCGTTTCTTCTGAACTGCTCGTTTTTTTATTTTTCCTTATTTTTCGTTTCAGTGTCCGTGAACTTTGACCTTGAACTTCGAACAAGATGGACCAGCATGACAGATATTTAGGTCAAAGGTTATTTGATTCAAAAGTCATTGTCCGCCCACACACGCAAACACACACAGCTGACCAATAGCTCTGCGTGGACCACTAACGTTGTCGGTGAAATGTCCTGTGGTAGGCCTATACATGGTTTTAGACCGATGCGATTTTATCGCGCGATTTTGTCGCACAACTTTATCGCTCGACAAAGTCGCAGCATGCAACTGCCATACGTCGCACACTGCGACTTTGTCGCATGAGCAAGAAATGACCAATCAGCTTGGTCAGTGCTTGTTTATGTTGCGACATAGTTGCAGTGTGCGACATGACAGTTGAATGCTGCAACTTCGACGCGCGATAATGTTGTGCGATAAAATCACAGGTGCGACATCGGTCTTAGTAGGCCTATATACAAGATAGGCCTACTTATTTTTAAAACTCTTTGACATATGTTAGTAACGCGTTGCTAGATTTTAGCCTCAGGAAAATGTACGGACTGTGATATCACATTTTGGACTAAGTTGTTAAGGTTTCGGTTTACACTTTAAACAATACGTCGGCGGAATAACGTCCTACACAAGCCGAGTCTCGCATTTGTTTTGAGTGGACTATTCGGGGAAAACGAGATAGCCTATACATAATAAACAAGGACGTCTTAATTAAACGCCTGCCGCTGTAACCCAAACGCTGCGTGGGTAACGATAACAGATGCAGTGGCGGATTCAGCGACTTCAGGCCGCCATAACTCCGCAATGATTACAGATCGCCCGAAACTCACTACCAACATAGGGATGTCTACGGGATGTCTAGGTTCCATTTTACCGTTAGAATCAATCCAGTCTTTCCCCTGGGCTGTACGCCGCTTACAAGGAACGTACTGCCCACATTTTCGGCAACGTCCGATGTCACTGGTAAACCATGTACGCCGCTGCAGCTGCCTGGCATCCGACATGGAAGAAAAGGAGACTGAATTGGAAACTGAAAGTAAGTAACACGGCAGATAACGCTGGCATCACTTAGTCGCAGGCATGTGACACTAGGTATCGTCGAATGCAGGAACTAAACAGCTTGTGCGTCAGTAAATAAGTAAACAGTTGTGTCACCTGTCGAGTACGCCGGTGGAAAAACGCTCTCTTTGAGCCTATATTGCAGTGTGTTCCCAGATACACTGCAACCCGTCTAGTTCCACTTGAGTATTAAACGTGTGATGACCCTCGTTAACACGTGCCATACTTAAGCGCCTTAGAGATGAGCGGCTCACAATAATGCGCTACACAAATCTACGTCTTACCCGCCTTCAAAATCCTGGATCAGCCACTGAACAAAGGCGGCCGAGTGTGCAACTGAAACGCAGTCGCGTAAATACGCCGCCGGTCACCTACTCGTCTGTCCTTGCTTCGATCGTCTCTGCCCGATGCTGTCCTATTCACGGGAGAATTTCGATCCAATCCGCACGTCGTACTCGGATGTTAACGATTCGGTTCGGTAATGGGTGTGCCGTAGACCGCGGAATTACGAAGTCAAAGGGGTCGATTGACCCCCACTTTTTCGAGACAGGCCAGGGTCACGGTGTGTTGTTTGACCCCACTTTTCGTTTGTTAGTGAAAATGCATCGAAATGCAAGGTTTTGCTTTCAAAGTTTCATACATTTTCTCGGGGTTATACGCCAGAACCCCAAATAGGAGAACGACTTCACGTAGCGTGGCGTACTCGTATTGTACCAAGACGTTATGATATTAGTGGCGTACGAGTTACCGGTGTTATCGATAATGTACAAGCGGCTGTTCATTGTGGCGGCGGTACGGCTTGCTGCCAAATTACTATTTAAAGCATTCGTGAGCAGCAATGAACGCGTAGACAGAGTAGGCTATCGCAAATAGGCAAAAACAGAATTATTGTGTATTGCATTATAGGTCTAGTGATTTAGTTTGGCATGTCTATGATGGCTCGTAAAATGTGCCTGTGGATAGAAATAAATACGAGACGGAAGAAATGACATGCGACCTTTTCTTACAGATTGTGTTTTCACGTTCGTGTATTTTTGTGCAAAAGAACGGCTGGACAAATGGAGATGCCAGATGGTGGGACACCTCCGGCACCTTCGCACCGCACCGAACTGTATTGGTTTTTACCCGCGCGACCCTGTGCTAGTGCGGTATTAGCTGTGGCCCTGTGTCACAAATCGGAGTTCTATCAAAAAAGCTGAACGCATCGAGCCGGTTTTTGGTTTATCCCACATTGTGTTGAAAGGGAATTCGGCTATCTCCAAAAATAAAGGTACTTTCCTCTGAAACTTTGTCCCAAACTATGGACTTAAAAAATTCGCAACTGCACGCAGGTGTTGTCAACTTAGGTGGACGCTCACAGTGATAAACTGGCGACGGTCGTCAGTCGCCAATACATCACACAGAGCATCCAGCTGTGTACAAACAAGGAAGGCGTAATGCAGCGCGTTGCGCGGATCTGTCTGCAGCATTTGAGATATGCTCTGATTGCGTTATTTCTTTTTTTCTTTAAAATAAACCGTTCAGCAAAGCGATCTCAGGATCTACTGGACCGATTTTTACCGAATTTTCACTATATAGTAGATATTTGATCGTAGATTGCCGATTTGACCCTCCTTTTCCGATGGCTCTAGGGACGTTGCCATGGCAACCACTTTTATGGTCAAAATTGGCAAAATCGGACTATTCATCTTCATTCGTCGATTTGTCATTCGTAAACGGAGTGGAATATCGCAATTCCGATTTCAAATGGTTCGTCTGCGATAATCTGTGGCTACATTCACTGTGTAAAAATTTGGTAAACTTTAGTCCAGTAACTCCGGAGTTTAAGAAGGGCAAAGATGTACATCATTTCGTCGATCAGCAGTTTGGCTACGTGGCGCCACTGCTAGACGTTGCGGGGATCAGTACTGAATTTTATGGGGCGATCACTACTCAGTTTTGTTTCACCTATGCGCTAGTGGGCGTCACTGCTATGCCGCGCGGGCTACACTCTAGGCTCGACCATGCATTTCTAGTTGCTTTTAGTTCTTTTATTTATTTTTTCTGTTCTGGTTCCGTGTGGTCTCAAGCTGGCTACCCGACAGCTTTTTGGCGGACATTATTACATAGCCTAATATCGTATCGTATCGTATCGTGTCGGCTGTTCGAGTTTAGTGTAAAAACCTTATCAAAGTCTGATGATCTGTACACTTGCACTACTTTCCATGGCAATTTCATATAAATTCAAGACACGGGACGCATCAGGCTGATCCGGGACGGTTCCGGCGAAACTGGGACGGTTGGTCGAAGCCCTAGAATCGTCGAACGAATCAATTTGAATCACAAATCGGACAACACTAGGCCTACAGGACGGCAGACAGTCGTTAAATCGATCCCGAGTTGCCGTCCGCCGTACAGCTTGAAAGTAGCCATTGTCCAGTCGAGGCGAGGCTTTCCGGTGTCCAAGTAATTAGGCGTACACGGCCACCAACGACGGACCTTGAACGTCACCGACGCGTGTTATCAGCCGGCCGACGTCTTCGGTGTCGACCGTAGTGGCCAGTTCGCATACGTCGATGACCTCAGTGGTCACTCCTTCGATCGTTTGTACGCTCGCTTTTGTTCTGTTGTTCAGTCCAATCTCGCTTCCTTAGCCTACGAAGCGTTTTTCGCATCAACAACGGAATCGGTGAGATAGCGCCCGGTCGGCTCATTAATTTGGCCACCCGCGTGGACTGGCCTACCGTCGCAATATAGGGCCTAGACCTGCACGGTTGGGTTAAACAACGCCGAAGAAAAGTTGATTTCTAATAAAATAAAGTATAGATAACTTGTCGCCAGGTTATGCTTGAAATGTAGACCCGATAGGCGAAATTCATTATAACGGTGCGGTTGGCGTAAGAGATGACTGGATCACAGATAGGCGGTGCCTGGGTAAAACGTTTCTATGACGATGACAACAGCTTTGCGGCGCATTTCCTGTGTAACAGTGAGTTTCGTGTTCTTTTACTAGCACGACTGTGCAGATGAAAAACCTGTGTCGACACAGCCATAGTATAGCTTTACGACAACGACGTAGTCTATAGTGAAAGTCGGTCAACGTCTTTTTCTATCGGTCCCTGCAGGCCCCGTTGGCACGTGTGGTGCTATAGGATGATTCAAAAAGTCTGCAGGGCAAAAGTAAATACCGAATACTAGAAATGCGTGGTAGAGTCTAGCATGTAGCCCGCGCGGCATAACAGTGACGCCCTCTAGCGTATAGGTGAAACGAAACTGAATAGTGATCGCCCCAGAAAACTTAGTACTGATCCCCGCAAGGTCTAGCAGTGGCGCCGCCAAGCGAACGTAGCCAAACTGCTGATCGACGAGGGGTGTACGACTTTCACCCTCTTAAACTCAAGAGTTACTGGTCCAAATCGACCGAAGTTCATCGAATGTTTACAGGATGTAGCCTAGCCAGATCATCGCAGATGATCAGAACATATAGCCCGCAGGGCAGGCATTACGCGCGGGAAATAAAAATACATTACATAAAGAATATTCGGCGGTAATGGTACTGCTAATGAGAAGGACGACGACAACGACCCAAATATCAACAGCAACAGTGAAAATATCGGTACAAAGAACGTTAAAGCAAAGCACAAGAAAAGCTCGAGGTCGCACCGACTGCCACGTACCGATTATCTTACTAGCTTACGTTCCGTCCACGTGCTCGTAGGCCTAGTTTATGGAGTATATAAGAGGTGCGTGTGATGACACTCGGGGACGGACACGGCGATGGACACGCGTGACACGTGTTCGTGTTGATTTGGTGTCGAACATGTGCTTTTGTTTTTTAATAACACATTTTTATATAAAAGTATAAAGTTGTGTTATTTGTGTCCAGCCGTCACACCGACCATTTCAGCAACTTTTTCTCCCGTGACCTTCAACTTCACATAGATAATGTCAAGACGAAATAACGTGCCACAATGTCATATCTAGGTCAACAGTCGTTAGTTGAAATGTTATTGCGCGACGTACTGACAGGGCTCGTCCGTAAAGGACGTCTGCGCACGGAGTGGGGGAAAGAGGGTTGCGTCTGATCCGGACAATAACGGACAAGGGGGTGTAGGGTTTGATTGTATGCGGATCGACGTCCGAATTTGTTGTCATATCTGTCAACTTCTGATTTTGTCAATTCAGGATGCCTGCGTTCGACATCTCAATACTAATGCAAGTTATCAGCATGATTATTTCACGCCTCACTATCTACTGGCTTGGCGGCGTATCCAGTCGCTGCTGTATGATTGCACATTTGTATCGCATATCATAGCACTGACCGCTAGGCTTTGATGACGGCCGCTAAAGTTGAGTCAAGACAGCAGCCGCTGATTTGCGTGGAATTTGTTAGACAGCGTTGGCTAAGAACTAGGAAGCTCCGGACGTCCGTAGGACGGGGCAGAGGACGGGGCAGAGAGGGTTATGCCAAATGCGGACATTTTTGCGGACGTCCTGTATGGATGGCCGCACACACAGACAAAGACAGACACACATACCCGACCGATTGCTCTACCTGGAATACTTAAGTGGACGGCAGCTGGAGGTCTCCGAGTGTCTAAGAAGTCACACACGAGGCGAGGAATACATGAATGACGGCAATAGAAGAAGGGCTAATTGTTTCAATTTACTTTACTGTAGATCGGGTCCCGTTTGAACTTCATTATATTTAATAGGCCCTACAAAGTAGTAAATGGTAGGACTAATTATTCACCTCGAAGCTAGGCTTTAGCTGAATACTGGATTCACTTTACGGCGCGTTTTGGCGGTGTTCACGCGTTCGGCTATAACTCCGCCGAAAGTGAACCGATTTGGATAACATCTGGCGCACTCTGAGTACATCGTCGGGGGCTGGCCCTGGCAGACTTTTGGGTGCGATCAGCGCTGTAGTGACAGCTAAAGAGCCAGGCGAAATTTTTTGTCAGGTATACAACGCACGATTTCGCCGATTTTCCGTCGGCCAAATTTTACGAAATTTGAACAAAACACGTCGACACGTCTATCGGTGTCGCAATGAAAACATTCGGAACAGAATTTCGAAAATTTTACCGTAAGGGGTCGTTTTCCAAAAAAACGCAAAAAAATTCTCGAAAATTTTTACAGTCTTGCGACTTCAGGCTACCATAACTCCGCAATGATTACAGATCGTTTGAAATTCACTACCAAAATAACTCTCCATGGGATTTCTAGTTTCTATTTTACAGTTGAATCAATTCAAAGTCATTCCCCTGGCCTGTACACTCCGTACACGGAACTTACTCCCAAATTCTCTGCGACGTCGGACAGCGGTTCAAGACACGTCAGGTCATAAGGTTTAGCAAACAACTGTTGGGTTTTACCTCTTCGTATTTTTGTTTCAGCTTGTGTTAATTAAGTTAAACATTGTTATCTTTGGCCACGCCCATTTACACAGTCGCACAGACAGCCGAGCTGTTCGAGCCGAATACTGTATTGTGGACATTTCACACAATACAGACATCTATATAGTTTGAATGTTACAACGTAGTCGACGCGTTTCGGTTTTATTTTCGTTTCTGCTTCACTCGAGCACGTGACCACGTCGTCGATCATTCTTCCGATATCGCAGTGTCGCGTACTCTATCGATCACCGGTTGGACTTCGACCGTCTCCGACGAAGATTAAACCACAGCCGCTGTAACAGGACTCTCGGTATTTCCGGTGTACAGACTATTTGCACCGGAAATAAGTCGTTGAGCACGTTGAACACCGTTAGAATTATCTTCCGGTAACGGCGTTGGGCCCAACGCTCTCGTTAGTGGACGTATCGGCGTATGGTACGTCTTTAAAATCGCGATATAAGGCCAAAAATCGATGGTTGGACGTATAGGTACGCCAAAAAATCGAAGCCGGGCGTAAGCGTACGTCGAAAAAATGCCTCAGCGTATTCAGTTGGCATTTCGTAGATGGAAAAGTCTAATTTTTAAAATGTACGTAAAGGTGAATGCATACAATTCAACGTAAACGACAAATTAAAGAAGCTACAAAATCAAAAAAGTACTATAGGCCTCGACACACATTACCTCACAGGCGTCGGAACCTATTTCAGTGGGACGGCCCAAGCCGTCCCACTACCTATGTCGCCTGTCGTCGACGACAGCTGAGCTTCTTATCCAGAATATGGCATTTGGTACAGACCACATGTGGATTAAACGCGTGCGTCTATAGTAGGTAAACTGTGTGATCCGTCGTTAATAAGCGCCTCAAAGATGAACGATAGCAAGTTGGACCAGCTGCTGCAACTTTACAGCTGTTGTAGTCATCATTCATCAGGTGGTGGCGTGGGGCACCGGAAACATAAGCATCATACCCCAAGCCGGCTGGGTCAGTCACGAGAACTGGTCAAAATCGGAAGAGAACGTTTCGGTGGTAGGATCTGCTTCAGTGCTCAAATTACGGGGCGGGGCGGGTATAGGCCTGGCCCGCCTTGTTCTTTTGTTGGCCCCTCAAATGCTCTCCAAAACTGAGGTCAAATGAGCCTAGACCCCAGTGTTGGTTCACTCTCCGCGTTTGCCGCGTCATCCAACTGTTCCGGCGCCCCTCACATAATTCGACCATTGGCCTAATCGGGTCAAACCTTGTAATGTCCATTGTGCTTTTTAATTGTACCCTAACAAGCTATATGATTTGCATCTTTCAGCACAGACAGAAAACATTGAACATACATACAGGTCATATGACGGCTGATGAGGCAAAATTGTGCATATTTTATGTAATATGGTCAGATAAACCGAAACTGATCAAAGCTTTCTGGGTGGGCTTTGTTCCATCCCCTCCCCCATCAGGCTGGCTGCCCTTGGACCCAGCTGGGGGCAATAGTGGCGGTACCATGTGTGTGCTTTGTGTCCGCTTGCACGAGTTTTGGTTGTGAATGATTCTGATGACGTTGTTGATTTGTTTATTTTACATCCATGAAATCCAATACGCCTCAAAATATACCCACATAATTTTTATTGTACACAGCGCGGGGCCCGACATGCGCCTGCCTTGCCTATACCCCTTCCGACGACCTGGCTGAGGTTTGGAACCGGACCCCAGACATGACATCCTGGCCACCTTTGCCCCTGACCTTCGAATTAAATGGCCACTTCAAGGCAGTGCTTTTTTAGTTTTAGGTTTTATTTTAGTTTTGATAGCAATTTCGTTTTAGTTTTACTAGCATTCTACTTTAACTTCTGGCAGTCTATCGCGTTGATAGTTTTAACAGCATTGTAATATATACAGCAATCTGCTGATAATTACCTAAAACGATTATGAATTCGTTATATACTTTTCGTTTTAGTTTCGTTTCAGTTTTCCATTCAATTTAGTTTTAGTTTTAGTTTTAGTTAACGAATTTGAATTCGGTTCGTTAATGGCCAGTTTCTTTTTCGTTTTCGTTAATAGAAAAAACACTGCTCCATGGTCATCGGGGCTGTTAACAGATTGTTGATATATGCCCCGTATAGTATTTTCAAGATAGGCTCTTCGAGCATATAATAACTATATCGCGAATACCAATAACGTCATTAAAACGACAAAAGCACTTCTCAGGCAATCACTGGCCATCCGATATTCAAGTACAGCATGCGTTCTACAAGTAGACCAACGCATATAAAAAGAAAGAATTCACGGAGTGCAAATCTCCAACAACGACGCCCTATTTTGAGGCTATTTCGCAACGTTCAACCGGACAGGCTCGTCACTGAAGTCGTCGGCATCACGTTGCTGACACCAAGCTGAAAAAACTACTGGAGCCGTATCCTGAGGTCTCCAAAATATAAACGATTGTTTAAAGTCGCAATGCCCATGCCTCTTGCAAAAACTTTCATCCGTAATTTCACGGACAATCAAGGACGAATCCCACTTCCTCTTGCGTGAGTATCATTTTAGTGTTTTTCTTGCTATCTGTCTCTATCTGTCTCTTGCTTCATTTCAAACTATTTTAGACCGCATCGAAGCAATTGCTATGGAGTCGCGTGGTCTGTCAGTCTGTCTGTCTGTCGGTCACGTTCGTGAGCCCTGCAAAACGACTGCACCAATCGAGATGCCGTTCACTGGGGGCTGATTCCCGCGGACCCAAAGGAACCATGTATTAGACCGAGTCGAGATCCCCCACGGGAACGGGCAATGTTGGGGGTGTCCAGACCACTAAAAAGAATTGGGAGTCAATAATGCGTCGTACTCAGCCAAAAAATCAATAGCTGCATCAGCGCCAATGTGGCAGCCGGCTCCAATGCTCCAGACTGGTCGGTGTCACATTTCACTGACCCCGTGAAAAATATGTCCCTGCGATGCGGCCTTTCGTCATAATTTTTTGACCAGTTGTTCCAAATTTTCCCGGAGCAGCATGCACCCGCACCCTGTAGAAGTGGAGTGTAGTCGGAGTGCGCATCTCTCTTCCATAGGCCTTTGAGCTCGTAGGTGGGTAAACCACTAAGTCTGTGACGCATGGCCAATGCGACACCAGACCTACGGTTACCTTCCCAGCCGTAGGGCGTCACAGCCCTTTGACCGGTACCAACTGATACTGGTTTGTGACAGAGGCACAAGTGTGTGAACAACTTGCCTAAGGTTGTTCCCTACGGTGGCACACAGTGGTCACTCAATTTATGTAGGCTAGAAGAAACCGTATTCTGATTACGAAACGCATTTCTGGGTAAGATACCTATTTCTAAATAAAGTAGACGTACTGCATGTCCGATTAACTAAGTTGCATGCAGCACACCAAAACCTGCCTTGTTACTTACTTACCTACTAGTAAGTACTAGTAAGTCGGTCAAGAGGGTGGAACGGCATCACTATGCCAAATTTTGTCGAAATCGCTTCAACCGTGGCCGATATATCGCGATTTTTCGATATTTCAAGATGGCGGCCGCCGCCATCTTGGATTTTCGAAATTTGAAATTTTTAACGGTCAGAACGGTGGAATTCCCTGTGATTCCCGTGGCCGTGCCTTGAATTGGCGTGAATTGGCGACAGCTCTAAACATACCGAGTCCGTCCACGCAAACTAAACGATATTCCAAAACTCACCCGGTACCGGCCCACTGTTCCGAATAGCCGCTGATCCGAAAGTGCCAAAGGGTATGGGTTAGTAGGCTTAGGGTTTAGGCTTCGGGTTAGGGTTAGGGCTCATGCTTAGGCATAGGTTTATAGTTATGGTTAGTAGAGGTTAGTTGGGATGGGGCTTTTGGGTTAGAGACGAGACCGTCGGAATATGGCGCACCCACGGTGCGAAACGCAACCAAAATGCTAACAGAGCATCAAAATTTATTATTGTTCTTCAAATCGCAGTATGGGTATGGGAGGATAACCGTATCGCAACCGACGGGAAGAACGGCTTCGGTTTGCTGTACTTCATACACCAGCATAGGAGAGATACGTTCCAGGCCTATCGATGTTTTCTCGTGTCCTGTTTAATGGCGTACGTAGAATCTGAGAAAGGGGATCCATCTCCCCTGCTAAAAATAAATTTTGTAACTTGTGAATATGCCTTTAACAATTTTCAATTAATAATTTTTCAGAACTATTCAAATGACCCCGGGCGCAAACGCCCCGTCCACCCTCCTCAATAAGCCAGTGGTCGTATTCAAATGAGAATTGTTTAATGTCCGCGACTTTTCTACTAAAATATGATGTTAAATTTTAATTCTTGTATCCAGTAGCGATCCAGGAAAATAGGAAAGTTACCCATGGTTCGTATACTCTATACACTGTACATACATAGGCAATCCAGGTACTAAGGTGTATTAAAACAATATCAAACGAAATGGCTACAACATGCAGTAATTCTTGATCTCAACTACTGCAGTCTTCAGTAGGTACATGAATACGTAACAAGTGGTCAAATAATTTTGAAGAAAGGCCGCATCGCCAATCTTGTCACCACTCGCGGCGGCGAATGGATTCGTCCGACCTTGACTCCCATCTAACATATGTTTCCTTGGACCCACATGAGTCAGCCCCCAAACGGCATCTCGATCGGCTCACCCGTTTTTACACAGATCATGCGTGTGTCCAATGCATATACACAGACACACAGACCACGCTACGTGTGACATCTGTCGGAATAGGCCGCATCTATGCTGTGCATGCGACGCTGCCTGATAATAAACAGTCAGTAGTTAGGAGTAACAGTGTTAGTAATACGTATTCATAAGACGGCGTCGCAGTGTCGGTGGAAAGTGCACGTTGACGACACCGTAATTAAATCAACGCCAACCGCAACGCAATGCGCTTCTCGACAAATCTAATCATTGTTAATGGCCGTCGCGAGTCATCGCGGGCGTGGCGACCGTACGAATGAGTCGACACTGACGGCGTCGAATTCCCGGCGCACGAAGAAGCGTCCTTGTTAGCCGCGCCACGGCAAAAACCGGAACTCTCGACCGTAAAACACACAGCACGGAAACAGGTCGGCCGATAGGTCGTCGGTTGGCTCGTTGCTGCTTTAGGGCAAATTTAACACAAAGAGCTAGGTTACGTAGGGCCACAGTGAAGCGCTAAAACCGGGTTGGCTGGAAGAATAACGTCCCATTTCAGCACAAAAACAGGCTATATCGGGGACAAGGTCTTGGGTGGAGACTTAGTTCCGCTAGGTTAAGGATGGCCAACGATACAGTAACCTCCCGACTTTGTTGGCGCTGCAACCGATGCAGTGCAATAACATCAAAATAAACACGAAAAACTTTAAACACCTGTACTCGAGAATCAAAAACCACAGCCGCCGAATAAACAACGAACAGAAATAGAAGCAGCCAGCACTCACGATAGTGCAAAGACCCACGCCGGCAACTTTTTTATGCCGCGTGACTTTGACCTTTGACCTTCTGAACCCAAAATAAATAGACTTCAGGACTCATCATAAA
>Ga0209780_1000565_pt1 | contig 20395 bp, 11 predicted proteins | sample WorMetexBAHAMAS2_FD_187384 | JGI IMG/M metagenome (GOLD analysis project Ga0209780, IMG submission 187384) | Marine gutless worms symbiont microbial communities from Max Planck institute for Marine Microbiology, Germany - Inanidrilus exumae... | ecosystem: Host-associated > Annelida > Digestive...
GGAGTCTCGGCCGAAATCGAATTGGGTGCATTTTAGCTGTAAAATACGACATTTGGTGGCAACAGTTTTCATGAGAAACAGTGTTAAAACCAATCAGGACCATGCATTCTTTTGTTCAAAGCAAAATTTTTCACCACTGGATTGTGAATATAAACAGTTTAAACACTGATAGTACCTGAGAGTGGTAGTTCTTAACTCAATACGAACTATATGGCTGTATTCTGTGGAATGTCCACAATACAGTACTCGGCTCAAAGTGCTGGGCTATCTGTGCGAATGTCCAAGTGGGCTTCCAAAGATAACAAGTGGTCAAAGCTCAAAGTATATAATTTGACATAAGGCGCATCGCTTGCCATCCTGTCTGTTGCATTCGAACTGACTGTTCAAAATACACCTAAAAACAACTAATGCATGCTTTCTAACTGTCCAATTTCGGGTTTTTGTGCAGTGATCGGTATTCATGTTGTATTTTGTGGCGGTAGGTCCCCCTAGCTGGGGGATGGGGCTGGCCGCCCCCTCCCCAAGAACCCGAGTAAAATAGTAAAGTTAAGTATGAAGGTCTATTTGTATAGCGCAATGCGCCGCCTCTAATGCGCTCAGACATGGATCACAGTTTTACTTGCAAATTACACCATGCTTGCCTTTACTCCCCAGCCACGGAGCATCACCGCCCCTTGGCTGGTACTCATTTTACCGCCCCACGGAGGGTAGAAGGCTGAGTCGACCTGGGTGGTTGGTTACCTGCCGAAATAAAGTGTCGCCTCCAGAAGTCGAGTCCGGACACGGTCACCCATCCCAGTACTAACCGGGCTCAGCGTAGGTTAACCTCGTTGATATAGACGAACGACGGTGCCACTGCGCCACGCCGACACTCGCATCGGGCTTTGACTCTACGGTCCTCTCTGTCTCGTCCCCAGACATCCCGACATAGTTACGGACTTGCGGCACTACCACTGATATGGTTACAACGCGGCGTTACGAAGCGATACGATACGGTAGATTAACGTGCCCTCAACCAATAGGTTGTGTTAGATCTTGCCATTAAACCGCTTGTAAAATTTGCTAATGTCATTCTCACTCAAAATTAAAATACGGGCCGAGGTGTACAAAGCAGGGCTGTAAAAATAGGTTTTAAATTAGTTTTTTTCTACGAAAACCAATGTCGCCAAACACGAAAGTGTGACCCAAAAGCATCTGTAATCTGCATCCCATAGGACTCGTGCAGTGGTGTACACGGTACGGTATGCTCTATTCCTTTTCATGGCTTACAGTATCAATCAATCAATCAAAACGAATTTATATAGCGCCCTACGTCGCAGGCGAATCAGAGGCGCATAAAGTATACGATACGTATACGAAAGAAAATTATAGCATTCCTTTACTGGGTGTTAAGTATAATAAGTAATAAGCAGGAATTCTGAACAGCAACAGCTGTATTAATTTTTTAACAGCTGTTATTTTTCTGCTGTGAATATGAAACTTAAATAATTTAATTCATTAATTTAAATAAATTAAATTTAAAAACGTACATTTTTAGGTTTTTAAATCTAGAAACCTAGGTTTTTAAAACCCAGTTCCACAGCCCTGATATAAAGTTAGTCTTAAGAATTAGTTCGTTAGTAACAGGACAGGGACAGTGATAATAATTAAGAAGAGTTAGTGAAACCGTGTTAAAGTAATGCCCAGTTCACTTTCAGAAAAAATACCGGTAATTGAAAAGATCTAAGCTCATTAACCTGTCAGTCATTCAGTGTTCAAGTTGAAGTATTTAAATTTGGGAATTATTACCGGTAATTCGATATTCTAACTATAAGCCTAAAGAGTGCAGAATTTGGACTATGTACATGTAGTATCTAGAAGCAGTCAATAATTGTTATCTTTAATCGGATTGTGAGCCGTTTGAGTTCGCTCCGCTACCTCCCGCTCAGCGCTCCACCGTATTTTTCCACGCTTGCGCACTGCTCCGATTCCGCTCACTCGGATTTTGGGCCCGCTCCGCTCCGATATTTGCTCCATAGCCGTATATTTAGAAATATACGGCTATGATCCGCTCCTCTTACAATGCTCTGCTCGCGAAGCAACAGAGTGCAGCCTACCCGTTTTTTAGATAACGCTCGTTGAAAAATGTAAACAAATGCGACTTTTGAGATTTGATAATGGCGGCTGCAAAAGTTAGTGGATGGCCTAATAGAAAAGATGATTATGAATTGCGAGATGTAATTGGTGAGCAATTAAATATTTCTGTCTATGTAAAATTTTCAAATTCAAGACTGGTTTACGTTGTCAGTTAAGATGTTACTAGTTTTACTCCGAATGTGCGCCCCTCAGAAATGTTCAGCTGTTATGTGCCGATCAGACAAGGCTATACTAGGCTAGCCAGAGTGCGGCGGCACTGAAAGACATACATAACGCAAACACCGACAAAGAAGCCATTGATAGCAACAGACAAAGGCACTAACGCGTAGTGCATGTCATAGGATGCATGTCATTTAGTGTGAGTTAACAGGTGTGTGAGTGCTCTTGTACACTCAACATCAAATTCTGACAACAGTCGTAATTAAATTTATATGGTTAGAATTTTGAAAATGTATAAAATATGGGAAAGCTCATACTATAGTGCTGCCGAACGACGATCGAGTATGGGCCCTTTACCGCCAGTCGGCACTGCTCACTGGCTCATGCTGCGGTGCTGATGACGTAACAGTAGTGTTAAACAAATGTTGTGGACTTGTTGTGCGTTTCATCAAACATTTACCTGGTAATTTACCTGGTACGGCCGTACCAGTAGAAGGGCCTAGGATCTTGTGGATATCCTGGTATTTCTAAATATGTGGAGACGTTTTTTGAACACATCAACACTGCAGGCATCTAGCACCATCTGATCAAGCAAGTTCCAGTTATTCATGACTCGTTCGGAAAAGAACCAGAGGCGGACATCTCTGTTGGTACAATGTTTTGTTAATTTCAGTGTATGTCCTCTAGTCTGTCTATAGCCAGTGAGTTGGAACATTGATTCAAAAGGAGGTTGATTAAGGCCTTGGTACATCTTGTATAGAAAAATGATGTCAGCCCGGTTTCTTCTTTCTTCCAAGGTGGTTAGTTTTTGTTGTTTTAGACTTACGGTTAGTGTCAGGAGAGTTTAGTGGGATTAATGTTGTTACTGTGTTAATGTTATGATTAGAGTTGGGGTTTGGATGCCCATAATCAGGGCCGGATCATGGTCCTCCGGGCCCTGAGGCATGAAAGTGACTGCGGGCCCCTCTTACATATAGAAATTTCAGGTCCCAAAGTGGTCCTAGTCCGTAAATTTTAGTTGTACCGGGCGGTCCGGGCCCCTATCAGGGCCCATGCCCTTAGGCTTCAGCATCACCAGCCTCATTGATGATCCGGCCCTGCCCATAAATAGTGTAGGAACATCACATCTCCAACTCTAGGATACCCATAGGCATACTGCAGGCAGTGGGAAGAACAGCTGGGGTTGCCCGTACTTAGTACACAGTGTAGAGTTTATTACCAGTCAGGGTCTCACTGATGTCATTATCATGGCATTTATAGGGCTTCTGTTATGAATAAGTTGACAAAGATGCAAATTGTTATTAGTGAATATAGTTAAATGCATAAAATACTAAAAGTAAAATGACACGGACAAAGTATGTTTTGAGTTTGTGTTTAAAGTGGATATGCCAAAGTTCCGGTAGTATATAGTGTCATGCAAGCAGTAGGACCAAAATGTAGGAATGCATATTTGCTAAATTTGATATGAAGGCACGGCATGATATAGTCACTGGTATTGGAGGTTCATGCATTAGATTTACTGAATAAGGCTAAATTAAATACTTCACTGGTGCCACATGTGGTGAATTGAATGAATTCCAGCTTAGCATCAGTTAAGAAACCATGTCTTATTGTAGGATAATTCAGCTCAACAGCCTAAAGCCATTCAAACTTGGCATATCTGTTTTATTCACTTAGGGTCAGCATTAAGCTGTTACCGATGCCCTCAGAGACAGTAGAATTTTGTGCCAGTGCTCCCCTTTACTGCCAGATAACATAATATCGTCTGGATAAAGGTACTGGTATGTGTTTCACTTTTGCCCTTTCGGCATTTCAGCCTTCTTACTGCAAATCACTGAATTAATTGAAAGTTAATGACCAATACTGTTGTGAGACAGCCAGTGGCTTCACATCTGTAAGGCATCAGTTGGTGGATTGAAAAGAACAATATCCCGTGATTGATTTTCCCTGGTGATGATAGTACTGTGAGATTGCTTCTGCTGTATTGATGTGTTATCATCCTTGTAGCAAAATCATTTGTAACAGCATTCTAATGATTTAAGCTTCCAGAATTATAGTTGTGACCCAAATACTACATATTTATCATGTAATCACATGAAATGCCAGTTATATAAATATATTATGTTACTACATTTTTAAAATTTGAACTGTTTGTTTTTTATAGGATCTGGAGCAACTGCAGTAGTCCAGGTGGCACTTTGCAAACCACGGAATGAAAAATGTGCCGTGAAGAAAATCAATTTAGAAAAATGTGACACCACAGTTGAAGAGTTATTGGTAATCATGTTTTTCACCATTCAACCATAATTCACTGTATACATGTTGGTAGTTTTTAGTTTGACAGTAGCTTTGTTGTATGGGACAATGATAGTTTAATTTCTTAATTGTAACAGCTGCATTAAATCTCAACTTGTAATGACCCTTTGCCATGCTCTTTTCATATATTTTTGCACATGCATTCATCTTAGTTGAGTCCTGTTGTCCTAGGCTGTGGTCTCACTAGAATGATTCTGTTTGAGGATTATCCCACTGAATGGCAAGTAACCTTTCTTTAGCCTTTGAGACATAGAAAAACTGTCATAAGCCTATAATGTTGTTGAAGCCTATAATGTTGTTCATGCATGATCATACTCACGAGTGAGGTTCTGTGCGTTAATGGAAGAGAGAGAGAGAGAGTAAGAGAGACAGAGAAGCAGCTCTTTAGAGTACAGTGCATATTGGACAAAATCAGACTTCACAGAATTTTTGCTTGTTTTGTGATTAATTGTTTCTTTGATCTGCTTTATTGTCACACATGTAACCGGTGTTTTACGTGATGCTAACATTCTCTGGTGCTTGACAAATCTGCCGTCATTTGGCACAATAATACTTATCAATCCCTAAAACAAGAAAACCAAATATTGCCAGGGTGAAACATATCATAGCCAATGGCAGGGCATGAAACACTTGTATAATGTTCTATGAAAGTCACGCACGTAACTGGAGAATCTGCAAAGTGGTCCTGAAATGTGAAATTTTGTGCTAGAGTCAACACTCCTTTCTATTGGTTGTTTGTTTGCATAATAGTCTGAAGTTTCAAAATCTGGTCTCATCTTGCCAGTTTCCCTTGGTATCTTAGACAGAGAAGCAGCTCTTTAGTTTTTGTCGTGGTCTTGTTTGGTGATGATCTGTATTACCTAAGTTAATGAGTAGTTTCCTGTATATGCCATGTGTCTTGCATGTAGTTTTTTTTGCATTTTCTACGTTTTGGTAAATGTACAATTTGTGCTTCAGAAAGAAATCCAAGCCATGAGTCATTGTAGCCATGAGAACGTTGTAAGGTATTTCACATCCTTTGTCGTACGGGAAGAACTTTGGCTTGTCATGGAACTTTGCTCCATTGGTGTGTACTCACTTAGTTTGCAGCTTTGCATGTTCTATCATCAGAATTAAATGTGCACGATTGACTAAAGTTATTTCTTATATTTTGTTTTCCAGCTGAGGGCAGTGTTAAGGTCCCTTCCTGGAGTACTTATATGCTGCAATGACATTTGTTGACGGAGTTTACTGTAGCTTGAAAAAGTGAGATAAAGGTGCTTTGTTCCTGCACTGTACTAACTCGTAAATGCCAAAAGCGAAAACTGTCAGTAAAGTTTCTTTTTTTATATATGCCTATGTGGAAATTATGCTGATTATATTGCTGTGTGTTGACGCTGGTGATTACTCAACGGAGGTGCCTGTAAAAACTGTGTCCTAATAAAACCTAAAAACTTGGGATGACTAAGCCTCAGTTACAGATGACTCTTGTTCAACTTAAACTTCAAGTAGTGGTGTGGCATGGTGGTGTTGTGGTTAGGGCATGGTACGTGCAGTAGAGAAGTCTCAGATACAACTCCTGGCCATTGCACTTTCACTTAACAATGCGCGATGAGTTGTTCATGTGTGTTTAATTTGCTTACCATTCTTTAATTGTGTGCTGCAGTTAACTTGACCGCCCTCACTCAAGGTTGCACCGATCATTTAAGCACAATTTTTTTGCATGATGCCTGTCAGTGAAATACAGAATATTGATTGTACATCACCTACATTACCTGTACATTACCTGTACCTGTATCTGTACCTGTACATCACCTACATTACCTGAACATCGTGACAATGACACTGTCTGCAGCCTGAGAAATTCCCAACCTTTTCCCTCAATCAGGGCCCGCACAAATAAGTTCCATAAATCTTTCTTGCCCTACTGTTTGAAAAACTTCACATACTCATTATATATTCTGAATGACAGGTGTATTGTGATTCTTTATTGTATGCTCTTGTTTCAATGTCTCAAGTACAATCCAGCATTGAGCTGCTATACCCAATAAACCATTATTGTATTGTATTGTATTGTATAGAGTGTTATGGGCGATGTCTGGTAAGTGGTAAACTGTAACATGTAGTTGATCGATGAATTTTAGGTTCACTGCTGGACATCATCAAACATCGCATGCGGACAACAGATTGCTCGCGAGGTGTTCTTGATGAAGTGACCATAGCAACTATTCTGCGGGAGGTGTTGAAAGGTCTTGAATACTTTCACAACACTGGACAAATTCATAGGTGTCCTGTTCATTCTGCTTTGATTTTCATAGATGCATAAAGGTTATAAATATAAAGAACACAAACAGTCAGTGAAATGTTGAGTTATTTTGTAATTAAATGGTGATCTTTGTTTTTAGGTTTCAGGCAGTTTGTCTAGTTGTTATTTATGCCTTTTACATTGTGTGTAGTATGCAACTTGTTGTTAGTTGCATAGATATGATTAAGGATATGCCGTTTTTAACACTAATTATCCACATGTGCTGATAGGCAAGTTGTGGATATACTGTTTTCTGTTTTGTTTGTTTGTTTGTTTGTGTGTGCGTGTGTTTGTTTGTACAGTTACGATTTTCTGCAGCGAGGATAAAGCTATTGGTGTCAAATTTTGCATGGTGGTTCATGGGCGTCCTGGTCAGGGAATCTCCCATTTTGGGGAACTTTGCTCCCCCAGAAGCCCCATATTGGACGAATTGGCCATCCACCTGGAAGTAAAGTTCTGGGTTGGAAGAGCTTCCGTAATCGCGTGCCTATCAAGTTTATGTGGCGTTTGGATGTAGGATAGGCATGTGTGGATATATGGCCATCCCCGAAGACGGATGTACTTGTTCAATAATATTATTAATACGTTCGCTAATTTTGGAAGGGGTACTTATTTCAGTGCATTTTGCAATTGAAATAACTTATTTTGTGTCAGGTGGGACATTAAACCTTAAAACAATCAATTATGGTGTAGTGCGGGAAAGTTAGACTGATGTACCTGCTACCTGCCAGTAACGGCACTGTGCCAATTTTGATGTGGCATGGCAGAGGCATGCGCTGTACCACTGCCATCTAGTTTAGCACTGCTGTACATTTGTGGCGTATCTAGCAATACGGCAAATAGTAGTAGTGATATGAGCAGTATTGGAAGGATTTTGTGCCGTTCCAGGGACATCAAGGCAGGAAACATTTTGCTTGGTGAGGATGGTACGGTAATGATTGCCGACTTTGGCGTATCCGCGTGGCTTGCTGCCGGAAAAGATACATCGCGTGATACCGTCCGGCACACGTTTGTTGGCACACCTTGTTGGATGGCTCCTGAAGTAATGGAACAGGTAAGCTCAATAAAGTATTAGCTGTAGTTGGTCATTCATAGTTTTTGTAACTGTTGTTATGCAGTGGTTACAACATGTACTGTTCTATATTAATAGACTGGGCTGTATTTCCATACTTTGTATGATGCTGTGTTGTCTACTTGAACAGTTTTAGCTGACTGGATGTTTTTGTAATCTCTTCATGAGACTTTGTGCAGCATATTAACACTGGCTTCATTATTATTATGATTGTTAATGATTTTGTTGTTGTTGTAATTAAAATGCAGAAAAAAACCGTCACAACAGAATCGGTCGTTTGTGTTTGCATGTGTATGGATGGATCTGTAGGTAAGTGGCTATAATTTCAAAGCTGACATCTGGAGCTTTGGAATTACTGCCATTGAGCTAGCAACTGGTACTGCACCATACCACAAATACCCACCAATGAAGGTATTATTTGAACCTCTGTTTCTGTGTCTGTATATAGTTGCTTTGTTTTTATTATTCGGCTTGAAGCTAGGCTCGCAGCCTGCTAACTCAGGTTTGCCTGGAAAATGGTGCCCCACACAGGCTTGACTTTTTGGCTGTAATGAGCCCTGATTCCAGCGCTATATATATTGTTTGCTTGACTTCCTTACATACTGTCTTCCATACTTATTTATTTCCTTACTTATCTAAGTCTTTAACAATAGGCCCATTCCGTTTCCAGACCGGAGATCACATCACAAGAGGCGACCAAACCTATATTTATTTTGTGTTTATTTCGTGTTGTTGTATATTTTGTTACGGATGCTTGTTTGCTTTTGTCGTGTTATCTTCAGTTTTTCAGTACTTAGCCAAGGGATTGGCTGGGAAGAACGTCTCCAAAGTGACCTATTTTGTGCCCGGTTGGACGTAAAACCTTAACAGGTCTATCATCCTGGAACATGGCCATTAACATGATGTGGTATGTAGCTCATAAAATGTGTGATAATTAAAATTGTGGTCATTTGCAGTGTAGATTTGGTACTTTTGTGAAAATGTTTAGTGCATTATAAGTTTTAATAATGATTAAATTATTTATAGTTAACATATTAACTTAGAAGAACAGTGTAGCCAGACAGTCAATGTGAGCTTAGAACACCAGATAAGTCTTTTCGTGATTGAGGTGCTGATGTTGACGCTGCAAAATGACCCTCCGACGATGGATACAAGTGCGGAGACTGCAGATCAGTACAAGAACTACAGTCGAACCTTTCGCAAGATGGTGAGCGAGTGTCTAAAAAAAGAGCCGGACCAGCGGCCGACTGCCAAACAGTTGCTGAAACACGAGTTCTTCAAAAAGGCCAAAGTAAGTTATATTCACTGACAATGACATGGATGTGTTTAGTTTATTTGTTTTTAGAAGTGTAGCAGGGGCTTTTTGTTTCTTTATTTATTTCTAGGTTATATGTTTTCTATGTGGCATTGGCATTTTTAGGTCAACTCTTCGGAGTCGACCTAATACAGCTAGTCTCAAATGTCCATCCATCCATGCATACATACGTACGTACATCTGTCTGTCCACAAAAAGTTTCAGTAGCTATCTCCTTTGCCATTTACAGTGTGAGCTGTCAACTGACCACGGATTCTTAAACTAAGGCACAATATCTAATTTGTTCGGGCCAGATTTTTTAGGTCGACTCCTGCAAGTCGACCTAATAAAGTGGGTCTCTAATGTCTCTCCATACGTCCGTCCATCCGTTCACAAAAAAGTTCCTTCGATTTCAACGAAATTTGGTATGTAGGTAGAGGTCAATGAGTGATGCGTGACGGTATGCAGTATGACCCGATCCAACGTCAAGGTTTCGAGCCCTTGAAAGTCGGAAATTCGGCCATTTACAAAGGCTATCTTCTCTCCCATTTATAATGGGGCTGGCAAATGACCACGGATTCTTAAATTAGGGGGCAATACCTAAAGCTTGTCGGGCCGGATTTGTGATTTTTGTCCTAGTTTCTGTGTCACGTGACTGAAGTTGGCAGTAAGTAATAGTTGACCGTCAGTCCCGTACGGGTTAATTTATAATTTTTATTAGGCCACGTCGCCTGCATGCAGTGCATAGATGCATATTTGCTGCCGATTGCTACAGATGTTGCACATAGCGTGGTCTGTTTGTCTGTCTGTCTGCTTGTGTTGGGCACTTTGTAGTAGATAGGTGTCCAGATCTTCCCACTGGTAGGGTACTTTGGAGGTGGACATGTGCCAGCTCATTGTAATGTACCTATGCATGAGTGCATTGTGCATATGTTTGCCTGCTGCTGATGGCGAATGTGGCTGCCCAGTGCAAATCATTTGCTGCCATGTGGTGGATGAGATGACAGTGCGGCCATTTGCTAAATCACTTTAGACACTTGTATAAATTATGTTCATATTCTCGTTAATCAGTTGATCAAGAAATAGTAATTTTTTCAGTAGGTGTCACAAAGTTTTACAAACATATGTATATTGTTGGCATGTTACATTCAAAGAGTACAAAGTGCCTATGTTGCTACTGATGTAGCTCTGTCATGGTTGTTTGGTCTGCAGATCTGTGTGAATGTTCTAGATTTGTGACTGACCAGTTACTTAACAGCACCCACCCAAAATGAATGCCACAAAATGATTTCAAGTTCCGATCTGTTTTTAGTCACAAGCAACAAAGCATTGCAGGATATGTTTTCATTGACTTACCAATAATCACGGATCTGTATGGCATTGCCATCAATAACGTTTATGAGTCTTATTTCTATTGATATACACTAGTGGTGGTGATTGTGTGATGTTCAATGAACTGGTATCCTGCAGTTTTTGTTGGCCAGTGCTGCTGCTGCGGGTTGTTCATATGGCTGAATTGTGGCCAAACAGATGGACATATTGAGACTAGATAGCTGTATTGTGTGGAATGCCCACTATACAGTATTTGGCATAAAGCGCTTGGCTATCTGTGCACAAGCTGTTTACTTTCTACATTCGACGACGCCTAGTGTCACATGACTCAATAGTCGATGGTGATTGGCTGCCTGCGACTGAGTAATGTCAGCGTTATTTGCCGTGTCGTCAACCCATGTCGGACGTCGCAGAAAATTTGGGGAGGTTTCTAGTACGGAGTGTACTGGCGAGGACAATGACTTTGAATTGATTCCAATGGTAACAAATAGCTCAGCTGTCGCTGACAAACCCGTGCGACGCACTGCAGCACAACTAACGGCGTAATTTTAAAACAGTTGTGTGACCATTACCATGCACCTTTTGTGGCCGATATGTCATCCTATTGCTAGAATTGATATAGCCTACCTGTGTACAAAATTTGACGACTTTAGGTTTAGCCGTTCCAGTGATATGATAGCAGCCTAGCACCTCGTGGTTAAAAATGAAAACTAGAAATCCATAAAGGGTTATTTAATAGTGAATTTCTATCGATCTGTATTCATTGTGGAGTTATGGTGGCCTGAAGTTGAAGACGTTAAAAATTTTTGAGAATTTTTTTCATTTTTAGTAAAATGACAGCTTACAGTAGATTTGTCAAAAAATTCTGTTCAAAAAGTTTTCATCGCGACACCGATCAAAGTGTTATGTTCAAATTTCGTGAACTTTGGCCGATGGGATATCAGTGAGATCGCGCGTTGCTTACTTGGCAAAAGTAATTTGCCTGGCTTTCCTGTTGCTGCTGCGCGGATCACACCCAAAATCTACCAGGGCCAGCCCCCGACAATGTACTCAGAGTGCTCTAGATTTTATTTCATGCAAATCGATGAACTGTTGGCCGATTTATAGCCGAATGCGTGAACATTGCGAAAACGCACTGTAAAGTGAATACAATATTTGTTTTACGCCTAGTTTTGAGCCAAATAATGAAACTTGGAACAGGTTGGCCTGGTCAAGTCACATTGTGTTTGATGTAGTTTGATGTCCCAGACTTTAATGGGTTTGAAGCATTGATGTGATGACTGCACATAAAGGATTTAAGAAACCTTTTCAATCAAAGCATTGCTGTGAAAATACACTATGTAGTTATAGTACATTGGGCTGTTTACTTACAGTTAGGTTTTTTGCTTGCTTAGCCATTGTTTCTGATGTATATTTGAATGAACAGCTTTTAGCATTCGGGCCTACTGGCTCACGTTTAACATTAATGATCGAATGTTGTGGAAAAAAGATGCCAACAGCTTTGACTCTGCACTTGCAGACTTTTTGTGTACAATTTTTTCATTTACAGGACAAATCATTTCTTGTCAGGACACTGCTGGCTGAGGGCGCGCCAGTTAAACCACAGAAGGTGATTATTAGCAATCTGAATTTGTTAGTTATTTGATCGACACAATGGTCCTGAAAATTTTAGCAGTTTACATTTCATACTTTTGACAGTATCTCTCAGTTCTTTTCCAATGTATTGTTTTAACTGGTGATGGCTTTGGACACAGTGATAGTAAATTATTTGTTTCACCTGTGTATACACACACTACTTTGCGACAACATCTGATGAATATGGCATGGTCTGGATCAACATCCAGTGTCGTGCTACCTTTGAGCAGTGGCAACATCCCGTCATTGTATACATTACTGCAGAGGGTGGTAGTTTGAATAGCATGAATACATTTATTCTAATGTAGACCCGTACGGGCTCCGGGGCGGTAATGTGTCCTGGTTCATTTGTTGATTTCGGCGCTATATAAATTATTTGTTTGTTCGTTTACTTAACTTCCTTCCTCACTTCCTCCTTTCCTTACTTCCTTATACTTTCTTCATTACTTATTTTCTTCTTTACTTATTTACTTCCTGACTTATCTATCTACTTGGAGAATAGACCCATTCCATTTCCAGGTCGGAGGTCATAGGGGGAGACCAAATCTGGCTTTAGTTTTTTGTGTTAATTTTTTATTGTAGTATATTTTGTTACGGATGCATGTTTGCTTTTGTTGCCTTCGTTGTCGTTATTCAATACTAAGCCAAGAGATTGGCTGGGAAGAACGTTTCCAAAATGACCTACCGGTATTTTGTGTCAGGTAGGACATAAAACTTCAACTCAATTATTCTGATGTAGCTGTTGTACTGGTCACTGATGCTTGCGTCTTTTGTAAACTATGTCTTTATTTTATAACTGTGAATGTGGTGCTGGCATCCAAGGGTCCACTTACTGTTTCCTCACGATCAAGAGGCAGTTGAAAACACGATATTGTCTATTATGTGATGAATGTGTGTAGAATTTGTAAAACAGTGCAGAAATTACTCCGATTGGTTAAGATTATCTACAGTTATTTTAATGAGTAAATATCACGTTTTTCATGCACCATGAAAAATGTGGTATTCAATCATTATATTTAGGTCGACTCCTCCGAGTCGACCTAATAAATTGTGTCTCAAATGTCCGCCTGTCCGTCCGTTCGTCCGTCTGTCCGCAAAAAGTTTCTCTGATTTCAATGAAATTTTGTGTGTAGGTAGAGGTCGACGAGTGATGCATGATAGTGTGCAGTATGACCCAATCCAAGGTCAAGGTCACGAGCCCTTCAAAGTCGGAAATTCGGCCATTTTCAAAAGCTATCTCTTCCCCCCTTTATAATGGGGGCTGGCAAATAACCACGTTTTTTTCAATTAGGGGGCAATACCTAAAGCTTTTCCAGGCCGGATTTTTTGATTTTTGTTCTAGTTTTTGTGACACGTGACTTTGAAGTTGGCAGTAAGTAGGAGTCGGCCACCAGTCGCGTACGGGGCTAATTTATATATCTGTTGCCTTCTGTGCTTTGACATTGTTGTCTCATCAGGAGGAGCATCTGGCCTGTAAATAATTGAGTGATGAGGTGCTGACTGAAGCGAAGTGCAAATGATTTGCATATGGTCCAGCTAATGCCACTGCTACGTCATCATTTCTTGCTTCATTAAAATCCAGAGTGCTTTACCTTAACTATTTCTGACTTACAAGATTGCTTGGAAAAGAAGCCGTTAAACGAGTGTATATGTATGCCATGTGTTATATATTAGTCACAATTTCTCAAGCAGTGCCAATGTAATGAGACTAGCAGGTGCTTTGTGGCGGAGTTTGGTCCAAAGATTGTCTGCTGCAGGTGAAACGGATTCCCGGCTCGAGTGGTCGTGTTCACAAGAATACGGAGGGAGAGTGGGTGTGGTCTGATGACGAGATGAAGGACACATCAAACGAACCTGGTGCTGAGCCGGTTAGTCAAGTCTTGTTGTGTTTAAAAGCTTTGACAACAGTTGCTGAACTGTTGCAAAGATGTTGTGGTCGTCATTTTTCATTCGGCAGATTTTCCAGTTATTTGTGTGCTGCCATTACCTCTGGATTTCTGTTCACTCAGCTGGAATTTTAGATATTAAATCGATTGTTGCTGTCTTGAAAGCGTTGTGAAAAATAACATGAACTTTTGCAGTCTTTTGCATGTTTACATGTAAGGTAAAAAGGCAAAGAATGTCATACTCCTTACAATGCCGAAGTACCTCAGTGACCTGGTACAAACTCATGCGCTAGCATGGGCACTGTGGTCATCTGATGCTCTGCAATAATGGTCATCGAACCAACACCGATCTGGCACAACGCACCTTCAGTGTTGTGGTTCCATTTGTCTAGAACTCCCTGCCTGCCCAACTTCAACTTTACCACAGCATTGCTGCATTCAAACGACACTTAAAGACACGTCTGTTTACCCTCAACTAGCCACCCCTCACCGCCACCAGCGCCTCTGCATCTTTGGACTCCACTGCACTCTACAAATGCTGCTATTATTATTATTATTACAAGAGTGTAGACTTGGCGCTCATGTCTTTTTTTAGGCCAGTGAGCATAGATAGATACACCACAGAGTTGGTGATGCATGGCTGGTGTAATGCCCAACCTGCGTTTACCTTCCCAGCCACAGAGCACTGCCACTGGAGCAGTACTCATTTCCGGTCCCACTGAGGATGAGATGCTGAGTTGGCCTGAGTTCCTGGTTACATATCAAGACAGTATACTCCGAATGGTTACTCTTTTCAGTACTAACCGGGCTGGATGTATAATAACCTTGTTGGTGTGACTGACATATAGCAGGTGCTCTCAAGTAATTCCTGCATTGTTAGAAAAGCAAATATCAGACAAAGAACTGAACAGTTAAAGACATTGTGACAGTGGCGTATAACTGTCTGCTAATGTGCTGTTGAATTTGTCTTTAGTCGACATTGGAAAAACGTGCAGCAGCAAAGACACCAAGCACGAGCAGTGAGAAAGAGGTCTGACGTGTGTGTTGTTTGTTATGTGCTCGGATTCGTTTTTGCCGTCACTTTTTAACACTCTCGGTTGGAGTATCAGAGCCCATTAGCCTGTGAAAACCTTGAGCAGGAAAGATAACTTATTTAAGTGTTTGAATGAATTCATTTAATTATCTTACTTTCATGTTTAATTATCTCATTTTAAAATTCAAAGAACATTACTTTTGCCGTTGGCTGTTCGAACAATTAAATATGGGCCGGTTTATTTTAAGTAGTAGGTATGTTTTATTTTAGAAAAGTGTATTTCAAGTTTCTGCACCTGTTCAATGTTTTTAGAATATCGAATTTTAAACATACATGATTATTATTTTAATGAACAGCTTACGTCATTTTTTCAAGACAGTCAAAAACAAGTCTTATTATGTGAACAAGTTAAATTATATTTGTAAGAAATGCAACAAAGTCAGTATTTGTCTTCACTGCTGGTGCATCGAATTTATATTTTTTACAAACAGCATAAAGGGTATGATTTACGTTACCTGTTTATTACCAGAAAGTTATATCTTTGGCATATTTTGCTTCTTTTGAAGCGTCATGTTCAAACTCTGTCGACAGATCTGACTTGTAGATGAGTTTTCAAAAAAAATAAAGAAATGCACATTTATTTTACATAGATTGGACAAAAAAAGGAAAGCACCAGCAAATAAACATCTGCTGCTTAGATGTTTTCATGAAGTTTTTCACACATGACGCTGTGCTAGCATGGTAGACACTGTGGTTTTGTGTTTGTCTGTCTGTTCGCCTGTCTGCCGTCCATCACAAGCTGGTATTGTACCAAAGTGGCTAAATATAGGATCACAGAAACCACGGTAGCCAAGGGATTGTAGTTTTCTCTCCCAAAATCTCAGCGAAATTTTGATGGTGTCACCCCAGTGGGATGTCAAATACAGTTTGGTACATTAAAATCCACGATAATTTTTTAACTAATATCTCGCTATAGAAACGGTGCAAGATTAGGTCATAGTTACAGTGAAAGACTAATAGGAACTGAATTGAGCTATCAAATGGTGCTGTTTCCAGCGACCTATGACCCATTACTACCCCCAAACCAACCCATTTTTTCCATTTTGTATTGCCCTTCCTTTCTCGGTAGTGCGTGGAGATAGAAACTTCAAATTTTGGTAGGTACTAGGCAGGTCGATCGTAGTGAATTCTGGTCTACGGATGACAAACCAAGTTTAAGTTTTGAGGGACCCCAATTATGTATAAGAAATAGTGCAAGAGAGAGTGGTTGTTACTACAGACCACTAATAGGAAGTGATATGTGGCCTATCGAATAGCTGCAATTCCGATGATATTGAGTGACTTAAGATCACTCACCTACTGCAAGCCTTTTCAAATGTGATTTTTCATACATCTGTGCTGCAGTTGACAAAATCTCAACGGACATAGTGCATTGCATCGTCCCTCCGTTATGCTCGCAGGTTTTGTCCGTGGATGGGTGGGTTTAGGCATGGTGAATAGCAAATGAGTTCATGTGGTTTTATGCAGACAAAACCCGAGAAGGAATCTCAGCTGTCAGGTGCTCCGGACCAACTCAGTGCAGACAAAGAGGTTTGTGACCATTGGTGTAGTTTTTGTGTGGACTTTGACACTGGCATCGTTACAGTTTAAAGATGATATGCAACGATTTTTTACCAAATTGATTAAAAGTAGTTTCTAGCTGCTTACTGCAATATAAACCCGTCTGTGTAACAAATTTTGATAAATTATGCCATAAAATGCTAAAAAAAGTACAAGTTTATTGGTCTTTTTGGTATAGTTATTCTTTGGCTGTTTCCGTCATGTGTGACGTCATGCCAGGATACGCTTGTTTCGTTTGCATTGTTATGCATTTGAGATTAGATAAGAAGTTATTTATTATACCATTTTATGTTTTAAGAACCTATTTCTGCGTCGTTTTGCCTATATGTTGTGTAATGTCTCACTCAACACTCCAGTAGCCTGTTCCCTTGTTCGTTTCCCTGGTATGACGTCATCACTTGCAATCGTAAACAAATCACTTTCTTGCGCTTTTTCTAAAATTTCTTAATTCTTTGATGTTTCTTAATATCCAAATAGATTTGCTCATATTAAAGACATACTATGGGCAGTTTACTTTAACAACCAAAAAATCATTGCATATCATCTTTAAGTAAGATGTTGTATCACAGTGGTTTGCTAGAATTAGAGTTTGCATTTTTGGTTGGCCACTGGAGTTCTTCTGAGACACAGAGATGAGAAGCTCACAGACGGATCTCACGGTGTTCCGTGTTGCATGAAGAATTTACCAAGTTGTCTAGGCTATATATGACGGTTGCAAACGATACAGCCTGTGTAGTGTTTGTCTCCACTTTTTACACTTAGTTACATACTTACGTTTGTCTTGTGATGGTTGTTCTTAAGTTGACAACGCCCGTGACATGACAAAAAAACATGAACATTCTTATAGAATATTTTCCAACATCTATAATCTACTGGCAGTACTGACATTAATGTACGTATGACGCAGGTAATAGCAACATGGATAGAAGTGCTGCAAAGGGTTGGGAAATGTCAGATTTTCACAGCGTGTGGAAAGTAAGTAAGTAAGTAAGTTCAATGTTTACTCTGAAGTGCACAGACTTAAATTGAGAATGTAGTGCGCACAAATGTAAAGAAGTAAGCCTAAAGTGAATACAGAACTAAAACTTTGTGAAAAACACGCTGTTTTTTGTTATCTTGTGTAAATGAATGAACAGTTGAGCAATTGTGTAAAGTTGAAGCCGTTGCATAAGTATAAGTCAGTTAAAAACACACATGATGTGTTTCTTTGTTGCTGTCTACTGAAGCGAAAGAACTGAACTCTTTATGACTAATGCTCTGCTGTGTCCAATCTTTGTTGCTTAAACATCTATGCTGTTAGGTTCTGTTGTTGTTGCTGTGGCAAAGTGCAGCTGGTTCTCTGTTTGTTGCAAAAAGCAAGTGGTAGTTAGTGAAGGCTAAGTGCTAAATTGCAGTTCTTTCCACTGAATAATAAATACATATTCAACCAGATAATGTTAATCGAATACGGATATTAGAGAGACGGCATAAAGAGAAAAAGCCTCTTCTGTTGGAGTCTAATGATGAATGTAGACTGGATAAGGTCAGGACACTACTATGTGTTTCCTTCAGTTCTTTGACATAGTTGATTGGATGACAAGAAGGACTTCTGGGGCCCAATCTACAAAAAAATCTTGGGAAAAATCCTAAGTTTAGCATAGGTTTTTCCTAAGTTTATCCTAAGTTATAAAGTTAACATTTTCGTAGATTTTTATATGTAATTTACGAAAGCAGTCTTAAGACTTACTAAGTTCTTCTTATATATATGCGGACAATTCTGTGAAGAAATGTTAAGTTAGTTTTGAGAAATTGCATTTTTCTTATTGAGTTGATCTTAAGTTTTGCATAAGTTCATTCCTAAGTCACACTTTATCCTAAGTTTTTAAAAGTTTGTTCTAAGATATTTTGTAAATCAGGCCCCTGGTCTATAAACAGCTGTGTGTGCCATTAATCCACAAAAAACAATTGAACAATTGTAGGAGAAAACCAAGAGGATCTGGCTCACCCAGATTTATTGGAAAACGGCTGATAAATGGAGGCTATTGGTTGTAGACCAGATATACTGCAGCTGTTTGAAAACATGTGTGGTCCAGTGCATGAAAGACAGTGTATAGCTGTTTTGATGCAGGTGAAGACTGGGCAGCAGCCGCAGCTCCAGCAAGCACCTGTCACTTCACCAACTGCAAGTGACGACACGGCCTCCAGCTCACAGGTAATGAATGATTCACTGATGGTAATGGCCTGTGGTTGCAGCGGTCGTTGTAAATTTACTTTACGGTAAGGAGCAGTGAATACATTGATATGCATGAAGGGAATATTGGTAGACCAGCAGACGTACTGGCGACGAAGAGTCGGCGTAAACGAGAACAACACCGTCCTACCAGAGTCCGTTGGTAAATGCAGAAGGGATGATGCCAAGCCAGTGGCTGAGGTCAGTGCATTAAGGTTCCTGAAGTGCTTTGACACTGATGGTTGGGTAACAGGAACAACATCCAACCTGTAAAAACTAAAAACGTGTATCGCTTATCTGCTAAGATCAGTCTTGATTTTAAAGTGCTTTCACTTCCGTGATTATCGTGTATTGAAACTTACTTTTTGTACCTATGTACGACCCTTATTGGAGTTTTCTAGTCAAGTATGGTCGCCACATTATAAATACCTGATAGATAAACTCGAGTTTGTGCAAATCCTGCTCGGCGCAAAAGCTGCGTAACAACCTTGGGCAAGTTGTTTACACCTATGTGCCTCTGTCACCAAGCAGTTCAACTTGGAACCGGCCAAGGGGCAATGATGCACTGCGGCTGGGAAGGTAACCGCAGGCCTCGCGGAAAGTAATGGCAGGGTGGATAGTGGATAGTATCCGTTAGTGGATAGAGAAGTGATGATATTCACTGGCTGGGACCAGGTTGTGAGTTTCCTTCAGTACTTAAACACTGTTGGTTGGGTGACCAGAATGGCATCTAGTAGGTTCTCTTCTGGAACCAGTGGATGAAGAAAACTAAGGGTTCGTGTGGAATACACCCATTTTAAGATGGTGGTGGTGGTGGTTGTGGTTGTGGTTTATTTATTTTTGTTGACAATTTGTATCTTAGATTGGTCAGAATCTGTGTTGACTTGATTTGTCACAGAAGACTGATTCAGTGGTATTGGTTCTTCGGGTGAGAAACGGAAAGAAGGAACTGAATGACATAAAATTTGAGTTTACTCGAGGTCAAGGTATGTAGTCGACAACAGACTGCGCTTTGTTTACACACGCTATTTTAGTGAGTTTTTATTTTACTTGGGTTTTTTATTCAGTGTGAGAACATCTGTACATCTGTAGAGATCGACCGAACCGACCGCTGCTGTTCCGAGATCGAATCAGTAACTGCACAAATTTGTTCCGGCCGGAACCGAACCGAACCTCGAGCCACACACGTAGATCCGCACCGCATTCGCCCTCCGACATACACGGGGATTTAATCGGACGCGCGCATCTGACAGCATGTTCCCTCACGCCTCCCAGTGACCACCCCCTCCACTAACGATCGTCTCTATCAGCACGCTGTTTACCTGGTCCTGTACGGCAAGCGTGGGAAAACTGTACTGCCCTAGTAATGACGGCAGCCGTGCATGAATAACGTCAGCGGCGGCGAAGTCCGTTGTTTAC